>ENA-UENT01000121-UENT01000121.1-marine-metagenome-genome-assembly--contig:-NODE-121-length-61568-cov-5.042512_pt1 | contig 61568 bp, 56 predicted proteins | sample MGYA00237879_ERZ529330 | MGnify/ENA primary metagenome ERZ529330 (study PRJEB26372, sample SAMN05368345) | marine metagenome | biome: cultured habitat; feature: ocean water; material: water; isolation... | reverse complement strand
CAATGATCATTCCTGATATGGTAGGTGAAACTATCGCTGTCCACAACGGAAAGATCCACGTACCAGTTTACGTCACAGAAAACATGGTTGGCCACAAGTTGGGAGAATTTGCTCCTACACGGACCTTCAAAGGTCATGCTGGTAACCGCTAATTTGTAAAACGATGAGAGAATGAAGGAATGCTGGTTTCTAAACAGCATTCAGCATTCTTCCATTCACCATTAATTATAAACATCATGGAAGCAGTAGCTAAACTAAAGAGCGTCCCGATGTCTGCCCGTAAGATGCGCCTGGTGGTGGATAATATCCGCGGTAAGGAGGTGAACGAGGCTCTGGATGTTCTGCGCTTCAGTAAGCAAGAAGCTGCCCAGTGGTTGGAGAAGGCTCTAATGTCGGCGATTGCCAACTGGGAATATAAACTGGATGGTCAGGAAAGTGCTGACGATTACGACTTGTACGTTAAAACAGCCTTCTCTAATGAGGCAGGTATGTTGCGTCGATTCCGTCCTGCTCCGCACGGCCGGGCACACCGCATCCGCAAGCGTAGCAATCATGTTACGCTTATTGTTGAAAACCGTTTGCCACTGGCCTCTGAAGAAGAGGAGTAGCCAACGATTATTACTTAAAATTTAACGAGTCCTAGACATATGGGTCAGAAGACTAATCCAATAGGTAATCGTTTGGGGTACATCCGCGGATGGGATTCCAACTGGTATGCGGATAAGAATTATGCGGATAGTGTAATTGAGGATGAGAAAATCCGGACTTACCTGAACGCTCGTGTACCAAAAGGCGGTATTGCACGCGTAATCATCGAGCGTACGCTGAAGCGTATTACCATTACAATCCACACCTCTCGCCCAGGTATCATTATTGGTAAGGGTGGCCAGGAAGTGGACCGCATCCGCGAGGAGCTTAAGAAGCTTACTGGCAAGGATGTGCAGATTAACATTATCGAAATCCGCAAGCCAGAGCTGGATGCTAACATCGTAGCTGAGTCTATCGCTAAGCAGTTGGAGGCGCGTATCAACTACCGCCGCGCAATTAAGATGGCTATCCAGTCTACCATGCGTGCTAACGCAGAAGGTATCAAGGTGCGTATCTCCGGTCGTCTGAATGGTTCTGATATGAGCCGTACAGAAGAGTACAAGGAAGGTCGTACACCTCTTCACACCTTCCGTGCTGACATCGACTATGCAATCAAGGAAGCCTTGACTGTATATGGTATCATCGGTGTGAAAGTATGGATCTGTAAGGGTGAAGTACTTGGTAAGCGCGACTTGAACCCGAACGCTGGCCTATCTAGCAAGGACAACCGCGGTGGTCGTGGTGGTCGTGGTGGTCGTGGCGGAGATCGTCGTGGAGGCCGCGGTGGTGACCGTCGCGGAGGCCGTGGTGGAGATCGCCGTGGTGGCGGCGGCGGCGGACGTCGCTAAAAAAATTATTGCTGGCATCTAGGTGTCTTTGCCACACCTAATTGCCTCAATATCAAGAATTGGCATCGAAAGTGGAAGTCATCAGGTGAGATCCTGCGCTGACCCACGAAGCTCGGGCATGAATGGTTTTATTTAGGCCCGAGTTGATTTCTGATTATCAAAAAATAGCCGTACCTTTGCCAAGCTTTTTCGGAGGCGCCTTTGGAACGGCTTCATTTTTGCCCGGAACGAGGCTCCAAAAGCAGAAATTCCGGGTGTGTTCCTCGGAGACGAGGTACAGCTAAAATAAATGACCAATGTTACAGCCGAAAAGAACGAAATATCGCAAGCAGCAGAAAGGACGTAACCGAGGCTTAGCCCAGCGTGGTAGCCGCGTGGCCTTTGGCTCTTTCGGTCTTAAGTCTATGGAGATTGGCCGTATCACCAACCGTCAGATCGAATCAGCACGTATCGCGATGACGCGTTACATGAAGCGTGAAGGTAAGGTGTGGATCCGGATCTTCCCTGACAAGCCGATTACCTCCAAACCGTTGGAAGTACGTATGGGTAAGGGTAAGGGTAACCTGGACCACTACGTAGCTCAGGTGCAGCCTGGCCGCATCATGTTTGAGCTCGATGGTGTACCTCGTGAAGTAGCCGAAGAAGCACTTCGTTTGGCAGCTCAAAAGTTGCCAGTGAAAACGAAAACGGTAACTCGTCCAGATTACGAAGGATAATCTGGTCCTTAGATCAGTCTGAAGCCCGTGTAGTAATACGCGGCTTGCGAAACATATAAACTAAAAGGACAATGGCAACCAAAAAATATTTGGAACTGCAAGAGTTCTCTGACACGGACCTTCAGGCACAACTGGAGGAAACCCAGAGCAGATTTCAGAAGATGAAGTTTGATCACGCCATCACAGGGCTGGACAATCCATTGTTGTTGCGCGAAGTGCGCCGCGACATTGCCCGCCTAAGCACGGAAATTCGCCGTCGCCAGTTGGCTGGTGCATCTGAAGAGGAACTCGCTAATCGTAGTAAAATCAGAGCACGTCGTAGACGTGCCAAGTAATTCAGCTTAAAATGGCAGAACGTAATCTTCGTAAACAGCTTATCGGCATCGTTACAAGTAACAAAATGGACAAGTCCATTTCTGTTGTGGTAGAACGCCGTATTCAGCACCCTATCTATGGTAAATTCGTTAAGAAGTCAAACAAGTTTATGGCTCACGACGAAAAGAACGAGTGTACGATAGGAGATAAAGTGCGCATCATGGAGACGCGCCCACTAAGTGCCCGCAAGCGCTGGCGTTTGGTAGAAGTCTTGGAGAAAGCCAAGTAAGAAATAAAGCATTTAACTAGAATTATCAACATGGGCACGATGCCTGTTCGTTGCGCTAATTCTGCAAATAATTTGCCGTCATGATCCAGCAAGAATCCCGGCTGAAGGTAGCCGATAATAGTGGCGCTAAGGAAGTTCTTTGTATCCGCGTATTAGGCGGATCAAAGCGTCGCTATGCATCTATTGGCGATATGATCGTGGTTTCTGTGAAGGAAGCCGCCCCTGGTGGTATTAAGAAAGGAGCGATTTCGAAAGCAGTGGTGGTTCGCACCAGGAAAGAAATCCGCCGCCGCGATGGTAGTTATATCCGTTTTGATGACAACGCTGTAGTACTACTAAGTGCCAGCGAAGAACCACGCGGAACGCGTATTTTCGGCCCTGTAGCTCGTGAGCTACGTGAGCGTGACTATATGCGTATTGTTTCTCTGGCACCAGAGGTATTGTAAATCAGTAACGGCCCGAATACTCGAACCATGAAGAAAGCAAATCAAAAGCGCTTTGCTCCCAAGCTGAAGATTAAAAAGGGAGATAAAGTTGTTGTTATTGCGGGTGCTTATAAGGATCGCAGCAAGGTGGTAGAAGTGCTGGAAGTAATTCCTGAACTGAATCGCGCGATTGTTGAGGAAGTAAATATCCGCAAGAAGCACCAAAAGCCAACTCAGGACAACCCTGGTGGCATCATCGACAAGGCAGCACCTATCCACATCTCAAACTTGATGCTTGTGGACACTAGCGGAGAGCCTACTCGCGTTGGCCGCAAAGCTGATGACGGTGGCAACATCAAACGTTATTCTAAAAAATCTGGGGAAATCTTAGACTAATGAGTTACACGCCAAGATTAAGAACAAAGTACCAGGAAGAAGTGGTACCAGCTCTACAGGAGCAATTCCAATATAAGAGTGTAATGCAAGTTCCTCGTCTGGTTAAGATTTGTATCAACCAGGGGGTTGGTCAAGGTACCCAAGACAAGAAGCTTGTTGACAACGCCGTAGAGGAACTAAGCCTTATCACTGGCCAGCGTGCCGTGAAGACCAAGGCTAAGAAGTCTGTATCTAACTTTAAGCTACGGGAAGGTATGTACATTGGTGCACGCGTTACTTTGCGCGATCGCCAAATGTTCGAATTCCTTGATCGTCTGATTGCTGTGGCACTACCTCGTGTACGTGACTTCCGCGGTATCAACGATAAGAGCTTCGACGGACGTGGCAATTACACCATGGGTATCAAGGAACAGATCGTGTTCCCTGAAATCGACCTTGACAAGGTAAGCAACATCACAGGTATGGACATTACCTTCGTGACTACTGCTAATACCGATGCAGAAGCTTTGGCTCTGTTGAAAGGTATGGGACTTCCATTCAAGAATCAGAACAACTAATAATATCATGGCAAGAAAAGCATTGATTGCCCGCGAGCGTAAAAGAGAGCGTATGGTTGCTAAGTACGCTGACTTGCGTAAGCAACTGAAAGAAGAAGGCCGTTGGGAAGAATTGGACAAGTTGCCACGCAACTCAAATCCAATTCGCAAGCACAATCGCTGCCGCCTAACTGGGCGTCCTAAGGGTTATATGCGGAAATTCGGCTTGTGCCGTGTTAAGTTCCGTCAAATGGCGCTGGATGGTAAGCTTCCTGGCGTAACTAAGGCTAGCTGGTAATTCTATAGAGCTACCACAGTCTTACTTCGGTTACCTGTTTTATAGATGACTGGTAACTAGGATAAAGTCCGGCCAACTTGGCCGGCAATGCACCGAGGGTAAATGCTATAGCTCCAAGGTGCATTTATCTATTAACAGCGGTCCAGGTTCCTGGCATTTGGAAAACCGGATCACGAATCTACAAGTCATGGCAGTTACAGATCCTGTAGCCGACTATCTGACCCGAATTCGCAATGCTCAAATTGCTGGGCACCGGGTCGTTAGCATTCCTGCTTCTAATCTGAAGAAGCGCATCACGGAGATCCTCTATGATCAGGGGTATATCCTTAAGTATAAGTTTGACCAAGAAGAGGCTAAAGGTACTCAGGGTACGATCAAGATCGCACTGAAGTACGACAAGAGCACTCGCCAGCCCGTTATCCGTGAGCTGAAGCGTGTAAGTAAGCCTGGTCTTCGTACTTACGTTAAGCACGACAACCTTCCTCGTGTAATCAATGGTTTAGGAATCGCAATCATCTCCACCTCTAAAGGTGTGATGACCGACAAGCAAGCTCGCAAAGAGAGTGTCGGCGGTGAAGTATTGTGCTACATTTCCTAATCTTATTCTCTTAAAGCTATAAATCAAGAGCCATGTCAAGAATAGGAAAAGCTCCGATTAATTTGCCAAGCGGCATTACGATAGACGTTAGCCAAGGAAACATGGTTACCGTTAAAGGACCTAAGGGTGAGTTGAAGCAGCAGATCGATCCGGATCTAACAGTAAGCATGGAAGACGGTGTTCTGAGTGTTACTCGCCCAACTGATTCCAAGCGTCACCGTTCTGTGCACGGTTTGTACCGTAGCCTGATCAGCAATATGGTTGTAGGTGTAACTGATGGTTACAAACTGGAACTAGAAGTGATCGGTGTTGGTTATCGTGCTGAGAACAAAGGTCAACTGTTGATTCTAACAGTAGGTTATTCTCACCCTATCTACTTCGTTATTCCTGAAGAAGTGAAGGTGTCTACTGTATCTGAAAAAGGTAAAGCTCCTCTAGTAGTATTGGAGTCAATCGATAAGCAGTTGATTGGTCAAATCGCGGCTAAGATCCGCGCCTTCCGTAAGCCAGAGCCTTACAAGGGTAAGGGTATCCGCTTCAAGGGCGAGGAGATCCGTCGTAAAGCTGGTAAGACCGCAAGTAAATAAAATTAATTTTTGGCGAACTGGACCTTGGGATTGGGTAATCAAAGGTTTCCTCTTCACTAAGGTCAACATACAAATAAGCAGCCATGCAATTAACAAAAGCAAATCGTCGGAAGCGTATTCATATGCGTATCCGCAAAAATATCCGGGGAACTGCTGATCTTCCTCGTCTGAATGTGTTCCGCTCTAACCGTTATATTTACGCGCAATTGATTGACGACGTAAATGGTGTAACACTAGCGCAAGCTAGTTCACATGAGTCTGCAGTAGAGAACACTGGTAACAAAACTGACCAATCTGCCGCTGTCGGTACGCTTCTAGCGGAGCGTGCAAAAGGTGCAGGTATCGAAACTGTAGTTTTTGATCGTGGTGGTTATTTATATCATGGCCGCGTTAAAGCTTTGGCTGATGGCGCCCGTGAAGGAGGCTTGAAATTTTAATCATTAGAACAATGGCAAAGAAAAACTCCAACCGGGTAAAACCGGCAGAAACAGAACTGCAGGAAAAGCTGGTATCACTGAACCGCGTAGCTAAGGTTACCAAGGGTGGCCGTACGTTCAGTTTCGCAGCCGTAGCAGTAGTAGGTGATGGTAAAGGTACCGTAGGCCACGGTCTAGGTAAAGCGCGTGATGTATCCCAAGCAATTAGCAAGGCGGTAGATGATGCTAAGAAGAACCTTATTAAAGTACCTCTACACAATGGTACTATCCCTCACGAACAAAAGGGTAAGTACGGTGCAGGTAAAGTATTGATCAAGCCCGCATCTGACGGTACCGGTGTAATCGCTGGTGGTGCAATGCGTGCTGTACTTGAGATTGCTGGTGTACACAACGTACTAGCGAAGTCTCAGGGGTCTTCTAACCCTCACAACGTAGTGAAGGCTACCATCGACGCACTGACGAAACTACGCAGCCCAATGCTTATTGCTAAGCAGCGTGGAATCTCAATGGAAAAGCTTTTTGAAGGATAGGCTTAACAGCCAGTAAAAAAACCACGGCCATGGCTAAGGTAAAAATTACGCAGGTTAAGAGCCTGATCGATCGTCCCAAGCGTCAGAAAGAAACTGTAAAGGCCCTGGGATTGAAAAAAATTAACGATGTTGTCGTCAAGGAGGTTACCCCTCAGATCGAAGGTATGATCAATAAGGTAGCTCACTTGGTGAAAGTAGAGGAAGCTTAAGGTCTATCTAGGACAACTTCTTCCTAATTGTTGAAGATTTAAATCGAAAATATAATGGAACTCCATAGTCTCAAACCAGCAGCAGGAGCGGTAAAAAGTCGCAAGCGGATTGCCCGTGGTCAGGGTTCTGGCCGAGGTGGTACTTCGACTCGTGGTCATAAAGGTGCCAAGTCTCGTTCTGGTTACAAGAGCAAGCGTGCGTTCGAAGGTGGACAGATGCCACTTCAGATGCGTTTGCCAAAGCGTGGTTTCAAGAGCCCTAACCGCGTAGAATACGTAGCAATGAATGTGGGCCAGCTACAAGCGATCAGCGAAAAGTACAGTGTAGATACTATCGATGTGGCTACTTTACTTAAGCTGGGCATTATCAAGAAAACAGATCAAGTTAAGGTGCTAGGCACTGGTGAGTTGACTGCTAAACTAACGGTTTCCGCACATGCTTGTTCGGCAACTGCCAAAGCAGCCATCGAAGCGCAGGGAGGTACTGTTACGATTCTTTAAAAACGACCACCATGAAAAGGTTTATCGATACGCTTAAGAATATTTGGAAGATTAAGGAGTTGCGGGATCGCATCCTTTTCACACTAGGCCTGCTATGGGTGTTCCGTCTAGGTTCATTCATCGTATTACCTGGTGCTGACCCTGCAGTGCTACAAGCACAGATGGGCGGCGGCGGCGATAACTCGCTGTTGGGTTTGATCAACGTATTCTCAGGTGGTGCATTTGGAAATGCCTCCATTTTTGCCCTGGGTATCATGCCTTATATTACGGCGAGTATCATCATTCAGCTCCTCGGTTTTGCAGTTCCCTACTTCCAGCGCCTACAGCAAAAGGAAGGTGAATCTGGCCGCAAGAAGCTAAACCAGATTACACGACTGCTTACTTTAGCTATTACCTTGGTACAAGGTGGTGCTTACTTGACTTACGTTAAGTCTTTAGGAGCTGTCGACCAGTCTGTACCGGAATCGGTTTTCTGGTTGTCGGGGATTATCATCCTTTCTACAGGTACCATCTTTGCGATGTGGCTTGGTGAACGGATCACTGATCGCGGTATCGGTAATGGTGTATCTCTTTTGATCACCGTTGGTATCATCGCGACACTGCCTACCGCTTTCGCTTTCGAATTGCAAGGACGTTTGCAGTCAGGTGGTTTCCTAGTGTTTGTTCTCGAAATTGCAGCTTTGTTCCTAGTGTGCATGGCTACAGTACTAATTGTTACGGGTGTTCGTAAGATCCCTGTGCAGTTTGCCAAACGTATGGTTGGCCGTGGTACTGGAAGTATCCCAGTAGCTGGTGCTCGTGACTACATTCCATTGAAAGTTAACGCTGCCGGTGTAATGCCTATCATCTTCGCTCAAGCTTTGATGTTCCTTCCAGGCTTGGCAGCACAGACTGCTGGAGCAGATGCTGAAACGAGCTGGTTTGTGCAGAAGTTGAACGACTTTACTTCCGGTCCTTATAATGTGATCTACTTTGTTCTGGTTGTTGCCTTTACCTATGTATATACGGCATTGATTGTGAATCCGTCGAACTATGCGGATTACCTGAAGCGCCAAAATGCCTTCATCCCTGGGGTGAAGCCTGGTAAGCCAACTGAAGAGTTTATTGACTCTGTGACCACCAGAATTACATTGCCAGGATCTGTATTCCTAGGCTTGATCGCAATTATGCCAGCATTTGCTGCTGCCTTTGGTATCAACAACTTGTTCGCTGCCTTCTTCGGTGGTACATCATTGTTGATCTTGGTAGGTGTTGTATTGGATACTTTACAGCAAATCGAGAGTCACTTGTTGATGCGTCGTTACGACGGTCTGGTGAAGGAAGGTCGGGTATCTGGCCGCAGCAGCAGCCGTATGCAAGGCATCGGCGCGAATATGTAATCTAGTCGTTAGACTAATAATAGTTGGCAGCAAGCTTAAAGCATCAAGAGGATGAGTAGAAAGGGCCGCAGAATGATTTTCAAAACAGCAGAAGAGATCGAACTGATCCGTGAGAATTGTCTGTTGGTTTGTAAAACCTTGGCCTATGTGGGAAGCATGCTTAAGCCTGGTCTGACCGGCGAAGAAATCGACACCAAAGCAGAGGAATTTATCCGTGATCACGGTGCTATTCCTGGCTTTAAGGGTCTATATGGTTGCCCGTCTACCTTACTGGTTTCTCGAAATGAAGCAGTGGTACACGGGCTTCCTTCCAAAGAGCAAGTTTTCGAAGATGGAGATATTCTTTCCATCGATTGTGGAACCTATATGAATGAGTTCTACGGTGATGCTGCTTACACTTTTTGTGTAGGAGAGGTGAAGGAAGAAACCTTGCAACTTTGCCGAGTGACAAATGAGTCGCTCTATTTAGGCATTGAACAGGCTGTGGTTGGTAACCGGGTTGGTGATGTAAGCTTTGCTATTCAGAACTACACAGAGCGTGTACACAAGTACTCCGTAGTTCGGGAATTAGTAGGGCACGGCTTAGGTAAGTCTATGCACGAAGCGCCCGATGTGCCAAATTATGGTCGCCGTGGTCAGGGGCCTGTATTGAAGGAAGGTTTGGTGATTGCCATTGAGCCGATGGTCAATATGGGACGAAAGGAAGTACGAACGTTGCGCGATGATTGGACGATTGTCACAAAAGACAAGAAGCCGGCCGCTCATTATGAGCATACAATCGCCGTAACGAAGGACGGACCAGACATTCTGAGTAACCACGAATTAATTATTGAAGAGATCCGTAAGAACCCGAATGTGATTCCGATCGTACGGGAACAAGCGGTAAGTTAATCCTGAGGAGCAGAGTAGAATTGACCCGTTTTCAAAAAATGGAACCTCATAGGAGGTTATTTGTCAAATAATTGTATCTTTGCACTCCGAAAATTGGAGTATGAGTAAACAAGATCTGATCAAACAGGATGGAACGATCCTTGAAGCATTGTCAAATGCAATGTTTCGGGTGAAATTAGAGAACGACCACGAAATTGTGGCAACGATCTCAGGAAAGATGCGTATGAACTACATTCGTATCCTCCCAGGAGACCGGGTAGCAGTGGAGATGTCGCCTTACGATTTAACGCGTGGCCGCATCACTTACCGTTACAAATAAGCTCCTGTTAATTACTGATTGAACAGACTGTCTTAAATACACGCAACCATGAAAGTAAGACCCTCCGTCAAGAAACGCTCTTCTGACTGCAAGGTGGTGAGAAGAAAAGGAAAGGTTTACATCATTAACAAAAAGAATCCCAAGTTCAAGCAACGTCAGGGATAAAAACTAGACGGAAGCTTAGACTTCCCTCTCTAAATACAAACAGACAATGGCACGAATTGCTGGTGTTGATTTACCAAGAAACAAGCGCGGTGTTGTAGGGCTGACCTACATCTACGGAATTGGCCCGTCGCTGGCGAAAGAAATTTTGGCAAAGATTGATGTAAGTGAGCATACGAAGGTCCAAGACTGGACGGATGACAACATCAAGCAGATTGCCACCATGCTCCAAAACGATTACCAGGTTGAAGGTGAATTGCGTACGGAGGTACAGACCAACATTAAGCGTTTGATGGATATTGGCTGTGTCCGCGGAGTACGTCACCGTAAGGGACTGCCTGTTCGGGGCCAACGTACGCAAACCAACGCTCGTACGCGTAAGGGTAAGCGTAAGACTGTAGCAAACAAAAAGAAAGCAACCAAGTAATTTTTGATCCATGGCTAAAGCAAGTAGCAAGAAGGCAAAGAAAAGAAAAGTACGGGTTGAGCCGGAAGGAAAGGCTTATATCCAGGCTTCTTTCAATAACATCATCATTTCTCTTACTAACAAGAAGGGTGATGTCATCTCCTGGTCAAGTGCAGGTAAGTCCGGTTTCCGTGGCTCGAAGAAGAATACTCCTTATGCAGCACAGATCTCAGCATCTGATGCAGCACGAGTTGCATATGATGCAGGTCTACGTACTGTAGAGGTATTCGTGAAGGGTCCTGGTTCTGGTCGTGAGGCTGCGATCCGTGCCATTGATGGCGCAGGTATCAAGGTATCTCGTATCAAGGACGTGACTCCGCTACCTCACAACGGTTGTCGTCCACCAAAGCGTCGCCGGGTATAATCCTGAGGCACGTACTTATTCAACAGCGAAAATTATCCTTCCGAAATGGCAAGATATACTGGCCCAAAGACCAAGAAAGCCCGCGCGTTTGGCGAGGCAATCTTTGGCTACGATAAAAGTTTCGAGCGTAAGAAGTACCGTCCTGGACAGCACGGCAATAGCCGCCGTCGCCGCCAGAAGTCGGACTACGCCCTTCAATTGATGGAGAAGCAGAAGGCAAAGTACACTTATGGTGTATTGGAGCGTCAGTTCCGCAATTTGTTTGAGAGCGCTTCTCGTAAGAGTGGTGTAACTGGTACTGTATTGCTACAGTTTCTAGAAGCACGTCTTGACAATGTTGTATTCCGTCTAGGTCTTGCACCTACTCGTGCTGCAGCTCGTCAGTTGGTAACCCACAAGCACATCGTTCTAAATGGTGTGATTAACAATGTTCCTTCTACTCAATTGCGCGCCGGCGATGTTGTTGGTGTGAAAGGTAAGTCTCAGGGCTTGCAGGTAGTTCGGGATAGCGTTGGTACCAAAGGTGACGCTCGTAAATTCGGTTGGTTGGAATTCAACCACGATAAACTGGAAGGCAAGTTTCTGGATTACCCAGAGCGCGACGCCATCCCTGAAAAGATTAACGAACAGCTGATCGTAGAACTCTATTCTAAGTAAAGCGTTCAATGATAGTGGGAAGAACAACATCTCGGCCGATTGTTGTTCTTCCCAGTTACTTGTTTACGGAATCGCGGCTTAAAGCTGGGTTCCGCATTCTGATGTTATAGAGAATAGCTATTCATTCCCACCAAAGACTTAATCAAGCGTATGAGCATCTTGAATTTTCAGAAGCCGGACAAAATCGTAATGGAGAAAGCCGATGATTTTGAAGGTCTTTTTGAATTCAAACCACTCGAACCAGGTTTCGGGCAAACAGTAGGAAACTCCTTGCGTCGTGTATTACTTTCTTCTCTAGAAGGTTTTTCAATCAGCGCAATACGTATCGCTGGTGTTGAGCACGAATTTGGCACGATTCGCGGGGTCGTAGAAGACGTTGTCGAAATTATCCTGAACCTCAAGCAAGTTCGCCTGAAGCAAATGTTGGCTGATGAGGATGTGCAAGAGGAAAAAGTATACCTAACCATCAGCGGAAAAGAAGAATTCCGCGCCGGTGATATCGAAGAGCACACTAACGTGTTCAAAATCATGAACCCAGATCTTTTGATCTGTACGATGGAGCCTTTCGTTAACCTTGAGGTAGAACTCACCGTAACTAAAGGACGTGGATACGTACCAGCAGATGAGAATCTGCCAAAAGATGCACCGATTGGCGTAATTCCAATTGATGCCATCTATACCCCAATCAAGAACGTAGCTTACACAATCGATAACTTCCGTGTAGGACAGCGTACCGACTACGAAAAATTGACTATCAATGTCAAGACTGACGGTACCATCCACCCTGAGGAAGCAATCAAAGAAGCTTCTCGTATTCTGATTCAGCACTTGATGTTGATCACTGATGAGAACATCACCTTTGATTCCGCAGGTACTCGCGAAGAAAACATCGTGGATGAGCATATCCTCCACATGCGTAAGTTGCTGAAGACTTCACTGGAAGATTTGGATCTTTCTGTGCGTGCATATAACTGTCTCAAAGCTGCTAAGATCAACACCTTGGCAGAGTTGGTACGTTACGACACTCACGAGCTATTGAAGTTCCGGAACTTCGGTAAGAAGTCATTAGTAGAGATCGAAGAACTTCTCCAAGAGAAAGGCTTGACCTTCGGCATGGATTTGTCTAAGTACAAGCTGGACGAGGAGTAGGGAGTAGTTGGATTGTTAGAGGATTAGATGGTTGGAAGGTAGACTTGCACCATCAAACTAACAAACCATCAAACGAATACACAGGCTCCCGTAGGGGAAATTTAATATGCAATAACCGCAATGAGGATTTTGGCTAAGCCTGTTAAGCCACTCATTGGGTGTTGTGAAGTTAAACGAATTCAAACATGCGTCACGGTAAGAAATTTAACCATCTGAGCCGCAAGGCCGGGCACCGCAAAGCGCTAATGCGCAACTTGACATTGGCTCTAGTAGAGCACAAGCGTATCAACACTACACTGGCTAAGGCGAAGGCACTTCGTCAGTTCGTTGAGCCACTAGTAACGAAGGCAAAGAACAACTCTATGCACTCTCGTCGTGTGGTATTCAGCTACCTACAGAACAAAGAAGCAGTTAAGGAGCTATTTGGCCCTATCGCTACTAAAGTAGGTGACCGCCCAGGTGGTTACGTACGTATTATCAAAACTGGCTTCCGTAAAGGTGATGCTGCCGAAATGGCCATGATTGAATTCGTTGACTTCAACGATGTATATACTGGAGGTAAAGAGAAGAGCACTGGTGGCCGTCGTCGTCGCCGTCGTGGTGGTAAAGGAGGTGGCGCCCAGGCTGCTGCTCCTGTTGCTACTCAAGAGGAAGAATAGAACCTTCGGTTTAACCCGAAAAAATGAACAAGCCGGCTTTCCTTATTGGAGAGCCGGCTTTCTGTTTTTTATATATCAGTATCTGACTATTCCCATTCACGCCGCGCTTGGTCTTCCAATTCGGACATGGGGTAGCGGCCTACCAACTGATGGTGAAAACTTGGAGCATCCTGGCCATAAGAACGCTCATAGTACACTAGTCCCAGTTTTTCTGCATATATCTCTTTTCCGGTAAAACGAGGTTCGATATCGCCCAGAATAGAGTCTCGCTGATCTACTGAACCTAGTACTTCAAACTGTATAGCAGGATAGGTCTCATCTTGATAGACGTAGGTGGTATCACCTGAAAAACGCCGATTGATGAGCACGGATGTGGAGCCGTGCGGTTGAGAGGGGAGTTGGAATTTGATCTGATAGATGTACAACTCATCATTGCCCGTTACCTCAAAGGGAAAGACATTGGCACTGAGTATTTCAGCACGAGTCTGCAGTTGTTGCCCAGCAGTATCTGTTTCAAATAGGAATAGGTCCTGTATAAGTATACCGTTGTTTACCATTTTTTCTCGGTAAAGCTGGCGCTGAACAAAGTCGTTTTGGTAGTATGCTTTGGTGAAATAATAAGCTGAATCTGTAGGGAGAGTCCGGTAGTACCAGAAGTCAGGGCTTAGAGAATCATAATGGAGGTCCCGGTATTCATAAACCAGACCATCGGTCAGTTCACGCAATGGAAAGTAATAGTCGCGAATGTCTCTTTGATCATTTCCACAAGTGAAAAAAAGAAAGCTGATTAGGGCAAAACAAGAAGCTCTGAAGAGTATACGCATAGTTAGATTAATTGTGAACTTGGTTCTGAGGGCCTAAAGATAATGCTAAGAGTTAGGCTTGGTTGATAGGTCGTGAAGCCAATTATTGAGGTATTGTACCAGCATCCCTTTGCCTTATCGACATGTCCACCAAAGATTATGCTGCAAAATCGACAGACGAATTGAATAAATAGCTGCCAAATTGGCGGAATTCACCACTTGGTATGGTCTATGCAATAGGTTGTTTTGTGACGAAAACCTTTCTGTTGTCAACGCTTCCGAAAGTTGATTAGTTATATCTTTGCAAGACTACACTACTATGTCGTTTAAGACCGGTTTAGTGTTATTGATTAAGACGGCATAGCCAATTAGTAAATACCTAGCCTTCCTCCGGGATAGGCCTAAATGATATTCCTGAAAGATGTTGAAGAGTATTTCTTCCGGGCTGAAAAATTTGTTCGGAACCAAGTATGATCGGGATGTAGCTACCTATCAACCCGTAGTGGAAGAAATCAACGAGATTTTTGTTGGTTTAGCAACGCTCTCAAATGATGAGCTTCGGAATAAGACCTTAGAATTTCGTACTCGTATTGCTGAGTATCTTTCTGAGATCGACGAGGAGATCGAACAGTTGCAGAAAGAGGCCGAAGAAACAGAGGACCTTCTTGCCAAGGAGCAACTCTTTGCCGATATAGACAAGCTATACAAGCAGCGTGACGAAGAGCTTGAGGTAGTGCTGAAAGAGCTCCTGCCGGCGGCTTTTGCGGTAGTTAAAGAAACTGCTCGCCGCTTTTCTCAGAACGAGACCTTAACCGTCGAAGCCACTGATCATGATCGTAGTCTTGCAAGCAACAGCAATAAGAACTATGTGTCTATTGATGGTAACCAAGCTAGCTGGAAGAATAGTTGGGTAGCAGCCGGAGGTGACATCACTTGGAATATGATCCACTATGATGTACAGCTGATTGGTGGTATGGTGCTTCATGATGGTAAGATCGCGGAGATGCAGACGGGGGAAGGTAAAACCTTGGTAGCCACATTGCCAGCTTACCTAAATGGACTATCCGGAAAGGGCGTACACGTTGTAACAGTGAACGACTACCTGGCTCGTCGTGACTGTGAGTGGGTAGGACCAATATTCGAATTCCTTTACCTAACTATCGACTGTATTGATAAGTACCGCCCGCACTCACCGGAGCGGATTGCTGCTTACAACTGTGATATTACTTACGGTACGAATAACGAGTTTGGTTTCGACTACTTGCGTGACAACATGGTGCGTAACGCCAATGAGCGAGTACAAGGTAAGCACCACTATGCAATGGTGGATGAGGTAGACTCGGTATTGATTGATGATGCGCGTACGCCGTTGATCATCTCTGGTCCTGTACCGCAGGGTAGTGAAGATCAAGAATACATTTCTTTGAAGCCGTTCGTTGAGCGCTTGTTGAGCGAGCAACGTAAGATGGCTAACGGGTTCCTCAGTGAGGCTAAAAAAGCCTTCAAAGAGGACAACCTTGGGCACGAAGAGGGGCAAGCAGGTTTGGCATTATTACGTGCTTATCGCGCCTTGCCTAAGAGCCGTCCTTTAATCAAGTTCCTAAGTCAGGAAGGTGTACGTGTTAACCTTCAGAAGGCGGAAAACTTCTATATGCAGGAGCAGTCTAAGCACATGCATATAGCAGACGAGCCGCTGCTATTTACTATCGACGAGAAGAACCGTCAGGTAGAACTGACCGAGCGCGGAATTGAGTACTTGTCGAAAGGTAAGGAAGATCCAACCTTCTTCATCATGCCAGATATTGCCTCTGAGATGGTTGCTATCGACGATAATGCAGAGCTGAGCGATGTAGAGAAGGCGGATGCCAAGAATAAACTAGCGCAAGACTACTCGGTAAAGTCAAAGCGTGTTCACTCCATGAGTCAGCTTTTGAAAGCGTATACGCTTTTCGATCGCGAGGAAGACTATGTAGTGATGGATGGCCAGGTAAAGATTGTAGACGAACAGACTGGTCGTATGATGGAAGGTCGTCGCTACAGTGATGGTCTTCACCAAGCCTTGGAAGCCAAGGAGAATGTAAAGGTTGGTGATGTAACACAAACCTATGCAACCGTAACCTTGCAGAACTACTTCCGGATGTACCACAAACTATCGGGTATGACCGGTACGGCGGAAACAGAGGCCAGTGAGTTGTGGGAAATCTACAAGCTGGACGTTGTAGTGATTCCTACCAACCGTCCAATTCAGCGTGATGATCGCGAAGACTTGGTATATAAGACAGAACGCGAGAAGTTCAATGCGGTAGCAGAAGAGATTGTCAACTTAAGTAATGCCGGTCGTCCAGTATTGGTTGGTACTACAACGGTTGACGTTTCAGAGAAGCTAAGCCGTCTGTTGAAGCTACGCGGTATTGACCATAACGTGTTGAACGCGAAGCAACACCAGCGCGAGGCCGAAATTGTAGCGGAAGCGGGTAATGCAGGAAAAGTGACGATTGCCACCAACATGGCAGGTCGTGGTACGGATATTAAGCTATCAGACGAAGTAAAAGCGGCGGGCGGTTTGGCCATTATTGGTACCGAGCGTCACGACTCTCGTCGAGTTGACCGTCAGCTACGTGGTCGTGCTGGTCGTCAGGGAGACCCTGGTAGCTCTCAGTTCTATATCTCTTTGGAAGATAAACTGATGCGTCTGTTCCAATCGGAGCGTATCGCTAAGTTGATGGATGGTATGGGCCACCAGGATGGAGAGGTAATCCAGCACCGGATGGTTACCAAGTCGATCGAACGTGCGCAGAAGAAGGTAGAGGAAAACGCCTTTGGTATTCGTAAGCGATTGCTGGAATACGATGACGTAATGAACATCCAGCGTGAAGCTATCTACAAGAAGCGTGATAACGCATTAGAAGGTGAGCGTTTGAGCGTGGACTTGAATAACATGTTCCACGGATTGATCGAGGAATTGGTGTACAGCCATAAACAGAGTGGTAGCTTCGAGACTTTCGAACAGGCTTGTATATCGATGATCGGTTTAGATCCAAAGATGGATGCAATCGATTTCAACGAAGGTGATGAGGAAGACTTGGTAGCGCGGGTAGAAGAGCAGTTTAAGGAACTCTACGCACGTAAGTACCAGCAGATCACAGAAATGATCATGCCGCAGATCAAGCATGTTCATGAGACGCAGAGCGATCGTTATAAGCGAATTTTACTTCCATTTACTGATGGTAGTACGCACCCGCTAAATGTGACAGCTGACCTTGAGCGCGCTGTGAAGAGTAATGGTACCAGCGTTGTACGTGATATTGAGCAGGCAGTAACGCTTGCCATCATCGACGAGAAGTGGAAGAATCACTTGCGGAGCATGGATGAACTTAAAGATTCATCACAAGCTGCCTCATTTGAGCAGAAAGACCCACTGGTAGTCTATAAGATGGAAGCCTACAAGCTGTTCGAAAACCTGATTTTGGAGACGAACGAAGCGGTAACAAGCTACCTCGCTAAAGGTAGTCTTGCCCTTAATTCGAATGTGCAACAAGCGAAGGAAGAGAAGACCAACCTTAAAGGAACACGTACCAGTCGCGCAGCTGATGACGGTGAGCGGATGCAGCGTGCAGCCGCTGAAAGCGCGGGACGTGGCCAGCGTCGTAAGCCAGAAACCTTCAAGCGTGACGAGAAGAAAATTGGTCGAAATGATCCATGTCCTTGTGGCAGTGGAAAGAAATATAAGCAGTGCCACGGACGTGGTGCATAAAAAAGCCTCATTCTAAGTATCTGAGGTTTAGCGGCTTGGACTTTTTCAACTGTCAAGTTGATTAAAAACTAATTAATATTAAGTTTTTATCCTCTATCTTGGCAGTTGAAAAGTACAGTCCGACAGAACAGAAAGCGCTCTTGAATCTCCAACTTTATAGGTGTTTTCTGCCCACTGTCCACCCGTGAACTAACCCCAGTGTTGAATGAAGATCGCCTCATTTATTGATCATACCGTTCTTAAGGCGGAAACTACCCTAGCAGATGTTAAACGCATCTGTGCGGAAGCAATCGAGCATCAGTTCGCGGCTGTTTGTGTTCCTCCTTATTATGTAGCACCTGCTCGCCAGGCCCTTCAAGACTCGAGTGTGCGTCTTGCTACAGTTATTGGTTTTCCAATGGGGTACTCTGCCACGGTGGCCAAAGTCGAAGAGATCAAACGGGCTATTGATGAAGGTGCAGATGAATTCGACGTGGTTATCAATGTAGCTGCGGTAAAAAATGGAAACTGGGCATTCGTTCGCAATGATCTAGATCGCATGGTGACGGCCTGTCACCTTCGCGCTAAGCATATCAAAGTTATTATTGAGACTGGCCTGCTGGAGAAAGAAGAGATTCGTCAGTTGTGCACGATCTGTAATGATCTTGAACCTGATTACGTCAAGACTTCTACTGGTTTTAATGGTGCCGGTGCTAATCCAGAAGTGATCCGCTTACTGCGTTCTCTGCTTAAGCCAGAAATCAAGCTTAAGGCTTCAGGTGGTATTCGTACCGCTGATGATGCCCGCGCTTTGATTGAGGCTGGTGCTAACCGATTGGGCGCATCTAAAGGGATATCTATTGTTTCTGAGGAGTAGCACTATCTTTAGGTTCATAGGCCGAATTGTACAGTGCATATGAACAAGTATTTCCTTATCATTTCGTTGATTGTATTGATCGTTTCTTGCAAGGAGAAGCCCTTTATTGCTGTACATTTAGCAGCAAGTGAAGGTGAGTATTCTGAAGCAGAATATCAACAGGCTGTAGAGGCTGTGAAGTCTCGTCTGCACGTACAAGACGTTTCCTTTGAGTCCGTCAGTTTTTCTCCACAGTCTAAAGAGATTGTAGTGCTCCTAATGGCCGATGCCGCAACTCCAGGTCAATTGGAGGCATTAACGGCTCACCTTGAAATTGGCTTTTGGCCGGTGCGCCCTCGTATTGCACCTGAGGTCATCGAATTCCTCGAGGGGTTTTCAGATGATAAGCGTAGTAAATGGCCTTGGACTAGCGTGACGTTCATAGAGGGGGATAATGATCCGCGAATAGATGTGTTCGCACTAAGCAGAGATGCGTCTGTACTGGACACCGTAGAAACACTGTTGGATGCCATGCTGCCGGAGGGACGAGTTGCCCGTTGGAGAGAAGAGGCAAGCCCCTATTATGCTGGCCCTGAGCCCTATCACCAGCTCTACATACTAGAGACGGATGGTGCCCAGCGAGCACCGGTTAATCAAGTGCATATTGAATCAGCAGAGATGGTTATTGATGATTATTCTGCTCAGGTTTTGTTGCAAATAGATTTTGATGAAGAGGGTACTGCCCTTTGGGAAGAGATAACTGAGCAGGCGGCACATGCCGATAGGGGATGTGTGGCTATTACAGTGGGCGATCGGGTGCTTTCTGCTCCTATGGTCCGGGAACCGATTCGTGAAGGGAGCTCTGTCATCACTGGAGCATTTAGCGTGTTTGAGGTTGATGAAATGGCGCAGGTTTTGAATAGTGGAAGCTTGCCCATGCCTTTAACAGTAATTAGGATTAAGGAGCGAAAAGAATAAGCCAGCATTTGTCTATCTTTGTTTAGAGCCTCGGCTTGATCTTGATAATAAATTGGATGATGAAGAAAATATTACCTATCGTTTTGATTCTGAGTGCCCTTGTAGTTGGTCTACAAGCGCAGTCGGTACAGGTAAAGATGGATCCCATTATTGGGAGTATGCTTGAGCAGCATACAGCAAACAATAAAGCTGAAGCTACAGTAGCAGGTTGGCGCGTACAAATCCTAGCTACCACTAACCGTCAGCGTTTGGAAAGCGTGCAACAGTCTTTCCGTTACCATTATCCAAATGTACCAGTGGATTGGATGCACGACCGTCCGTACTATAAGCTCCAAGCGGGAGCGTTCCGGACCAAGCAAGATGCGCTTCGCCTGAAGTACATTCTTAGCCGCGAGTACGAGGGTTTGTACTTGGTACGCGATGATGCTATTTCCAAAACAGAACTGCTCAACTACTATTAGGGCAGGGCAGTTGTGATCCCGCCGATCGATTGTATACTCTTGTAAGCTTTTGTGATGTCCGAAAATCGGCAGACCTACCTCCTCAATATTGATTACGTTACCTTTTGTATCTACCTGGCACTGGTGGGTATTGGTGGCTTGTTTATTTTTTCGGTAGATGTCCAGCAGTCCGGACCACCTGAGGGTATATCGGATTTTCTGTTCCATACCTTGGCCGGAAAACAGGTTCTTTGGATCATTATTTGTCTGCTGGTCTTTTCGTTTATCGTCTTTTTTATCGACCATAAGTTCTGGCAGGTCTTTGCCTACTTGATTTACGGTCTTGGAATACTGGGTTTAGTTCTGGTCCTCTTCTTAGGGACGAATATTAAGGGAGCTACCTCCTGGTTTACCTTTGGTGGGGCCTCCTTCCAGCCTTCAGAGATCGCCAAATTTGGGACATGCCTGGGGGTTGCCGCTTTACTAGGGCACTGGAGTACCGATCTCCGGAAAATCCAACATATCGGGCGGGTTGTTGCTCTGTTCTTGGTGCCCTCTGCACTTATCTTATTGCAACCTGATGCTGGTTCGGCCCTCGTATTTATGTCCTTCTTGATCGTGATGTATCGCGAGGGGCTCAATCCGCTGCTTTATGTCATTGGCTTTTCGGGAGCTGCTACCTTTATACTTAGTATCCTCTTCCCTCCAGTGATGCTCATAACGATCTTAGCCTGGGTGGGAATGCTTGTCTACGTCTCCTACGAGAAAAAGCAGCCCATGCGATGGTACTTGGGCATTCTTGTAGTAGGAGCGCTACTGGCTTTTGGATATATGGAAGGCTACGAATGGCCCACGATGTGGGTGGCAATTGCTGGATTGTTAGGGTTGAGTTACTGGCAATATCTGAACTTTCGACCCAAGGTTATCCCAGTAGTAATGCTAGCGTTTGCACTCACCAGTGGATTATCCGTAGGAAGTAACTACGTATTCAATGACGTATTGAAACCGCACCAACAACAACGGATCGATGTATGGCTGCGCCCGGCAGAAGCGAAGAAGAGAAATAAGGACTCGGTGATGAATTTGGAGAACTCCATGTTAGCTATCGGTGCTGGCAATGTTACGGGGCGCGGGTTGTTCTCTGGAAGAATGACACAAGGGCGTTGGGTGCCAGAACAAGATACAGACTTCATTTTCTGTACGATCGGTGAAGAGCAGGGCTTTGTTGGTTCTGCTGCGGTAGTTATCTTGTATTTACTACTCATTCTTCGAATTAGCATGATTGCGGAGCGGCAAAAGGTCGCATTCAGCCGAATATATGCCTACGGGGTGGCGGGTATTTTATTTGTCCACTTCATTGTCAATATTGGTATGACCATGGGGCTGTTACCTATCATTGGTATTCCCTTACCGTTTCTGAGCAAAGGAGGATCCAGCCTCTTAGGCTTTACGATTATGCTTGCTGTGCTCTTGAAATTAGACAAACATCGAGGGCGACAGAAGAAGAATACCATCGTCAATTTTTAAGTCATGATCAAACAGAAGGCTATTGTTCTGACCAATGGTTGGCTCGACACTACGAATGCGAAGACCTGCCATGGCCTGATCCGTGGTACCGATCGTTTTGAGGTACTCGCCGTTATTGACCACAAACAAGCTGGCAATGATGCTGGTGAAGTACTGGATGGGAAAGTCCGAAATATTCCTATTCTATCTTCCATAGCAGACTATTATGCACAGGAGAACGCCGCGGCTCCCGATGCTTGCGTCGTAGGGGTAGCGCTACCAGGTGGTCAGTTGCCAGATGACTTTCGGGCAGAATTAATGCTAGCTGCCGAGCAAGGCTGTGATCTGGTAAACGGATTGCACACCTTTCTCAGCGACGATGAAGCATTTCAGGCGGCCGCAACTAAGCATAACATCAAGTTGGTCGATATTCGCAAGCCTCGGCCTCGTCATGAACTACAATTCTGGACGGGAAAGATTTATGAGGTGGAGCAGCCCATCATTGCGGTGCTCGGAACGGACTGTGCATTAGGTAAGAGAACAACTACTCGCTGGGTGATGGAAAGCCTTCGTCAGCGCGGTAAGCAAGCTGAAATGATCTATACTGGCCAGACGGGATGGATGCAAGGCTCTCCGTACGGATTTATTTTTGATAGTACCGTGAACGATTTCATCGGAGGAGAGTTGGAAAAAGCGGTGCTTACGTGTGCCCGGGAGGCAAAACCTGATTACATTTTGTTGGAAGGACAATCTGCACTGCGTAACCCCAGTGGTCCGTGTGGTAGTGAATACCTTCTAAGTGCCAATGCCAAAGGAGTCATCTTACAGCATGCTCCGGGGCGGGAATGTTTTGAAGGGAGTAGTAAACCTATAGGTGGTATTCAGAGAGATCTACAATTGATAAAACTATACGGTTCTGAAGTGTTGGCTATTACGCTTAACGGCGAAGAACTAAGCGAAGAAGAGCTGAAAGTTGCGCAAGAGCAGTTAAGGCAAGAGACTGGTTTGCCGGTAATTAGGCCAAAAGAAGAGGGAGTGGAAGAAGTAGTAGATGCTATTATTAGTTGGGAAGAGTAGGGCGGCTCTTGATGTTTTCAAAAAAAATGTGTTTTTTTCGGAAATGTTGGAAAAAACACTTGGTGAATAACAATTTGTTGTTTATATTTGTATTCACAATCAACAAATATTTGACACAACCCGTCTAAAACAGCAGTTTATGGCAAGCGATAAAGACGCAAAAATGAAAGCGCTAAAGGCGACAATGGATCGCCTGGATAAAACCTACGGTAAGGGTACCATCATGTTTATGGGAGACTCTACTGTACAAGATATTGAAGCTATCCCTACTGGCTCTTTGGGCTTGGATATTGCACTTGGGATTGGCGGCTTCCCTCGAGGAAGAGTCGTAGAAATCTACGGACCTGAATCTTCAGGTAAAACAACTCTGGCAATCCACGCCATTGCTGAATGTCAGAAGTTGGGTGGTATTGCCGCCTTTGTGGATGCCGAGCACGCTTTTGATCGCTACTATGCCAAGAGCTTGGGAGTAGACACCGAAAACCTCTTGATTTCGCAGCCTGACAATGGAGAGCAGGCATTGGAAATTGCTGAGAATCTGATCCGCTCTGGAGCAATCGACATCATTGTTATTGATTCCGTTGCTGCACTTGTACCTCGTTCTGAGATTGAGGGTGAGATGGGAGATAGCAAGATGGGACTTCAAGCGCGTTTGATGTCGCAGGCAATGCGTAAGCTTACTGGTAGCATCGGCCGTACTGGGTCTTGTTGTATTTTCATCAACCAGTTGCGGGAGAAGATCGGTGTTATGTTCGGTAATCCAGAAACAACAACTGGTGGTAATGCCTTGAAATTCTACGCTTCTATGCGTTTGGATATCCGCCGTTCTGGTGCCGGTATCAAGAACAAGGAGAACACCGTAATGGGTAACCACGTGAAAGTGAAGGTGGTGAAGAACAAGTTGGCTCCACCATTCCGTGTAGCTGAATTTGATATCATGTTCGGTGAAGGAATCTCCAAAGTAGGTGAGATTGTAGACCTTGGGGTGGACCAAGACATTATTCAGAAGAGTGGTGCATGGTATGCCTACAATGATGCGAAGATTGCTCAAGGACGAGAAGCTGCTAAGCAGTTCTTGCGTGATAATCCAGAAGTAGCACTAGAGATCGAACAAAAGATCAAGAATGCTATCATGGGCACCGGAGAAGAAGAGGAAGTAGAAGTAACCGCAGATACTGCTGAAGAGAACTCTTAGGATTCCAAGATCGCTGATCGTTATTGATCGGTAGTAAATAAATAGCCCCTATGCGGCCTGATTTAATCAGGTTGCATAGGGGCTTCTGTTTTGATGAGGTCTTAACCTACCTTATTTCTGCCATTCGAAAGTTTCGATCATATGCAGAATATCATCCCGCACGAAGTCGATCACTGGTTTTAGCGAATCTGCTCGAGCTTGAGTGTTGAAATATAAAGAGCCCCGAACGTAGTGCTCCAAACTATCTGTCAGGAAGAATTGAAATGGACTAGCTGCAGGTCCGTCAATGTCAAAGGCGATACCACTTACGCCGTTCTCTGTGCTGATGAGTAACTCGTCAATATAGTTCGCACGTTTGTTATGCCAATCGGCCATACCAAAGGCCTCGTCGCGAAGCTGCTCTAAATCTTTGTCACTATTGGGAATAGAAACGTAGGTGAAGTGAACTCGTCCATCGAAATCTGGATAGAACACATCAAACCAGCAGTCGTCAGGTGGTAAATCCTGGAAGAAATTAGTGTCCTGTTGAATCTCTGTATAGACCGGGAGTTCGAAGGTGAAACTACAGTAATCCTCCTCGAATGCCTCATACGCTTTTTCTGGAAAAGCTACTCTCGGGAAAGAACGAGGTTTGGGTGTATAGACGGGATCGTCGCAGGCCACCATACTTACTAAAATGCAAAAGATGATAAGGGGAAACAGAACTCTCTTCATGCCATTATTTTGTGGGGCAAAGATGCAGTTTTCTTGAGATGTCCGGAAACCTGATAAGTATGTTGTTGGATAAGCTGGGGCAATCCACAACTGTACCTGTCAGATATCGGAAGAATAATCATTCGCTATATAACGCTAAGGAGGGGCATCTTGATATAAACTGCCAGACTTGATCTGTTAGGGGCTATTTTAGCGAAAGTGAGCTCATTTTATATTGGGCAAGGCAAATTTTGCAGCCGAATGCGGGCAATTCGGCGAAAAATTTAACGAAGTACAGTATACAATTTGCCACTTGCAGCAAAATTTGTCCTTGCAGATCAAGTCTCTTATTTTCACGGTTCCAAAATTGTCATTATGATCATACAGTTGCAGCATTTGGCGGTTCATGAATTGGTAAAACATGCCGATAGCCCAGAGGTCAATATCCATCTGAGTGAACAGCTTACCCCAACGGACGATAAAGCATCAGAACTGGTAGCTAAGCTGCATCGTACATCTATTCAGAAGAATGATGTCTTGAATGGTCGCTTAGCAGCTCCTGAGGATGCACTATTTCCAGGGTATTACGAACTGCTGCGAACGGATGGTTTTGGTGCCGAAGCCTTCTTACAATTTTCAAAGGAAAGTACGCAGGCCTTGCAACTGAGCTTGCAAGGTGTGACCGGCGCTAAAGGTGGCTACCTGGTCTATGCTTACTACTATCCTGGAGAAATGGGAGAAGTACCCGCTGAGCTAGGGATATTCCTGGTAAGAGATGCAAACGGACTCTTGTTCCAATCTGCGGAAGATGGTACTTATGAATTGCATCCTGCTACCTATTTAGATATAGATCGTATGGCTTTGGCGTGTCGGATAAAACACGCTCCAGCTGGCCAACAACCAGAGGTGGAGGTCATCAAGCACGCTCGGACGCAGAAGGAGATTTCGGATTATTTCTTGAGCTGGCTTGCTGTCGAAGCCTCGGTTTCCAATCGAGATCTTACTCAGCAATTCCTTGAGGCTGTAGCATCAGTGCCGCCCCCAATGGATGAAGAGACAGGAGAGGCTGTTGAAGCTGGGGTCTTTCGGGAGCAAGTGGCAAACTTTGCCATGAAAAGCCCTGGAAAGACCATAAGTATTCCTGCCTTTGAAGAGAAGTTCTACGGTGAGGCGCAACCCTTGCAACAATACTTTTCAGACAATCAAATCGAGATGCAAAACGAGTTCCGTCTTGACCGTCAGTCTGTGCGCGACTATCATTTTCACAAGTTCAAGGGTAAGGGGTATTACTTCGGATGTAAGCATGCCTTCCTACTTTCAGGTGAGGTAAGTGTTGAGGGCAATAAGGTAATTATTGATAACCCGGATCTGGCAGAACAACTCCTGGATGTGATCCGAGATATGATGCCCTAATTTCGTCAGTTACCAGCCTTAATTAGGGGAATAACTTTTCGAATCCATCGTTGTTAAGTTAGTGAGTTTGCGCCAGTGGATTTAGGATTTGGTGCACTAGGATTTAGCCCCATAAATATGATCAAAGCAGCGACAAAATTAGCCCTGGTATTTTCCCTCTTCCTTTCGGTAAATAGTGGGTTCTCCCAAATTCTACCGCCGGATTTTCAATGTGTCGTAAATGACACTTTATTCTGGGAACCGACAACTAATAATTGTGGTCCGTTTTCGGCTTATGAGATATTTGCCAGTACCAATGAGGATGGCCCGTACAGCTTATTGGCAACGATCACTGACCCCGTACAGCAATTCTTCTTTCATGCCGACGCTAATAATCAGACCTGGTACTACTATTTGGCCTCTGCACATGACTGCCCTGGTGAGACACAACTCTTCTCCGATACCCTGGATAACTTAATACCCCTGGCTGAACCGCTCCAATTTGTGACGGTAGAAGGAGGAGGTGTACAGGTGAATTGGTCGCCGAGTCCATCTCCAGAAACCATCGGGTATGTGGTAAGCCGAAACACCGATCAGGGCACCACCGTACTCGATACCATTTTCGATACCACCACCTATCTGGATCTGACTGCGAGCCCGTCGGATCAGTCGGAAGTCTACTTTGTAGTTGCACTTGACGCTTGTGGAAACAAGTCTTTGGTGCCACCTCCACATCAGACAGTCCTTCTGGATTTTATGGCGCCAGATGCGTGTAATCCAGGCTTGTCGATGAACTGGAGTGCTTATCAGAATTGGGTTAATGGTGTTGGCCGTTATGATATTTTTGTGGGCGCCAATGGAGCAGCTCCGGAATTAGTAGGTTCAGTTGGTGGAGCCGAGACCAACTTTATTTATACGGAAGGAAACGATGGTGATCAACTGTGCTTTTATGTTGAAGCAGTTGAAAACAATACGGCTTTCCGCTCACGATCCAATGAGCGCTGTGCAGATATTAGTATCCTTCAGCCTATTCGCGATATCGAGTTACTCGGAGCATCAGTGCAGCCGGATGGTACTGTTGAGTTGGAGTGGTATTGGGACCCCGCCGCTTTGCTAGTAAGTAGTGAACAAGGAAGATATGTAGTTGGAGATGATGTAGTCGTTGTGGACGATTTAGGTATTACTGCACCTCTATCGGCAGTTAACGTTCGGAACGATGTAAATGCCGCTGCTCAGAATCGAAGCTATATCTATACCATATTCGGTACCGATGAGTGCGGAAATATGGTGACCTCCAATGAAAGTCAGACGCCATTTCTTACTGGTGTTGCTACTAATGATGGAAATCAATTAGAGTGGAACGCTTATTCTCATTCTTTAGGTTTTGCTACGAACTACACCTTAGTTCGAGTTGATGACCTTGGGGAATCAGTCGTATTCACGGGCATTAGCGCGGATCTTTCTTTCTTGGATTTGATATCACCAGATGCTGCAAGTGGCGGCGTGTGTTACTACTTGTTAGTTGAAGTAGAATTTACGCTAGCGAACGGAGATGTCTTGACGCGTGAACTGCGATCTAATACGGTTTGCTTAGTGCCAACACCAAACGTGTACGTACCTAATGTTTTTGCACCGGAAGGGGTGAATACCATTTTTAGGCCACAGCTATCGTTCGGAACGTTGGTAGAGTACGAAATGAATATCTACGACCGCTGGGGCGGGCAGGTTTTCCAGAGTCTGAGCATAGACGAAGGCTGGAATGGTCGCCGGCAGGGAGAACTTATGCCGCAGGGCGTATACATATACTTCATTCGATTGCAGCCAGCCGTAGGAGAAACGATTGAGTTGCAGGGAGATGTGTTTCTTTTGCGTTAAGGAGCACCTTGAAAAGGCCTGTGCCTGAGAAAAGAATTGCGCAATTAGCAGGAACTTTTTCCTCTAAAAAGCGTATTAATATTTCGAAAGCTTTATATTTGCGTTCCCTTCGGAAAGCTACTGATAAGTAAAGTTTTCTGACCAATAATGGTTGCGTGGCCGAGCGGTTAGGCAAAGGTCTGCAAAACCTTGTACAGCGGTTCGAATCCGCTCGCAACCTCCCTCAAAAGCCTTCAGGTAATCGCACCTGGAGGTTTTTTGTTTTTAGGATATGCTAATTAGCCAGTGGGCTGTATATTGAGGATCATCAATAGCCAAAATGATTAGCATGGAGTTTACATCCTTTCTTGTTTCCGTAGAAAACCATATTGCGACTGTCAGTTTTAATCGCCCGGATAAGGCCAATTCCCTGCATGAAGTAGCTTGGGAAGAGATGCCCCAGGTTTTTCGGCAGCTCCATGATAATTCAGATGTGCGAGTGATTGTGTTACAGGGAGAAGGCAAGCATTTTTGTGCTGGTATCGATTTGGCTACCCTGATGAACCTACAGCGTTTCAATACCATCTCTTGCGAAGGGCGTAAGCGGGAAGCATTGCGCAAATTTATCTTCAAACTCCAAAGAGCTATCTCTTCTATTGAGGATTGCCGCAAACCTGTCTTGGCCGCGATTCACGGTGCTTGTGTTGGTGGAGCGGTAGATATTGTGGCTGCCTGCGATATCCGTTATTGTAGTTCAGATGCCTATTTCTCGATTAAGGAAATCGATCTGGGGTTGGTAGCGGATATTGGTACACTACAACGCTTGCCGAAAATTTTGCAACCAGGCATGGTGGCAGAGTTGGCCTATACCGGTCGGAATGTGGACGGCCGAGAAGCAGCTGAGATTGGTCTGTGTAATCGGGTATATGAAGATAAGGATGCACTTTATGCAGGAGTACATGAGGTTGCTAAAACCATAGCATCCAAGTCGCCATTATGTATTCGCGGCACGAAAGAAATGCTGCTCTACACTCGGGATCACACGGTAGCAGAATCCCTCAACTACATGACTGCTTGGAATGCATCCATGCTATTCTCCAATGACTTGATGGAGGCTTTTGCCGCTAATATGGAGAAACGAACGCCAAAATTTGAGGGTTAATTGAAGCTGGATCCAAAAGGAGTGAAGGAGCCTGATAATTATTAAAGGCTTGAGTTGCAATGAATTCTTCCGTAAATTGATAGGATAAAACGCACTCTTATGATCACTTCTTTGACTAGATGTTTAACTCCAATTCTTCTTTTCGTCGGCCTTAGTAGTAGCCTTGTTGCCCAAGCACCCGACCTGCTTCCAGGCGAGCTATGGCGAGCTGATGGCGTATTTTATGAAGGTCAGAATGAGATTGAGCGAGATTCCTTTTGGTCACTGGTTGATAGCCAACCAGAATCTCGTACCTTATTTCGCAGAGGTGATCGACAAGAATTTGGTGGTACTGCGCTCATTGTAGGCGGAGCTATTCTGACGGGAGGGGGGCTACTCGTAGCTCTTACGGGATCGCTGCTCGAATCAGAAGGAGATCCTACGGATAATACTGCGGCAACGCTGATTTCTGTTGCCGGAATTGGAACCCTGCTTGGAGGCATTGCAATGCTGAGCGCCAGCAATAAGAACATCGAGCGTTCCATTGATAAATACAATAGCATCGTTGTTGATCAGAATCGACTAGGACTGTACTTGGGGCCAAATGGTATGGGGCTACAAATCAGGATTGGTCGCTAGCTTCCGTATAGCGTACCTTCTCATACAGGTTGTGCAGGTAGAGGAAAATAATACCGATCAAAACAGCCGTGATTGATAGTATAACACTGATGAGGCTTTCCACCGTAAAGGATAGGCGAAGTAGAATCGTAGACAGGATAAATCCTGAATTCCGCATGATGGTGTAGAAGCGATTGGTGTAAAGAAATGAAGCCAATAAAAGCAGAATGTCTACCAGGATAAGTACGGTAAAGAATTCATCAAAGAATACGGCATCGACATCTTTTAGACCTTCTACTACAGACGTGATCTCGAAGACATGATCGCGCAGCCAGATGAAAAAACTGTAACCCGCCATGAAAAGAAAGGTGGGGGCTAGTACTAGCGCAATAACCGTTTTGGTGCGCACATAAGACAGCGAACGGGCACTCGGCGAAGTACTCTTTGGCCGGTATTCTAGCCTTTTATCATTAAGACGATTAAATACAAATATCAAAAAGAAAAGTAGGGCCGCCGCAGCCAAGTCATAGGTAAATGCCAGATCGCTCTTTATGCTGAACCAGTCTTCGCTGAGCTCCAGATTAGCGAGGTCTTTGAAGAGACGCCGAATAACAATAAGGGTTATGATCTCATACTGCTTATTGATATAAGTCGTAGTCGACTGCGGCAGGTAGAAGATCAATAAATAGACCTCGTACAAGAGGATGATGGAAAAGGGCGTATAAACAGCTGCCAGCGGACTGGTAAGTAGCTTGGAGGGATCGGACAGGTTGATCCAATTTTGCTGAGTCAGGAGAATCAACAACAAGTGAAAGAGGAAGCCAACAATGGCGATGTAGATCACCCAGCGTTCACTTCTTTCATGACTTCCTTTGGATAGAAAGAAATGCTCTAAAGGCCTAAGAAACTTGGGTAGAATTGACTGCTTCATGATTTACAGATAACACTGGTGCAACAGGAGCATCGTCAAAGATGTTCACTGCTGTTATTCAATGAATTGTCAAATCAAACTGTTGTACTGTACTATTCTTGGATCAGCTCCAGGACTTTCTCTATGACGTCCTCTACGCTTGGCTTACTTACATAGTTGCCATCATCGCCATATGGTGGGCGGTGGGCAGTAGCCGTAAGTGTAGAAGGTGTGGCATCTAGCTGGAAGTAACCGGCTTGATCCTCAAGAATGTGCTGCAGAATGTAAGCTGCTGCTCCTCCTGGTACATCCTCATCAACAACCAGTAGGCGGTTCGTTTTACGCAGGCTGCCAGAAATACGGTGCTCTAGGTCAAATGGCCAGAGTGTTTGCACATCTACAACTTCTATCTGTACGCCTGCTTCCTGCAATAGTTCCGCGGCTTCCGCTACGATGCGCACACAAGATCCATAGGTAACTACCGTAATGTCGGCACCTTCACGCACTACCTCTGGTACACCCATCGGTACGGTAAATGTATCTAGGTTCTGCGGTAGATCTTCCTTCAATCGATAACCGTTGAGGCATTCGATAACCAGGCCAGGATCATCACTCTGCAATAAGGTGTTGTACATACCAATGGCCTGAACCATATTTCGCGGCACACAGATGTGCATACCTCGTAATCCACCGAGTAGAACACTCATTGGAGAACCGGAGTGCCAAATACCTTCCAGGCGGTGACCTCTAGTACGAATGATAACTGGCGCTTGCTGCAGACCATTAGAACGCCATCTAACTGTGGCCAAATCATCAGATAGGGGAGAGAAGGCGTAGATCAAGTAGTCGAGATACTGGATCTCTGCAACGGGACGCAAACCGCGCATTGCCATACCAATGGCTTGCCCAACGATCGTCCATTCGCGGATACCGGTATCAAACACACGATGCTCGCCGTACTTGTCTTGTAAACCGGCCATGCCTTGATTCACTCCGCCAATCTTACCAACGTCTTCACCAAAGACATAGAGCTCAGGGATGCGCTCCAATGCTCGGTCGAAGAACCGATTGATGACTTCGTAGCCATTGAGGCTTTCAACATCATCTTCGTAAGCTGGTGCAACAGCTGGGATGCGAAGAGCCGCCTTTGGGCTTTCGCTCAGGTGATGCTGGTTATAGGTTTGCTGGAGTTCGCGTTTTTCCTCCTTGATGTATTGCGCTAAGGCTTGAGCAGAATCATCTCCACGGAACAAAAGATGAACGCGACGAGCCAAGGCCAGCATCTCTGCCCGACTTGGTGTCCGCATCTGTTGTAGTTCCTTGCGGTAGTGGTCTAGCTTATCATGAGCAGGAAGGGCTGCCAATAGCTGCTGCAGCTTAGTAAGACGCTCCTTGATGGGGCCCCGGAAGTTCTCCCAGGCAATCTTGCGCGCCTCAGCAATAGCTTGCTTTGCTTTTTGTTCTAGCGCTTGTAGCTCTTCTTCTTCCGCAATTTCAGTAGCCAGCATCCAAAGACGGAACTGCCTGTTACAGTCGTACTCTTGTTCCCACTCCAGGCGCTCCTTGCTCTTATAGCGTTCATGAGAGCCAGAGGTAGAGTGGCCTTGAGGTTGGGTAAGTTCGGCAACGTGGAACAGTGCCGGTTGGTGGGTCTTACGCATCGCATCGATACCTTCTTGATAGGCATCGCACATAGATGGGTAGTCCCAACCTTTCAACTTATAGATGGCAATGCCACCGTTGTTATCGTCAGCAGCAAAGCCGGCTAGTGCTTCACTGATGCTTCCTTTTATAGTCTGATATTCGGTAGGTACAGAAATTCCATATCCGTCGTCAACTACTGTTACGGCCATTGGAATCTGTAGTACACCAGCAGCATTCATGCTTTCCCAGAAAGCGCCTTCGCTCGTGCTGGCGTCACCAATGCAGCAGAAACATACCTCACTACCATCTTTGGTAAATGTTGGGCGATCCATGTGCTCAGCATCACGGTACACTTTGCTGGCGAATGCCAATCCTGTGGCGCGAGCCATCTGGCCTCCCGTTGTAGAGATATCTGAAGATAGATTGAAGCCTTCCATTTGGTTGAGCCAATCTCCATCTTGATTGGTGTTGGGGGTCATGTGGTGACCTACCATCTGACGACCTCCGCTGAAAGGATCATTGTTGGGGTCGGCATACAACTGAGCGAGTATGTCTTGCGGCTCAGCTAATCCGAGAGCCAAGAGTAGGGTGTGGCCACGGTAATAATCGGAACGCCAATCACCTTTACGGTAGGCTTTTGCCATGGCAATCTGATACACTTCCTTACCGTCATCTGATACGCCAAATTTGGCGCGTCCAGTGAGTACATCCCGGCGAATAACCAGGCTTAGTTCTCGACTTAAACAGCAGATGTAGTAGTCCTGTAGAATCTCTTGACGCTCGGCCAGAGTAGCGGACACGGTATTGGATAGTTTATTCAGACTCACAGTATAAGTTTGATGTTTCTCAACAAAAAAATCACCGAGATCGGACCCTTTGATCCACTGCAAAGATACGTAAACACAAGGTTAAATCTGGTGACCTAGGTCAGCGGCGAAGTAGCTAAGTGCCTGTAAAACTTATTGTTAGGTGCTGAGGTTGGGCTGCGCTTTTGCGCTTAAGCATCGTACAATCTGTCTGTCCCCCTTTTGCTTAATATACCAAATACCATACAGAATTAGTAGAAATTGAACTTAGCTCCAAAACTCCTTTGCGTTATTCTACGATTGACCACATATCTTTGGGCGATGCTAAAAACTTCAACTTCACTGGAAAACGTAGTTTGGTTTAGTCATATACCTTTTTTTCGGCGGATGAAAAACGGTCAAAAAAAATGAAAAAAAGTTTTTGTGGAGTGCGTTTATGCGCCTTATTTCTACTGATTTGTACTCATTTTGGAAGTTTATCCGCACAGGAAAACCTAGGTCCAAAACGCTTCCGATTACCTTTTGATTTAAGAGAGGTTTCTGGCCTGGCAGCGGTGACGCCTGATAGTCTCTGGTGGCATAATGACGGCGGTAATGACGCGACAATATTCCTTACTGACCGATCAGGAGAACTCCTTTACGAGAAAAACATTGGCGTTCGAAATCGAGATTGGGAAGATCTGAGCTGTGATCCCGAGGGACGTCTGTATCTCGGTGATTTTGGTGATAATCGACGCGTTCGTGATGATTTGATTATCTATCGCTACGATCCACAAACGGAACAGGTAGACAGTTTTCCGTTCCAGTTTCCAAATCAGGCGCGGCATGATACGGAGGCCTTCTTCATACATCAGGATACCTTCCATCTTTTTACGAAGCACAGAATTAGTCGTGCTAAGCTAATGACGTACCATTATGTGGTGCCAGCAGTAGGAGGAGGGCAAACTGCGGTGTTGCGAGATAGCTTGGCGTTGCGTAAGCGAGTGGTGACGGCCGCAGCAATTCATCCTGAGACGGGCGCCGTAGCACTCTTGGCATACTACTATACCAAGCGACTGGGCTTCATACCCTATTCCGCAGCCAATTTGTATTTCCTCCGGGATTATCCAGATGGCCATTTTCTAAAAGGTCGAATACAATCTAGGAGGATATCTTTTGTCGTAGCAACTCAATATGAAGCTGTTGACTTCCTGACGGATCGCCAACTTATGGTGGCTTCAGAGCAGACCCTTTTCATTAAGGCGAAAGCCAAACGTAAACGAACTAGGAGGTGACGAGCGGCATTAAGTACTCCGACGCTTTATCGCTTTCTTCAGTGCCTTGGCCATGAGGTGTGGCTTTTGTGACCCAATAAAGATCTGCTGACCATCCTTCGTGCTAATCGCGAGGCCATTCCTGCCGTTTATAGCCCAAAATTCCTCATCGGAGTAGTTGAGGTTACCACCGCCCCACTGGGCACTAAGTGAGGTTTCGATAATACTGACACGCTTAATATTCTTCAGATTTACCTTGCGTTTATGTTTTTGCCAACTGCTGATTTTGCAGATCAAGAATTTGCCGGTAATAACGTTGCTTTGGGTCCTACGCATAAGACTGCGAAGCCAAAGGCCAGTAGCAGCCAGCACAAGTAGGAAGGCTACTATTGCTTGAATTGGCAACTGTCCCCAGTCATTGGTGCTTACGTTTTGCCAAAAGCCAAGTGTTAGCAGCAGTAAGCATAATGAACTGACGATCAATAGATCTGTACCTTTAAAAACCTGCTTTTCTTCAAATATCTTACTCTTCACAATACATTAAATTTACACAAAGTTAACATTAAATTTACATTAGATCAAGCCGGATTCTCCTTTTGTAATGCTTCTTACCTTTGCTGTGAGTAGAACCTACTTTACTGAATTCAGCAATTACGCATGAAATATTATCCACTCCCGAGTGAGCTGTTCCGCTTCAATCGGCAGCGTTTTATGGAACAGATACCGACAGGTAGCTTAGCCATCTTTCATTCCAATGATTTAATGCCGCGCTCAGGAGACACTTTTTTTCCTTTTCGCCAGAATAATGACTTGTACTACCTAAGTGGTATAGAACAAGAAGAGACCGTGCTACTCCTATTTCCGGGCTGTACAAAATCGGGTTTCGAGGAGGTTCTCTTTATCCGAAAACCAAATGAAAGGCTACTTCGCTATGAGGGAGAGCAGTTAACGCCAACCAAGGCACGACGTTTCAGTGGTATTGAAAAGGTGTTATGGCTGGATGAGTATGAGGCTATTCTGCGGGAGCTCATTTTGCTGAGCGAACGGGTATACCTCAATCTGGATGAACATGATCGTTTCCATAGCCCCGTACTGACGCGTAATCAACGGATGGCCCAACAACTAAATGCTCAATATCCAGCACACCAGTACCAACGTAGTGGACCATTGGTGAAACGACTGCGCATGGTGAAGTCACCGGCCGAAGTTGATGCGATTCAGCAAGCTGTAAATATTACTGGGCAAGCGTTTACGGAGGTGCTGAAAATGTTGGAGCCTGGGGTGCAAGAGTACGAGGTGGAGGCAACGATTACTGCCAGTTTCCTGCAGCAGCGAGCTACCGGGCACGCCTATGATCCGATTATAGCTAGTGGCGCAAATACCTGTGTGTTACATTATACTAATAACAACAAGCCCTGCCGTGAAGGCGAATTGCTGCTCATGGATTTCGGTGCGGAATATGCTTTCTATGCGGCAGATATTACGCGCACTATTCCGGTGAGCGGTCGATTTAGTGAGCGTCAGCGTGCCGTTTATGATGCAGTGCTAAAGGTACAAAGAGAGTCGATAAAGATGTTGCTGCCTGGCACAGATCTAGATGAGTATCACCGAGAGGTGGGACGCTTGATGGAAGCCGAGCTACTCGCACTGGGGCTAATAGATAGTACAGATGTAAAAAATCAGGACCCGAAGCAACCTGCGTACAAGAAATACTTCATGCATGGAACGAGCCACCACTTGGGCTTAGATGTACATGATCCTGGTTTGCGATATGAGCCTGTTCAAGCTGGTAACGTGTTCACTTGCGAGCCAGCCATCTATATACCAGAAGAGAAAATAGGGATCCGGCTGGAGAATAATATCCTGGTCACAGAAAAGGGGCCTATAGACTTAAGTGCTCGGGTGCCGATTGAGGCGTCGGAGATCGAGGCGTGGATGAATGGAGCGTCGTAATCAAGAATTGTAATTGAAGCTATTCAGATATGAGAATCAAGAAGGTAGAAGTCCTGAGAGAGAACCTAGAACTTACGCGGCCCTACACGATTGCCTATCGTACGATCTCTAGTGTAGAAAATGTGTTCCTATTAATCCACCTCGATAATGGGATGGTTGGTGTAGGATGTGCCGCTCCATCAGAGGGTGTTACAGGAGAGTCTGTGGCTCATAGTGTTCAGGCATTGCGCGAAGTAGTAGAGCCAATCTTACACGGTGCGCCCATAGTTCAATTTCCTGCATTGCTGAAGCAAATACGTAGGCAAATTCTTCAATACCCTGCGGCTTTGGCGGCTGTAGATGTGGCGCTACACGATGCCTTTTGCCAATCGCAGCAGATGCGTCTAGTTGACTGGTGGGGTGCAGTGCATAATGAGTTGCCCACTTCTATCACTATTGGCATTGGTGAAGTAGCAGAAACCTTGGAACAAGCTCGTGAGCATATGGCGGCGGGTTTTCGCGTGATCAAATTAAAGACCGGGCGAAGTGTGGAGCAGGATGTAGAGGTGTTCTCCAAACTGCGAGAAGCAGTGGGCGCTGAGGTCAAGATTCGAGTTGATGGTAATCAAGGCTATCAGCCCAAAGAGTTGGAGCAGTTTGCTGCCGCAACAGCAGCTATGGACGTAGAATTCTACGAGCAACCTTTCCCAGCAGGCCACGCCCGCGGAAAGGTGAAGGAAGAAGATCGACTGAGTGGTATCGATGCCCAGCTGGCTCTGCCAGAACATCTTCGCAAACTATGTGCTGCTGATGAAGATCTACACCACGCTACCGATGCACTGAAGCTGGCTCATGATCCTCATCCGTACGGCATCTTCAATATCAAATTGATGAAATGTGGTGGTGTAAGTGAGGCGCGCCAAATTGCCTTTGTCGCAGAACGCAGTGGCATTGACCTCATGTGGGGTTGCAACGACGAGAGTATTGTTTCGATCACTGCTGCATTGCATACCGCCTTATCTAGCCCAGCGACCAAATACCTGGATCTGGATGGAAGTCTGGACCTGGCAAGAGATTTAGTGGCAGGGGGCTTTGTTTTGGAGAATGGTCTGCTGCGATTAGGAGATGGGCATGGACTAGGGGTAAGGTTGTTGTAGGGTATTATTGTTTGGAGGGACTTAAGCGTTTGTGCAATTATAGGAGCCGACTCCTATGTTAAGAATACTTTGAAGGCATACCGCCTCCGGCGGGCCCACCCTCACCTGGTCCTGGACATGACCATTTCTGAACCCTCAGAAATAGCATGGGATCATTATCCTGATCAATGACAATACATTAATCAGGCCATCATATCCTATGGTTACGTTGAACATTACTTTCTGCAGTCCATTACCCGCGGAGTACAACTGCTTAAGTATTAGATTTGTCAATTGAAGACTACCCCATTTGGTCAGAAAAAGAGAGGTAGTGTTGTTGAGGAGTATTTCAACTCCGGTACAAATCTAATAAAAATATGTAACTTAATAAAATATTAAACTTTTTATTTATGAAATTGCCGTCGTAATTCCCCTCCTTGCTAATCTTGCCTAAACCAGCCCGGCCTACTACCTTTACGCGCTTAAAATCGTACTGATATTCCAGCTATGGCTTACGAAACGGTAATTGGTCTAGAAATACACGTGCAGTTAAGCACTAAGTCGAAGGCATTTTGTGCAGATGAAGTGCGCTTTGGGGCGGATCCGAATACGCAGATTAGCGCTATCTCCCTGGGGCATCCGGGAACGTTGCCACGGCTTAATCGCCAGCAATTGGATCATGCTATCCGACTAGCACTGGCATTAGATAGTGAGGTTAACCTCCGCAATAACTTCGATCGCAAGAATTATTTCTACGCGGATTTGCCGAAAGGCTATCAGATTACCCAGGATGCTCGACCCGTTTGTGTGGGTGGGCGAATCCCTATTACGGTAGGAGAGGAGGTGAAGTATGTGCGTATACATCACGTTCATATGGAGGAAGATGCTGGGAAGTCGATGCACGATAGTGATGACCCTTATAGCTACATAGACCTCAATCGTGCTGGTACGCCCTTGCTTGAAATTGTTACGGAGCCGGATTTGCGTTCTGCTGAAGAAGTGGATGCACTGATGACGGCCATGCGGCAGTTGGTGCGTTATCTGGGAATCTCGGATGGTAATATGCAAGAAGGGAGTATGCGCTGTGATTGCAATGTCTCTATTCGACCAATGGGGGCAGACTATTTCGGGAACCGTTGTGAGATCAAGAACCTCAACTCGATGCGCTATGCTCGTAAGGCGATCGCCTATGAGGTGGAGCGTCAGAAGAGGATCGTAGAAGCTGGTGGAACCGTAGCGCAGCAAACGCTAAACTTTGATCCGGCAACCGGTGTGACTAGCCCGTTGCGATCAAAGGAAGATGCGCATGATTATCGTTACTTCCCAGATCCTGACCTTCCGCCAGTTGTGCTTCAGCAGGCGGAGGTGGATGAAATTAAAGCTAGCCTGCCGGCATTGCCGTGGGTGTTGAAAGAGGAGCTGGTAGCGAAGTATGCCCTTTCAGAATACAATGCCAATTTGTTGACGGCCGAACCTGAGCCTGCGCGTTACTTCCTACAATTGGCAGAAGCTACTCCAACGTATAAGGCCGCGGCCAATTTGGTAATCAACAAGCTGCTGCCCTGGACTAAGGAAGAAGGTAAAAACCTTGCTGAGTTTCCACTGAGCCCTCAGCAGTTAGCAGGCTTTATCCAGTTGATCGAGGATGGGAAGGTTAGTAACACGATAGCTTACCAAGAGCTGTTTCCCGCTATGGTCGCGCAGCCGGATCAAGAAGCGGAGGCCTTGGCTACTGCTAATAACTGGCTACAGTCGGACGATGCCGATGAACTATCGGCTTGGGTGGATGCTGCTATTGCGGCTTTTCCGGATAAAGTGAAGGCTTACCAGAATGGCAAGAAAGGACTTATCGGTCTGTTTATGGGAGAGGTTATGAAGCAATCGAAGGGAAAAGCAGACCCCAAGCAGGCCAATAAATTGCTACGAGAACGTTTATAGTCCTCCAAGGCAAAATCTACCTGCGGTGCTACTACGTGGTGTGAATCTTGACTTACTCTTTTTTCGTCTCACTGCGTTGAAAATCCTCGCCGTAGCTAGGGCTATGCCTGCGGTTTTCGCCTTGTGAGTCAAAAAAATAGCACCGTCAATTTTTTACAAACCCTGCCTTGGAAGACTATAGCCTAGTTTCTTTGATACAAGACTGACAATTTTAGCCCCTCCTGCTACTGCCGAAAGCGTACCTTTGCGGCGGTACAAAATGTCATAGATGGATTTTACCAATCGTATTACCCGTACGGCTTCCGCCGAGTTGTTTGAAGAAGCAAAGCAGTATTTCCCAGGAGGGGTGAACTCTCCCGTTCGCGCATTTAAGTCGGTTTCTGGTCCGCCATTATTTATCCGTGAGGGTAATGGTTGTCGCATGACCGATGAAGACGGCAACACTTATCTGGATTTCTGTTGCAGTTGGGGGCCGCTCATTCATGGCCACAACAACAAGCGTATTCATGACCTGGTGGTGGAGACCGTTGGGAAAGGAGCTTCTTTTGGTACCCCTAACCGCATGGGGAATCAGTTGGGTAAACTCATTTTGGACAACCACTCTTATATCGATAAGATCCGCTTTGTGAGCTCCGGTACAGAAGCGGTTATGTCAGCTTTACGCCTGGCGCGTGGGGTGACTGGTAAGAACAAAATCCTTAAGTTCGATGGATGCTACCATGGACATGTAGATAGCCTGCTCGTGAAAGCGGGATCAGGGTTAGCGACATTTGGTACGTCGAGCTCTGCAGGTGTGCCTGAGTCTTTTGCTAAAGAAACCATTGTCATTCCGTTGAATGACCCTGAAGTGCTAGAGCAAACGCTGGCAGAGCATGGCCATGATATTGCCTGTATCATTGTGGAACCTGTTCCTGCGAATAACGGGCTCCTTCTACAAGACAAGAGCTTCCTGGAGTGCCTACGTATTAAGGCTTACAAGCACAATGTACTTTTGATCTTCGATGAGGTAATCTCAGGTTTCCGAGTTGGCTTCGAAGGGGCTGCCGGCTACTATGGCATTCAGCCAGATATCATGACCTTTGGTAAGATTATTGGCGGTGGATTCCCAGTGGGGGCTTATGCCGCTAGCGCTGAAATCATGTCACACATTGCTCCTGATGGTCCAGTATATCAAGCAGGTACCTTGTCGGCAAATCCCGTAGCTATGGCAGCTGGTTATGCAGCACTAGAGCAATGCTTGGAAGAAGGCTTCTACGAAGGAATGGCAGAAAAGACCGCTCGATTTGCGGCTAGCATACAGGCTCACTGTGATGAACGTGGTTATGATGTGACCATTCCACACATTGGTTCTATTTTCTGGGTGGCCTTCACGAAGGAGCGAATTACTGCAGCAGATCAAATTGATCCGGCCAGCATGGAACGGTTTAAGGTGCTTCACCACGAGTTACTACAGCGCGGGGTATACCTGGGGCCTTCTGGCTACGAGGTAGGCTTCGTTAGTGCAGCCCATGGAGAAGCAGATCTAGAAGAAGCTCGTGCACATATCTGTGCCGCCATGGATGTGGTTTTCGGCTAGCGGGAAAGTTACCTATACCAGTAAATCTTCACTTGATATCTGCTTGACGTGGTATTCGGCATTTTCCTTTACCACAATGTCAAGCGGCAGGTATTGGTATTTCTCTATCTCTTCCTTGTGTACCAAGTGCTTGAACAGACTGTGTATTCCCTTGTAGCCTTGATCAGATGGGTTCTGATTGATGAGGAAGTTGATCTTGTCTTCGTGTAGATACTTGAGGTTGGGAGTGATCAAATCGAAACCAACGATCTTGATTTTTCGGTCTAGTATGGGCTCTTCAAGGCAATCTAAAATTTTGTAAGCACGAGAATTGGTCACAAAAATGCCACTCAGCTTTGGGTGCTGTTCAAGGAGTTCCAGTAGGAACGCTCGTAATTTGTCAGGTTGATCGAATTGCTCACAATCCTCTCTAATGATCTCGATATTCTTGGATTGGGTTTCCGTAAAATAATCGGTAAACCCATTTTCCTTACTAATCAAGTGTTGGGCTGCCTTGGTGCTGTAATCCAGATTGAGGATACAAACCTGCCCACCTTCGGAGAGGCCAAAGTTGAGGAGGCGAGCACCCAATACGCCACTTTGATAGGAGTCCTGCCCAATGTAGCACAGTGGATTGGCGTCCTCGAGATTCGTATTAATGATTACATATGGAATCTGATGCTCCTCGCATTGTTGAATCAGCCAACGTGCTTCTTGAGCAAACATAGGTGGAAAGAGTAGGCCATCTGGTTTACTCGCTAAGACCTCCTTGGCGTTCGTCAAAAAGCTAGCAGGATTACCATAATCGAAGAAGGTTTGTTCCAAGAGTAGGCCATAATGCTGTAAAGTCTTGTTGGCCTTAAGCACGCCCTGATTGGTTTGTAACCAATAGGGGTCAACCTCGGTGCGGGGTAGGAGGGTAGCTACTCTTACTTCTTTGTTATAGGCTAGGGCACTGGCAATGAGGTTGCGCTCGTAGCCCAACTCATCAATCACTTCTAGTACTCGCTTCTTGACGTCAGCCGCTACTTTACCGCGATTATGAAGCACGCGATCAACTGTGCCAGTTGATACGCCTGCCTTCTCCGCAATGTCCTTGATGCGAACTCGCTTTTTCATATTTCTTGCGTCTCTCTACCGAATACAAATATAACTCCTCAAGTTTTTGTTTAGATCTGTATCCGATATTAATTAGTATGAAATTAAATATGCATGTGTGCGTACACGTTTAGAATGTTTGATAGGTGTGTTCGCACACAATTATATAAAATTTTGTGTGTGCGCACACACTTTTTACCAAATATTTCTACCTTTGTCTCAAGAGGAGGTCTGTTTTGAGCAGTTGATTCGGAAAAATTCCGCTAAAAAATGACCGATGGAAGTGGTATTAAGTATTGACATTGGAGGGACTTCAACGAAGTTGGCAAGAGTAGATCAGGACTATAATGTGCTGAATACTACTGCAATAGATACCACTCGGTACATGGATGAGGAGTCCTACTTTTCAGCACTCTATACTGCTGTGCGAACATTGGCTGGTTCCATGAAAGACGGTGAAGAGATTGTAGGGATTGGGATTGGTGCTCCTGGTGGAATTCCGATTGACGGAACAATTCTCGGAGCAGCTAACTTACCTTTTTCGGAGCGTGTTGAGGTGGTTCGTTTGTTCGAAAACGAATTTGAATGGCCATGCTTTTTGACTAAAGACAGCTATGCCGCTGCTCTTGGCGAAGGTGTAGCAGGGGCAGCTGTTGGCATGAGCAACTTCGTGCTCATCACACTTGGAACTGGTCTGGGATGTGGAATCGTGGTGAATGGTCAAGTTGTCCATGGCCATACCGGGCAAGCAGGCGAGATTGGCCACACGATTAGTGTAGAAAATGGTCGGGAATGTAATTGTGGTAGAAGAGGATGCTTGGAAACTTATGTTTCTGCCTCGGGAATCTGCCGCACGGCCTTTGAGCTTATGGCTGCTAGAAAGCAATGCAGTCTACTTCGTTCCGTTCCCTTCAATCAGCTTACGGCAAAAATGGTCTTTGATGCAGCGCTTCAACAGGACGAGCTGGCGCAAGAGGTGTTTCTCCGTACTGGACACACTTTGGGAGATAAGCTAGCAGAGCTAGTGACAATTGTCGAGCCAGAAGCGATCATTCTTGCCGGAGGCCTCACGAACGCTGGAGCATTCCTTACCGAGCCAGCGGCGGAGAGAATGGAAGAACAACTCTTAAAAAGTCTTCGTGGCAAGACTCAGATAATGCTATCAAATCTAAAGGTGAATGAAGCGGCTCTAATCGGAGCTGCCGCTTTTGCCTGGCAAAACCTTAAAAACGTTTCCGTATGTCAGTCATGATCTTAGATTCGCTGAAGTATCAGCTGAAGTCGATGGAGAAACTTCCCGTTAAAATTTGGGAAGATTCTGCGGAGGCCAGTGTGCATGTGGCTCGATCAATTGCTTTGGCCATTCGTCAAAAGCAGCAAGAAGGAGAGCATATCGTACTTGGACTAGCGACGGGTTCCTCACCGATTGGTGTGTACAAGGAGCTGGTAAGAATGCATAAGGAAGAGCAATTGAGCTTTGCCAACGTGATCACTTTTAATCTGGATGAATACTATCCAATAGCACCAACATCGGAGCAAAGCTACGTGCGCTTCATGCACGAGTACTTGTTCGATCACATCGACATCAAGCCTGAGAATATCAATATTCCTTCCGGTACTATCCCGATGGATGAAGTGGGCAGTTACTGTAAAGCCTACGAAAAGAAAATTCAGTTGGCAGGTGGGATTGATATCCAGTTGTTAGGCATCGGCCGTACGGGACATATCGGATTTAATGAGCCCGGTTCTTGGCGGGACTCTCAGACTCGACTTGTTCGTCTGGATGGTGTGACTCGTCAGGACGCCATTAAGGATTTTATCCAGCCAGAGGCGGTACCATATCGGGCAATTACCATGGGAATTGATACCATCATGAAGGCCCGCAAGGTATTTTTACTAGGGTGGGGAATGCACAAGGCGCCTATTATTCGCCGTGCGGTAGAAGGTGAAATATCTGCTACCATTCCTGCTACTTTCCTACAGGAACATACCAATGTACGCGTATATGTCGATCAGGCGGCTGCCTCAGAATTGACACGTGTAAAGACACCCTGGCGAGTAGGTATCTGTGATTGGACGGAGGACCTGGTAGCTCAAGCGGTGATCTGGTTATCTCAACAAGCCGGAAAACCGATCTTGCGCCTGACGGACAGCGACTACAATGAGCATCAACTCAGTGATCTGATTATTGAGTATGCCTCATCTTATGATCTGAATATCAAAGTACATAACCGACTACAGGATACCATCACAGGATGGCCTGGTGGCAAGCCTAGTACGGACGATACCCGTCGCCCAGAACGAGCGCAGCCAGCCAAAAAGCGGGTGATTATTTTTAGCCCGCATCCCGATGATGATGTGATTTCTATGGGTGGAACATTCCTCCGACTCGTAGAGCAAGGACACGATGTGCACGTAGCCTACCAGACCTCTGGTAATATTGCTGTGCATGATCATGATGCAGCACGCTTTCTGGAATTCATGCAAGAATTCGGTGGGAATACGGGCGATATGAGCGAAGAGCAGCAGAAGATGCTGAATGCTGCCTACCGCGCACTGCAGCGCAAGAAAGCGGGTGACAAAGACTCTGCCAAGGTACGCCTGGTAAAGGGACTGATCCGTAGAGGAGAAGCCCGTGCCGGGGCTCGGTTCTGTGGCCTCGACGATGACCATATTCACTTTCTTGATCTGCCTTTCTATGAAACAGGTAGTACCCGCAAGAAGCCGATCGGTAAGGAGGATGTGGAGATTATCAAGAATCTGATGCTTGAAATTCAACCACACCAGGTTTTTGCCGCTGGCGACCTGGCTGATCCTCATGGTACACACCGAGTGTGTCTCAATGCCATTTTCGGCGCGTTCGAAGCATTGCAACAAGAGAAGTGGATGAAAGACTGCTGGCTGTGGCTATACCGCGGAGCCTGGCACGAATGGCCGATACACGAGATTGAAATGGCGGTGCCACTGAGCCCGCAAGAATTACACAAGAAACGCAAGGCGATTTTCATGCACCAGTCGCAAAAAGACAAGCCACCATTCCCTGGCGATGATGAGCGGGAATTCTGGCAACGTGCTGAAGATCGAAATCAAGCCACAGCGGCTGCTTACCGGGCGCTCGGCTTAGCAGAATACGAAGCAATGGAAGCATTCCGGCGCTGGAAGTTTTAGCCTAGGTGGGCTATTGATGACCCCAATTCACCTATCTATATTTCATCTCAGCAACAGTCGAATAATTAATTCCCGATTTCAGCATTTTGGCGCCGAGTGAAGCGATTGCTAAAGCGCTTATTCAAGCTAAAAGGCTGAATCAAAAGAGGGACTTAATTTTTGACGAGTACTAAAAGAAGTACTGTCGAAAACCGATCTGCTGGGGTGATGGTAACAAAGTTCATTAAACACTTTTTTATGAAAAATTTATTCACTTTGCTCTTGCTAGTTGTGCTGACAGCATCCGCTTTGTCGGCACAGAAGACCGTCAGGGGTACCGTTACTTCGACGGATGGCGAGCCTCTCATTGGGGTAAGCATCCTGAAGAAGGGAACCAGTAGTGGTACCGTTTCCGATTTTGACGGGGCTTTTGAACTTGAAGTCGAAGAAGGTACTTCTTTGGAGTTTTCGTACACAGGATACGCTTCACAAACCGTGCTGGTAGGCAGCGCCAATAGCTACGATGTAGTTATGCGCGAGGGCGTTAACTTGGATGAGGTTGTTGTAACCGCCTTGGGTATTTCGCGTGAGAAAAAATCGCTAACCTACGCCTCTCAAGAGGTTGGAGGCGAAGCATTGACGGATGTAAAAGACGTGAATGCTATCAACGCTTTGGCGGGTAAAGCTGCCGGTGTTTTCATCAACCGTAATGGTTCTGGTGTTGGTGGTTCTACGCGAATTGTTTTACGCGGTAACAAATCGTTGACTGACAACGAGCCGCTTTTCGTTATCGATGGTGTTCCGATGATTAACTCTCGTCAAGGCGATCAAGCCAACCTGTTTGGTGGTGGAATCGACTCTGGTGATGGTATCTCTAACCTTAACCCAGATGATATCGAGAGTATGACTGTACTGAAAGGTGCTTCGGCAGCTGCACTTTACGGTAGCCAAGCGGCGAATGGTGTTATTCTTATCACTACCAAAAAGGGTAAAGAAGGAGCGGCTAAGATCAACTTCTCTTCTAGCCTTATCACAGAAAATGCTGCTTACCGTCCGGACCTACAGTACAGCTATGGCCAAACCAGCGATGGTGCAGAATTTAGCTGGGGTAGCCCTGTGAGTGCACCGGATCATGTAGATGATTTCTTCCAGACTGGTGTAAACTGGATCAACTCTTTGTCGATCAGCGGTGGTAGTGAGACTATGCAGACTTACTTCTCTTATTCTAATACTCGTGCAGAAGGTATCGTACCGACCAACGAACTAGATCGCCACAACTTCACCTTGACGGAAACAGGTAGTTTCTACGACGGTAAGTTAGAAGTGAATGGTTCAGCAAGCTTCATTAGCCAAGAGGTGCAAAACCGCCCGGCTTCTGGTTTGTACTTTAATCCATTGACCGGCTTGTATTTCTTCCCTCGTGGCCTTGATTTCAATACTTACCGCGATGACTTTGAGGTATTCAACCCGGATCGCAACTTCAACGTGCAGAACTGGGTAGCTGACCGTGATATTCAGCAGAATCCACACTGGATTCTTAATCGTAACCTCAACACTCAGACTCGTAACCGGGTAATCGCTTCACTAAGCGCTAAGATTAAGTTGAGCGACTGGTTGGATCTAAAACTACGTGGTAATAAGGATAAGGCACTGGATAACATTACTCAACAGATCTACGCAAGCACACAGGCGACTCTTTCTGATGCCAACGGTCGTTACATCCTGAATCGTTTGGATAATGACCAAACCTATGCGGATGCGATCCTGAGCGCCAACAAGCAGTTCGATCAACTATCGGTGAATGCTAACGTGGGTATGAGCCATCGCCGCGTGGAGTTTGCTCAAGACAACTTTGATTCGCAAGGTGCTGACTTGCGTTTTGCTAACATCTTCAGTTTGCAGAACATCAATCAGCCGAACGCCAACTTTAGTCAGGACTTGACGCGTACCAAATTGAATGCTGCTTTCGCTAGTGTTTCTTTGGGTATGAATAGCACTTACTACTTGGATGCTACGGTACGTAATGATTGGTCTTCTTCTCTACCTGATCAGTCTTTCTTGTACTACTCAGTAGGTGGTAGTGTGGTGCTGAGCGAGTTGATGTCTAGTTCAGGTATCGACTTCTTGAAAGTCCGTGCTTCTTACGCAACGGTGGGTAATGATGTAGCGGCTTATGTAGCTAATGCACGCACCAGCAACCATGAGATTTCTTCTGTAACTGGTTTGAACGTAAACCGAGTTGGTCCAATTCCTGGTACAACACTAGAGCCAGAATTGTCAAAGTCAATCGAGATTGGTGTAGACCTAAGAACGTTTGACAACCGCTTGAGCCTAGATCTGGCTTACTACAAGACGAACACAACCAACCAGTTTATCCGCATTAGCGCACCTGCTGGTAGTGGATTCTCACAGTACCTGGTGAACGCCGGTGATGTGCAGAACTCCGGTATTGAAGCTTTCTTGGGCGTGGATCTTGTTCGCGGTCAGGACTTCACCTGGAATGTTGGTTTGAACGCAGCGGCTAACGCTAACGAAATTCTGGAACTGCACCCAGCACTGGATAATGGTGAATTCTTCATCAACGACGCTGGTGTGAATAGCTACGCTATGGTAATTCGCACAGGTGGTTCTTTCGGTGATATCTACGGTCGGAAGTTTGCTCGCGATGCGAATGGCAATATTATCGTTGATGGCGGTGTACCACAGCCTAATGATGGCGCACTTGAATTTGTGGGTAATCCTAACCCTGACTTCATGGCTGGTTTGAACAACACCTTGACCTACAAGGGCGTGACCATGCGCTTCTTGATTGACGGTCGTTTCGGTGGCGAGGTGATGTCGATTACAGAGGCTCTATTGGATGAGTTTGGTGTATCTCAGCGTAGTGCAGATGCACGTGATGCAGGAGGTGTGGACATCAACGGTACCAAGGTAGATGCAGAGACTTACTACACTGCTGTTGGTGGTCGCTCTGGTATTACAGAGAACTATGTTTACGATGCTACCAACATTCGTCTGCGCGAATTGTCTATCGGCTTTAACCTGCCGAAGTCATTCGTTGAAAGCATTGGTTTCTTGGATAATGCACGCCTTTCTTTGATTGGCCGTAACCTGTTCTTCATCACCAACAATGCGCCATTCGATCCGGATGTGACCTTCTCCACAGGAGTAGGGTTCCAGGGGGTAGACGTATTCAGTTTGCCTTCTACCAGAAGCTTCGGATTCAACTTGTCGCTTGGATTCTAGTAAGACCATGAACTTGAACAGGCACCAAGTGCCTAGCCAAAAAAGAAAAATAATGAGGAAATATATTAACTATCTGGGCGCAGCAACGCTTCTCGCGCTCATGAGTATCAACTTCTCGAGTTGTGATAGAGACTTTGAGGAGTACAACCAGGATCCATTCGCGATTACGAATGAAGACCTGGAGCGTGACTTTAAATTGGTGGGAGAGCCTTTCATCAATATCATTCAAAACATCTACGTACACACCCCAGCTTGGGTAACCCAACTACAGCAAAACCTAATTGGGGATGTGTACTCTGGCTACATGATGCCACCAACGCCATTTGCTGGTAACTCCAACAACATGAACTACAACTTGGTAGACGGTTGGAATACCTGGGCTTGGAATCCTGCCTACCAGAATGTAATGGCGCCAGGCTTGGATGTGATCACCAATGCCGGCGACAAATTCCCTGAATTTGTGGCTTGGTTGAAGATCGCTCAGGTTTCTGCTATGCACCGCGTATCTGATATGTTTGGCCCAATTATCTATACCAGCTTTGGTCAGGTGGGTGCTGATGGTAGCATCGCTTATGATTGTGTAGAAGATGCTTACAATGCCTTCTTTATTGACCTTGGAGACGGTATCGATGAGCTGACTAACTACGTGAACGCTAACCCTGGTAAGCAACCATTTACCAACTTTGATGAAGTGTACGGTGGCGATATCACAAAGTGGATTCAGTATGCCAACTCTTTGCGCCTGCGCCTGGCTATTCGTATCTCTAAAGTAGATCCGGCACGTGCTAAGCAGGAGGCAGAAGCTTCAATCAACCACCCACTGGGTGTAATGGAGGCTAATGATGGCAACTTCACGGTGAAGAACAGTATCCCTCACCCGATGAACACGATCAATAATGCCTGGAACGATATCCGTATGGGTGCTCCAATGGAGTCTATCCTGGTTGGATACAATGATCCACGCGTTGACAGCTACTTCCGTCCTTCCAATATCGTACCTGGTGAGTACAAGGGTATTCGCATTGGTATTCCTATCGCTGATAAGGGTGACTACGTTACCTTCTCTGGTCTTCAGGACTTGGGTGATGTACAGCTGATGGTATGCTCTGAGGTATACTTCCTACGCGCCGAAGGTGCACTACGTGGCTGGGACATGGGCGGTACCGCTCAAGAACTCTACGAGGCAGGTGTACGCCAATCATTTGAGCAGCACGGTCTTGGTGGGGTAGACGCTTACCTAGCGGATAACAGCAGCACGGCTATCGACTATATTGACGCATTCAATAACGACAACAGCATCAACGCACTGAGCAATGTAACCATCGCTTGGGACAATGGCGCTGACTTTGAGACCAACCTGGAGCGTATCATCACACAGAAGTGGATCGCTATGTTCCCTGACGGTCAAGAGGCTTGGTCGGAGTATCGTCGTACCAGTTATCCACCACTATTCCCAGTGGTGCTGAACAACAGTAATGGTGAGATTGATACCGACGAGCAGATTAAGCGTATTAAGTATCCTTCTAGCGAATATGCTCAAAACCCGACCGGTGTACAAGGTGCGATTGATTGCCTCGGTGGATCCGATATTGGTGGTGTGAGCTTGTGGTGGGATATTGACTAATGAATACCGGAGCAATACTGGATTGTCGAGATTAATCTCGCGCTAAAAATTCGAAATGCTCCGTATACCGATATACATACACTACTTTGGTTAGGCATTTTGGCAGGTTGTGGGCTTGCCCGCAGCAGCCAAAATGCCTTCTTTTCACCAAGCCACCTATCTATGCTTCGCTATCTTCTTCCTTCCATACTTGTGCTATTGTGTGCAGCTTGCGGTGAGCAAGCACCGGATAGTCTGTTTACGGAACTAAGCCCGCGTGAAACTGGCGTAGATTTCCGTAACCTGCTCAAAGAGGATGAGAACTTCAACATCTTCAAGTACCAGTATTTCAACAATGGAGGAGGTTTAGCCGTAGGCGACTTTAATAATGACGGTTTACAAGACCTGGTTTTCACCGGAAATATGGTCAAGAACCGGCTGTTTATCAACGAGGGTGATCTCGAGTTTGATGACCAAACGGTCTCTTCGGGCATCGCCGAAAAGGAAGGCTGGTGCACTGGCGTTACAACGGTAGATATTAACCAAGATGGCTGGCTGGATTTATACATCTGCCGCGCCGGATACCCCTTTGATGACCTTCGTTCTAATCTCCTGTTCATTAACAACGGAGATCTCACCTTTACAGAAAAGGCCGCTGAATACGGTATCGATGATACTGCCTTTTCCACGCACAGCGCCTTCTTTGATTACGATTTAGATGGAGATCTCGATCTCTTTGTACTTAACCACTCCACGGTAGAGTACTCGCGTGGTTCCCTGGAAGTACTCCAACTGCGCAGCAAGAAAAATCCTGACTACACGAACAAGCTCTTTCGTAACGATAATGGACGTTTTACCAACGTCACTGAAGAGGCAGGCATTTATGGCAATGTACTCACCTTTAGCCTGGGTTTGAGTGTAGCCGATATCAACCAGGACGGTTGGCCCGATATCTATGTCGGGAATGACTTTAACGAGCCGGATTACCTCTTCATCAACCAACAAGACGGCACCTTCAAGGACGCTGCTAGCGATTGGTTTGACCATATGGCTATGTTCTCTATGGGCTCTGATATCGCCGACTTCAATAATGATGGTTTGCCAGATTTGGTGAGTCTGGATATGCTACCGGAAAGTAACTTTCAGCAAAAGATGCACTCTGGTGCCGACAACTATGATAAGGTTAATTTATTAGCCAGCAGTGGCTTCCAACACCAGTCGATGCGCAATATGTTGCAGCTGAATAATGGTGATGGCAGCTTTACGGAGGTAGGTCAATTTGCCGGCGTATCTAATACCAATTGGAGCTGGGCACCACTATTCTTCGACTTTGATAATGATGGCCATAAGGACTTGTTCATCGCCAATGGCTACCCACGGGACCATACCGATATGGATTTCCTCAACTTCACAGCCAATGAGGTAGTGAAGATTAACCAAGGAGAGGATCCGGTCGATTTTGATGGCTATATGGAGCAAATGCCTCCAATCATACTACCCAACTACTTCTATCACAATACAGGCGACCTGACTTTCGAGAATAAAACTGCCGATTGGGGCCTGGATCAAGCTAAGGTTTCCCAAAGTGCCGCCTATGCCGATCTCGACAATGATGGTGACCTTGATTTGATCCTGAATAACACGGGCGAGTATGCCAATATCTATCGCAACAATGCGGAGACATTAGGCAATAACCACTACTTAAAAGTGGCGTTGAAAGGAAGCCCTGCTAACCCCAATGGCATTGGTTCTAAGTTATACCTACATGCTGGAGAGCAGATCTTTTATCAAGAACAGCAACCGGTACGTGGTTTTCAGTCGACAGTAGATTTGGTACTACACTTTGGACTAGGAGCGATAGAAGGGATAGATTCTCTAGTGGTGGTGAGTTCGCTAGGAGAGAAAACAGTACTGAATAAACCCGGCCTTGATCAAATACTAACGGTAGAGCTCCCATCAGGGAAAAAATCTTTGGCGAATACAGCGTCAAGGGCCCTACTCGAAGAGGTGTCGCTAATTGATTTTGAACATGAAGAGAATACTTTCAACGACTTCAAGATTCAGTCGCTATTACCCTGGTTCCTTTCGTGTCAGGGACCGGCTATGGCTGTTGGTGATGTAAATGGAGATGGTCGGGAGGATGTTTATACTGGTAATGCGAGTGGCGCAGAAGGATTTCTTTGGACACAAAACAATGCTGGTGAATTTGTAGCAACTTCAATTGCTGGTGCTAGTGAGCTGAGGGACCGGGAAGAAACAGCTGCCGTCTTTTTCGATGCCAACGGAGACGGGCGTCAGGACTTATACATTGCCAGTGGGAGTTACGAATTTCCAGCAGGAGACGACCGTTTAACGGATCGCCTATATCTGAATGCCGGAGGAGCGCTGAGTTTAGCTACAGCAGCGCTTCCCGATTTAAAAATCAACTCGACCTGTGTGGCAGCAGCAGACGCTGACCAAGATGGCGACATTGACTTGTTTGTGGGGGGAGGCTACCAATATGGAGCCTATCCAGAGACCGATTTGAGTTACTTGCTGTTGAACGATGGTACCGGACAATATGCAGCAAGTCCCCTTACCGCCGGTCAGGTGAACGCTGCTGCCTGGGTCGACCTCAATGGTGACGGAAAACCAGAACTCCTTACCGCTGGAGAATGGACGAGCCTACAAGTATTCTCTTTGGAAGGAGAGACCTTGCAAAACGTATCTGATAGCTACTTTGACCAAGGATTGACCGGTTTCTGGAACAGTCTTTTTGTAGAGGACATGGACGGAGATGGCGACATGGATATAGTAGCGGGCAACTTAGGGCACAACACCCAGCTAACTGCTACGGAAGCAGAACCGCTACAGCTTTATGCTGCTGACTTTGATCAAAATGGAAGCATTGACCCACTACTCTTCTACTACGTACAAGGAGAGAGCTGGCCGTTCGCTTCCCGTGACGATTTGATCGCTCAGCTTCCACATCTGAAGCGCCAGTTTCTGTACTTCAAAGACTATGCAAATGCCAAGGTGGATGACTTATTGAGTGCTGAGGCTAAGCAGCAGGCGATGCTACTCGAAGTCCAAACACTAGCTACTACCTATTATGAAAATGTAGACGGTAAGCTTAAGGCGCGGGTCTTACCAGCTGCTGCACAGTGGGCACCGGTGAAGAGCATTGCTGCTCATGATGTAAATGGAGACGGTCATCTCGACTTGACCATCGGAGGAAATATGTTGCAGGCAAAAGTGAAATTGGGGCGCCTGGAAGGTAATCGCGGCCTGGTTCTTCAAGGTGATGGTACTGGTGGTTTTACCGCTCTACCCGCAACGGCAAGTGGTCTGAATTTGAGAGGTAGCGTAAGTCAATTAGAATGGGTTACCACCGAAGCTGGCGCGCGCTTATTTGCTGGAGCCAATGATGGACCACTCAAAGTATATCGCAAACAAGCTGATCAGTAACGAAATCATATCACATGCTAAGTTCAGAACAAATCAGCTTTTTTGCCCAGGAGGGTTACCTGATCGTAGACGACTTAATCACTTCTGAAGAAGTAGATTATTTCCGTCAGGTATACGAGGATTTTCTGTCTGGCAAGATATCTACTTCCGGTCACCGTTCTGATTTGAGTGGGCAAACAGAAGAAGGAGAGCAGGAGAAGATTGTACAAATTATGAGACCATCGCTGTTATACCCAGTGTTGGCCCAGTCAGTAGTACACCAACGAGCTTCGGCTATAGCACGCCAATTGCTAGGCTCAGATATGGAGTTGGATTTTGATATGCTCATTGACAAACCTCCACATACGAACGCGCCTACCCCCTGGCATCAGGATGAGGCATACTGGATTGACATGGAAGACAAACGAGCGGTGAGCTGTTGGCTGGCGCTCGACGATGTAGTGAAAGAGAACGGTTGTATGTGGTTTGTTCCGAGATCCAACCATCAGGCCCTGCGTTCGCACCAGCAGACGGGTAAAGGAGGGGCACTCCAATGTGTTGCTGAAGAATCTGAGGCTGTGGCAGCAGAAATATCGGCAGGTTCTTGTACTTTTCACGCTGGCCGAACGGTGCACTATGCGAGAGGAAATGAAACCGACCGCCGCCGTCGAGCCCTGATTACCAACTTTCGCCCCCAGGCTATGATTGCCTATGAACGGGCGCAAGGATTTGACCATCTAGGAGATCGAGAAGTACGGCAGTAGTGAATGCCATAGATTTCCGCTTTTTGAAAATTTGAGCTCATGCGTAGACTTACATTTCTCCTGCTACCGTTGATGGTAGCCTTGCTCTTCACTTGCTCCAACGAACCAGTGGAGTTCACAAATAACTATAACATCATCCCATTCCCGCAGTCTTTGCAGGAGCTGGAAGGGCAGTTTGTTTTAAATGACAACACGACGCTTGCAGCTTTAGGGGCAGATGAAGGAGTGCAGCGGATTGTGAGTGATTTCGCAGAAGAATTAAGATCAAAATCTGATCTTGAGCTGCCGGTGTCGACAGGTGTTCTTACTGCACCGATCAGCTTTGGTTTAGATCCTTCCATTGAAAACCCAGAAGGTTACACACTTCAGATCACGGCGGATGAGATTCAGGCACGAGCCTCGACGGCAAAAGGCTTGTTTTACGCGATTCAAACGCTACGACAGTTGCTATCAAATGCTGGTGGTGATGTCTGGTATTTCTCAGCCGCTACTATTGCGGATGCACCTCGTTTCCCATATCGGGGAATGCATCTAGACGTAGCTCGTCATTTTCATCCCGTGGAGACCGTGAAGGCAATGATTGACCAGCTTGCCTACCACAAGATGAATACTTTTCACTGGCACTTGACGGAGGATCAAGGCTGGCGTATTGAGATTAAGGCCTTTCCGAAACTGACGGAAGTAGGAGCGTACCGTGATGGTACACTAATTGGCCACTACAATGACCAACCGCATCAATTCGACGGCAAGCGCTATGGCGGGTTTTATACGCAAGATCAGATACGAGAAGTGGTTCAGTACGCAGCAGACCGTCATATTGAGATTATCCCTGAAATCGAACTGCCGGGGCACGCTCAGGCGGCGCTGGCCGCTTATCCGGAATTGGGCTGTGACGGTGGCCCTTATGAAGTTTGGCAGAAGTGGGGTGTATCGGACAATGTGTTTTGCCCTACCGAAACCACTTTTGAATTTCTGGAGAAAGTGTTCGATGAAGTAGTGGAGCTGTTTCCATCAAAGTACATCCACATTGGTGGTGATGAGTGCCCCAAGACGAAATGGAAGGAAAGTGCTTTCTGTCAGCAACTCATGCAAGAGGAAGGCCTGAAGGATGAATATGAACTACAAAGCTACTTCATCCGGCGAGTGGAAAGCTACCTTAATAGTAAGGGCAAGCAGATCATTGGCTGGGATGAAATCCTGGAAGGCGGTATTGCCCCAAACGCCACGATTATGTCTTGGCGTGGAATCGAAGGAGGTATTGAAGCAGCCAAGGCTGGGCATGATGTGATCATGACGCCGACTTCACACTGCTACTTGGACTACTACCAAAGTGATCATCCTGATGAGCCCCTGGCAATTGGTGGCTTCTTGCCACTTGAAAAAGTATACGGCTATGAGCCTATCCCAGCTGAACTTAGTGAGGAAGAGGCTAAATATGTGCTAGGTACCCAGGTGAATCTTTGGACAGAATATATTCCGACTCGAGAGAAGCTGGATTACATGCTATTTCCACGATTGTGTGCCTCCGCCGAAGTGGGTTGGACCGAGGAGCGCGACTTCTCTGGATTTGTGCAGCGCCTTATTCCTCATATGACTCGCTTAGAGGAAATGGGTATTCAACCGGCAAATCATCTCTATGATATCAAATCGAGTATTAGTGGAGGAAGTGGTATTGTTCAGGTTGATTTACAGGCATTGGCTAAGGATGCAACGATCCACTATACTGCGGATGGTACCGTACCCACTACTGCTAGCGATGTCTATCCTGGCCCGCTTAACGTTACCAATACCGCCACTATCCAAGCTCAGTGTTTTCTTGATGGAGAGGCTGTCGGTCGCCCTTGGCAACAGCAGGTCAATTGGCATCTAGCTGCTGGAGGAGGAATTAACTTAGTTGAAGAACCACATCCCAAATACAGCTCTGGTGGCCGAACGGCTCTTATCAACGGCATCAATGGCAGCGACGATCGCTACGGTGATGCCGAATGGTTAGGTTTTGACGGCAAAGATTGTGTGGCTATTATCAATATGGGGACAGCAAAGACTTTAAGTCAGGCACGCTTTCGTTTCTTCAAAGGTGAAGGCCAGTGGATTTACTTGCCGAAAAGCATAAAGATATCTGCTTCTCCCAATGGACGAATGTGGGTAGATGTTGGGCAAATGGGTGCTGTACAGGGTGACACGAAGGTAGTCTCTACAGCAGTATCCCTTCAGTCGGTGTCAGCGAAGTTTTTGAAGGTGGAGATTGAGAACTACGGCATCATTCCCGAAGGCGAACAAGGCGGCGGTAACCCAGCGTGGTTATTCGTCGATGAAATAAGTATTTACTAGAAATCAAGAATCATGACACTTAGTACACTCGACTGGTCATTTATTGCTGGCTTTTTTCTCCTCTCCCTCTATATCGGGATACGGGTATCGCGGCAAAGTGGTAAAAGCTCTTCCGACTTCTTTCTTTCTGGTCGGAGTATGCCTTGGTGGCTACTCGGTGTATCTATGGTGGCAACGACCTTTTCTGCAGATACACCCAATTTGGTAACGGACATAGTGCGGAAGAACGGTGTGTCTGGCAACTGGGAATGGTGGGCCTTTTTGATAACTGGGATGATGACCGTCTTTATCTACGCTAAGCTCTGGCGACGGTCTGGTATCCTCACAGATTTGGAGTTTTACGAGCTCCGTTATAGTGGAAAAGAAGCAGCTTTCCTGCGAGGCTTTCGAGCCATCTACCTGGGGGTAGTCTTCAATATCCTAATCATGGCTACCGTCTGCTTAGCGGCGATCAAGATTGGTAGTACTTTGATTGGGTTGTCTCCTGTTCAAACCTTACTCATAGCTTCCGTTGTCACTGTTGCTTACTCAGCGATTGGTGGATTAAAGGGGATTATCCTAACGGACTTCTTCCAGTTTATCATTGCCATGATCGGTACTGTTTGGGCTGCTGTGGTCATTGTGAATCTGCCAGAAGTGGGTGGTCTTACGGCCTTAATTGAGCATGAGAATGTGGTAGGAAAACTGGACTTGATCCCTTCTTTTTCGAATACTGATGCCCTAATTAGCTTATTGATAATACCACTGGCGGTGCAATGGTGGGCAGCCTATTATCCGGGCTCAGAACCAGGTGGCGGCGGTTATGTGGTGCAACGTATGTTGGCCGCAAAGGATGAGAAGAACGCCATCGGTGCAACCTTGTTTTTTAATATCGCTAACTATGTATTGCGGCCTTGGCCTTGGATACTGATTGCATTGGCTTCCTTGATTATCTTCCCCGATAAGGCTGCAATTAGCGCCGCCTTTCCGAATATCGATCAAGCAGTGGTGGATGATGATTTGGCGTACTCAGCAATGCTTACTTACCTGCCCTCTGGTCTCTTGGGGTTGGTAATTGCATCATTGATTGCGGCCTTTATGTCAACTATCTCTACTCACCTGAATTGGGGTTCATCCTATATCGTTAATGACTTCTATAAGCGATTCATTGACCCAGAAGTAAGTGAGCGTAGAATGGTGTGGGTGGGCCGACTTTCTACGGTCTTATTGATGGCCGTGGCGGCAGTGCTGGCGCTCTTTTTGCAGAACGCTAAGCGAGCCTTCGATATCATTGTTTTGATGGGCGCGGGTACAGGCTTGCTGTTTATTCTTCGCTGGTTCTGGTGGCGTATTAACGCTTATAGTGAACTCACGGCAATGGTGGTTTCTTTTGTGGTGGCTATGGTGTTCAAGTTTGGAATGCCGGGTTATCTACCGTCCCATGTGGAGTTAATTTTAGGGGTTTTAATAACCACTGTCGCTTGGGTGTCGGTGACCTTTATGACTCCGCCAGTAGGGGAGGAAACACTAGTGAGTTTTTATAAGTTGATCAAACCGCATAGCGGCGGTTGGCGGCCTGTCATTGAGAAAGGAGTTGCGAATGGAGCCCTTGAGGAATCGCAAGTAACCACTGGGCAATTGCCAAGAGAACTAGCAGGCATGTTCTCCGGAATCTTCCTTGTTTATGGCCTACTCTTTACTACGGGCTTTGTTCTCTACGGAGAGATGCAATATGCACTTGTTGGTTTTGTAATTAGTGCTATCGCGGGTTGGGGGTTATGGCGTAGTTGGCAGGCTTAACTTCATTATTCTCCTTCTAACAGATTTCGCAGCAAACGTGACCGTTGGGCACTAAGCTCAAGCGGTTTTATAGTAGGTACTTTCAGCTGCACTTGCAGCTGCCCGGGTTTGCCTGGCCGTAATTGCTGGATGGCATCTAGTTGTACTAAGTAAGTTCGATTGAGGCGAACGAATGTTTCTGGTGAGAGTTCATTTTGCAGTTGATTTAGTGATTGCTCTACCAAGTAGCGTTCGTTTTGGAAGGTGACAGCGAATACCAATTCATCTCGGACGAAATACGCAATATCTGAGACTCGGACTGGGACTAAATCTTTACCCTTCTTGAGGAGAAAACGCTCCCGAAATTTTCGGGCTTTCTGACCACTCAGTTGATGTGCAGTTTGTAAATGCTCAGCTTGCCAATCTTTGTGCTGCAGGTGATAGGTCTCAAATTTCTTCATGGCAGGCTCCAGATCTGCTGCGGTAATGGGTTTCAATAAGTAATCAATGCCATTGGTCTTGAAGGCCTGCAAGGCATATTCATCGTAAGCGGTAGTGAATATAATGGGGCAATCGATAAAGCATCTTTCCAGGATGGTAAAAGAGATACCATCGGATAGGCGAATATCCATAAACAGTAAGTCAGGAAGTGGATTCGTATTGAACCACTGAACTGCTTCTCTGACACTACTCAGTCGCGCCTGAATAGCGATTGGCAACTGGCTTTGCCCGAGCAGCTTTTCCAGGTGTCGAGCTGCTGCCTTTTCATCCTCAATGATCACGATTTTGATGCCCATTTACAAGAGTGGTATGGTGACGGAAAAAGACTGTTCGCCTTGCTCTATTCGCACGCTGTCATTGCCCAGGTGCTCGTACCGCGCCACAATATTAGGCAGTCCAATACCAGTGGATGGTGCACTAGGTTTAGGAATGAGCTTGTTTTGGATCGTAAGGGCGACCGAAGTACTTGATAGCTGAATGCCCAGCGGCTGAGCAGTATCCACTTGATTGTGTTTGACGATGTTCTCTAATAATTGCTGCATGACTAAGGGAGGGAGAAAGCGATCCTTCAAATGATCAGCGTTAATTTGGTCATCGATCACTAAGGCCTCTTCATAGCGCTGTTGTAACATGGCGAGGTATTGCCGGGCTATTCCATACTCCTCCATAGCCAAGATACTTCGCTGATCCTTACTCTGTAGGATATGTCGATAGATGTTAGACATATTCTTGAGGAAGCGCTTCGCTAAATCCTGGTTCTCGTCGATGAGGTAGTAGAGGGTGTTGAAGTTGTTGAAAAGAAAATGAGGATCCAACTGATGGGTGAGGATAGCCAAGTTAGCTTGAGTTAGTTTGTTCTGGTTTCGTTCGTTTTCCAAGGCTTTACGGTAGTAAGCACGATTGTAATAAAGTGCCAATTGTACTACCGTAAAAACAATACTCAGAATTAAACCACTCAGGATCGAAATTCGGAAATGTGGTGATCCAGGTGGTTCCGAGTTGAGGGCCCAGTAGTCAATCCACTTGAAGATGTAGAATAGAAGGGCAAAAGTCATGGTACCTAGAAGGATACTACCGAGGCCTATTTCAAACATTTTGAGCCTGGAGTGTGGAAAAGTATCGTTGCCTAAGTATCGTTTCCAAAACCAAAAAATCACCTCAAAGGTCAAGTGCACAATGACCAGAACGAGTAGACCAAGCGGATGCATATCTGGCGGCTCCCGGAACTGTGAAGTGACCCATATGATAGCGACCAGGATCACGGCAATGATGGCTGAAATCAGCAAGCGAGATAGAAAGCGGATTTCCATAGGATAGTGTAGGTTAAAGGCCAACATGGGTTGGCGACGTATTCAAAAGTAGCGGAATTCGGTGATTCTACTGGTGGCGTTCACGTCCTTGAGGCTGCCTACAGGTATGATTTGATATGCTTGATGAGTGAATGAGTAGCGTTCGTGGGCAAAATATCAATGCTCAGAATAGTATTATCGAACTTCGGCCAATTGCCAGTGCAGCTCGCTTTTTTGACACCTAAATTTGTACCTAAAAGCAAATGACCCGATTTTTCCTATTCCTTGGTTTATGTTTCCTATTGTCTACTAGTTCAGCACAGGATGATCCACTATTCGCAGATCAAACCCTAACTGTTGACAATCTAGATGATCCCAGTTTGGCAAACTTCCTCCGGCCACATATGGAGAACTCCCAATTCATCATGGTCGGTGAGCAGCACTTCATTCAAGAAGTGGGGATGGTCACCAAAACTGTTTATGAGCTCGCGGAAGGCTTTGGCTATCATACTCTTTGCATTGAGAACGATGCTTTGATGGCAGCCCAGATTAGCAGGATGGCCGCAGCTGATGATCCGGCTGGCGCAGCCCGCGATTTTCATAAGCAATTTCCATTTACGGTAGCATTTTATGAAAATGATGAGGACTATGATCTGTTAAGTCATGTCGTGAAATCAGGTGGAACGCTGTGGGGTATTGACCAGACTTTGATGTCGCAGTTTCGCTTCAACTACAGTTATTTAATTGAGCACACTAAAAGTGAGGCCTTCGCCGAAAAACTACAGGAACAGCTGGACATTGCTACTGCTGCTTATGAAGAAGCGATGAGAGACAAGCGTTTCCAAGCGGTTTACTATTTCAAGTATAATCAAGCACTCAACGAAGAACTCCTGGAATTGGCTCAAACCGAGGAGGAGAAAGAGATCATCTTTCAGCTGGGCAAAACCAAAGAGATTTATGACTACAATCTCGGTGGGCAGTATTATCTGAATAACGAAGTCCGTGGGCAGTTGATGAAAAGCAACTTTATGCGCTATTATCGCGCTGCTCAGGAGGATGAGGCTATGCCAAAGGTCGTGTTCAAACTAGGCGCCTCCCACACCTATCGAGGGCTCACCCCAACCCGGATTTACGACATCTCTAATCTGGCTACCGAACTGGCCAATATGAACGGCCAGCGTTCACTGCATATCAAAGTGTTGGGCATTTCTGGTACGAATAATATTGGATTCCCATTTGCCCCGGAATCAAAGACTGAGTTTGACAACACGGAAGATTTTCCGCAAGAGATCCAGGACTGGCTTGAAGGATTAGAGGCAGATAAGTACGCAGTTCTCAATCTAGAACCATTACGCCAGAAGGCTCGATCGTATTCTACTGAGATGCAGAAGCTGATGTTCGCCCACGATATCTTCATTTTGGTGCGCGACGCACAGCCGCTGACGACATTTTAGAGGAGGAGGCTAGGTGCTAGCAAAACAAAGTCTAGCACCTAGCGCCCTTCTAACTCATTCCACCAGTTTGACTAGTCCAACTAGTCTTCCAACCACCCAAGACACCTAAGGTCACCGAAGCTTTTTGAACCATATAAGGCACGCGAATCAAGGGCTAAGAGCAACATATTTG
>ENA-UENT01000120-UENT01000120.1-marine-metagenome-genome-assembly--contig:-NODE-120-length-61961-cov-4.748692_pt1 | contig 61961 bp, 43 predicted proteins | sample MGYA00237879_ERZ529330 | MGnify/ENA primary metagenome ERZ529330 (study PRJEB26372, sample SAMN05368345) | marine metagenome | biome: cultured habitat; feature: ocean water; material: water; isolation... | reverse complement strand
GCTAACCCACCCAAGCCACCTTAGTTCTTTTGAACCATTTAAGGCATATAAGAGCATATAAGCTCAATCTTTCAACTACCCCAACTAGTTCCCAAGTGTTCCCGAGCGTCTCCCGACGCGAGGATAATCAACCTTCAAACCTTCAAACTTTCAAACCAACTAACCTTCAAACCATTCTAAGCCATCAACTGGTACACTACCAAACTTGCCAGATAAGCCAAGCCGGTCATGAGGACAAATTGGAAAATAGGCCACTTCCAACTGTTGGTCTCCCGCTTTACAACGGCTAGTGTACTCATACACATCATTGCAAAGACATAGAAGATGAGAAGGGACATCGATCGTGCAGGGGTGTAAACGGAAGCTCCGGTTATCGGGTCTTTTTCGCTGGCAAGTCGTTCAATAATACCGGCCTCTTCATCAACGCTACCTACACTATATATTGTGGCCATGGTTCCTACAAAGACTTCACGAGCGGCGAAACTGCAAATAATGGCTACGCCCATTTTCCAATCGAAACCTAGCGGCGCGATAACGGGTTCAATCCATTTGCCCATGTGGCCAGCATAACTAGCCTCAAGTTGCAAGGATGCGGTAAGGTCTTCTTGTTCAGCCTCCGATAATGCTTGTTCGGTAGCTATCGAAGCAGCCTGTTCTTCGGCAGCGAGCATGTCTTGTTTCGGGCCGTAACTAGCTAGCGCCCAGAGAATAACACTAATAACCAGGATAACCTTACCGGCCTCAATGACGAAGGTCTTTACCTTTTCCCAAACGTTGTAAGCAACGTTGCGAAGGAGGGGACGACGATATTCCGGTAACGCCAGCATGAGCATGCTGCGCTCATTGGTCTTCAGTACGTATTTAAATAGCAAGGCTGTACCAAGCGCCGCAACAATCCCCAGTAGATACAAGCCCATAAAGGCAAGCCCTTGGCGATTGAAGAAGCCATCATTAGCACCTGCGGGAACCGCAAATCCGATGAGTACTACATAAACCGGTAAGCGAGCAGAACAGGAAATGAACGGGGCGACTAGTATTGTGATTAGTCGCTCCTTCCAGTTGGCGATGGTACGCGTACTCATCACAGCAGGAATAGCACAGGCTCCGCTGGAGATCAAAGCGACCAGGCTACGGCCATTAAGTCCGAAGAAGTTCATGACGGAATCGAACATGTAAGCAGCTCGAGCCATGTAGCCGACTTCCTCTAGCAGGTTGATTAAGAAGAATAGGATGGCAATCTGAGGGATGAAGATGACCACTCCACCAAGGCCAGCGAGAATACCATCAGTCAATAGATCTGTCAGCCAACCAGCAGGCAGAATCGCTTTTACAGCCTCATTCAATTGACCGAAGACCCAATCGATTCCGTCCATTGGATATCCTGCCCAGGCATAGATGGCCTGGAAAACCAGGAACATAAGGGCGAAAAAGATGATCGGACCAAAAACGCGGTGCGTCAGGATACGATCAATGCCCTCCGAAAACGAATTCGGTTCTTCTTTTTTTCTTTGGATCGCTTGCTGTACCATTGGCGTAAAGCGATCGAACCGAGCCATGGTTTCTTCTACCTGATGGTGTAGACTCTGAAAGCCATTGATATTACTTGCAATTACCTTGCGGTCCTCCTCAGCGAGGTGGGGAAGCCATTTGTAATGGTGGGCCAGTAGAAGATTTTGGTAGGCGTTATTGGCTGGGAAGTGACCGGCAATTTTCGTCGCTAACTCACTTTCCTCCTGTGATAACGAATGGAAAGAAGTATTGGATCCGTTTTCCCCTTTCTGTACTAGTTTACTCAGTTCCTGATTGAGAGTGTCAAATCCTTCTCCTGTATGACTGCTTAGTAAAACAGCTGGGGCTTGGAGCTTCTTTGATAGCTTCTCGATATCCACATGAAGACCTTGCTCCTCTGCCATGTCGGCCATGTTAAGAGCCAAAATAACGGGAAGGCCCAAGTCTCGGATTTGGGTGAATAGAAGAAGGTGTTTTTCCAGTAATGTAAGGTCCGCAATATACAGGACGGCATCGGGATAGTTTTCGTCCAGCGGGTTCGCCAGGGTCTGTACGACGATGCGTTCATCTTGCGAACTGGGATAAAAACTGTAAGCACCGGGGAAGTCAATCAGGTCAACATTGCTACCGCCTTCCAATTCGTACTGGCCGACTTTTTTATCGACAGTTACACCAGGGAAGTTGCCCACCTTCTGCTGAAGGCCGGTCAGGCGGTTAAATACACTTGATTTTCCACTATTGGGATTCCCAATTAGGGCTAAACGGAAGTTGCGGTCAGGGGACAAATGGACACTCATTTATGGATTACTATCGCCTCTAGTTCTTGTTGGCGCAAAGCCAGATTTTGTTGATCAACAGCTACGTACACCGTTCGGCCGAAAGGAGCCTTGCGGATTACGCGGATTTTACTGCCTGGCAGTACACCCATAGCTAACAGGCTTGTAGCTAAATCAGCTTGCGTGAAGCCGGCAATAATGCCTGACTCACCTACACCTAGTGGCGTAGTTTGCGGCTTTATAATGCTCGGAGAAGGGCTAGCGGTCATGTACTTGCTTTTGGTTGCCAGATAAATACTGAACAACAGATCCTATACTTAAATCACTCTGTAGCGGAGCAACAGCTGCGAAGTTAAGTAAAGTTTGCTATTTAGACTGAGTCTAATTAATGGAGGCAAATTTATTACTTAAGCTTGACTATATTTGATGACTTTAATCAGCCTTAAATTTCAAATAGCTCATGTACTTCCTGCGTTCTGTATTTCCCCTCTTCATCGGACTCATCTTCTTCACTAGCCTAAGCGCTCAAGAACTCATCAGCATCGAATACAAGGGGCAACGTTCCCAAGAACAACTCGCCGCTGACTACGGTTTTCTGATTCAGAATGGAGTAGAACGTTATAAGATAACTTATACAACTCCTGATGTGTTCGGACAGTTGGATACTGCCTCAGGCCTTATCGTATTGCCAGTTCGAGAGGAAACGACCATTTACCCTCTTCTTGTTTACCAACACGGTACGGTTGATGGCCCTCAGGATGTGCCTTCTAATTTGCAAGGAGGATATCAGTTGGCAGAAGTATTTGGTGGCTTAGGCTATGTTTCATTAGCACCTGATTACCTGGGCGCTGGAGAGGCCCGTGGCTTCCACCCTTATGTGCATCGTGAATCAGAGGCCTCTGCAGCAGTAGATATGATTCGTGCTGTGAGAGGGTATGCGCCGGACATGGACTTACTCTTGAACGATCAGCTCTTTATCACCGGCTATTCTCAAGGCGGACACGCGAGTATGGCACTTCATCAGACGGTTGAGTTGGAACTTGCAGATGAAATGGAAGTGACTGCTGCTAGTCACTTGTCTGGACCATACAGTATCAGTGGTGTAATGCGTAACGTCATGATTAGCGATGAGCCATATAACTTCCTCGCTTACTTGCCAAATACCTACCTGTCTTACAATTATGTGTATGACTTCTACGATGATATTGAGCAATTCTTTAAGCCAGCCTACGTAACTGCGATTCGCAATTTCTACGAAGGCAATATCGGTTTAGGTAACCTAAATAACTTCTTAATCAACTCCATTACACAGGAACATGGGGCACCCATTGCACGCTATATGTTGCAAGACAGTATCGTAGCTATTTTGGAAGCTGGGGATCCAAACCATCCTGTGATCCAAGCCTTGGAAGACAATGATACTTACGAATGGGCGCCACAAAAGCCTACCCGCATCTTTTACTGTATGGCCGATGATCAGGTCTTTTTCCGCAATAGCGTAGTGGCCGATTCGGTAATGCAGGAATTAGGTGCTGTAGATCTAGTAACCACAGATGTGCTGTCTGAGGCGGATCATGGTGGTTGCGTAGAGCCAGCGGTTATCAACACGGCCTTGTTCTTTAATAATTTTGCCGACTGGACTGTGAACACAGATGACTTAGCTAACAGTCTACCACTAAAGGTTTACCCAAACCCGGTTGAAGGTTGGATGCAGATTGAAGGTATCGAAAGTGATGCTGATGTTCAATTGTTTAACCAACAAGGTAAGCTGGTCTGGAACGCCCGTCTAGGAGTGGGAGCACAGCAATTGAATTTGCCAAGCTTGCCTGCGGGTGTCTATCTGCTTCGGGTTGAAGCAGCTGAAGGCAGGGCTACACGTAAGTTGATAATTCAGTAGAAAAACTACGTATCCGTTTATGTATTTCTAAACTTGGTTCCATCTATTGAGTGGCAAGTTTAGCCTCACTCTTTATTGCATTTTGAATGTACTAAGGGCTGAAACTTCTTGTTTTCTATTTACAAACAACCCCTAATTGGCGCGCTTATGTTACGCACTTTGATTTTTATAATTGGCTTCCTTCTCTCTTCGAGTTTTGCATTTGGACAGGAGAAGGTCGACCTCACAAGTTATCCCTGGCAAGTCAGTTCAGATTCTCAGCAATCAGACGAGCTTGTCGGTATGCTTGGTAATAAGTTCTATTTCTATTCAAATGGAAGCTTACTCATTAGTACCCCAAAGGGATCGCTCCTCACTAAGTATGCCCTAGCCGATGGAGTACTCGAAATTGCTGGGCAGCGTCATAATTTGGAAATGGATGGCGAAGTACTAAACCTAGCTAGTCAGAATGGGAACAGAAACTGGCAGTTGGAGCGAGCTCAAGTGGGCATAGTCGTGCAGGAAGCTTCGCCTACGAAGCTAGGAGATTTCCGCCTGGATGGTTTCTATTATCGTATGGAGGAGTCTGATCCGGTTTCTTATCACTACTACCGTTTTTATGAAGATGGGGAGATGCTCTACTTCCACTCCATAATACCACCTTCAGAGATCGAGACATTTCTTAACAAGGCCTACGTGAGTAATGAACAGGAAGCTCGTGGCTATATGGTCATGCCCGCAACCCAGTTGGACTCCGCTGCTACCTACGAATTTGTAGCTGTTAGCCTCTCCACTTCAGAGCCTGAAGGGGAGAAAAGGGAACTCTTGCGTGTTTCCACATTTCTGGTAAGAGAGGATTCGATTTATCTTTCGCAGACGAGTCAGTGGAACTATTCCGATAGAAGCTTTACGCAAGAGTATGCCTTAGCCTTCGCTGCTTTTGAAAATACGACTAGCTGGACGGGGCAATCATTGACACCAGGAGAAGCAGGAGCTGCACATGAGCTATTGCCATTGCCACAGATACCCGAACCCGAGGTAATTCTGTTATCCGTTGATGAGATGCCACGTTACCCGGGTTGTGAGGATATTGTAGATATGGAAGAACGAAGACAATGTGCAATGAATAAGATGCTCGTCTTCTTGTATTCTAATATCAAGTATCCAGCCATCGCTCGTGAAAATGGAGTAGAAGGGACCTGTGTTATCAGGTTCATCGTTGAGAAGGATGGTCGAGTTAGCAATGCTCGCATTGTTCGAGATATTGGTGCGGGATGTGGTAACGAGTCACTTCGTGTTGTACGAATAATGCAGGATCAGGATACTCGCTGGATACCAGGGATGTTATATGAAAGGCCAGTGCGGGTGGAGTTCAGCTTACCAATTTCCTTTCGCCTGGAAAGTCGCACTCGCGAGAAGAAGTCACGCCGCAGAAGGAACTAGGTGCGGAGTTTGGGTGACTTAGAGGTAAATGCTTAAATTATTGTTAAAAGCCCAACCCCGGCAGAGGAGCTTTTCGTCTATACCTGGTAAATCACAGCGCCGATGATGCTTCGTAATTGCATATTATCTCTGATCCTGTTAGGATTTGCTTGCCTGGGGCAAGCGCAAGCTATCTATAACGGACATGTGCAAGATGTGGCTACCCAAGAGCCCATCCGCGATGTAAGCGTTGAGTTGCTGCATACTGATCAAGTCGTTTACTCCAACTATTTCGGCGACTTCTTGGTCAAGAATACCGCCTTGGATTCCGTTTTTCCACTCCCCATGAGTTACCGTTTCCAGAACAATGCGTTGATCTGGGAAGGAGACTTCGGCTTGTCACTGAGGCTGTTCGCTGTAGATGGCCGTCTGATGCGGGCAGAAAACAACCTTGGTAGTTCTGGAAGCTATCTGTTGCCGACGCTACCGTTCGGGGTTTATCTCATTCAGCTGAATGTGGCTGGCCGAAAGGCGACCTTCAAAGGGTTTTCTGATGGGCAACGGTTGAGTGTCGCGGATCGGGATGCAGTGTGGCATCGATCATCCGTTCGCCCCCAAGCGGATACTTTACTTTTTAAGAAGGAAGGATATTATAATCGATTGATACCGCTTCGTGGTGTGGATACGCTCATGCGTGTAAACCTACTTAAGCGCGAGAATGATGACCTGCATTACTTTAATGAACTGGTGAATGAAGTAGCCTTTGACTTGCTGAGTAACCTTCCTTCGCGCTCCAATGATGGTGAGGTGTCTTCTGTGAAAATCATGTACAGTACGCGAGATGGGCTGATGTACTACATGAATACGAAACGATATGAGTTGCACTATCTTTTTGCCCGAAATATTTTGGATTTCAATCAAGGCAACAACCTGTTCAACCTAACGCAGTATCGCGAAAATGAAGATCGCTACCTCTATCCAGCGAGCATTAACTACTACCGCAATCAGGACGTTTATGTCCTCCACTTCGTTTCGGCCAATGAGATGAGCTGCGAAAATGTAAAGTTGCTCTACGACAAAATCATTGAGACTTCCTACCTGGAAGGAAAACTCTTCTTGCTAGCTAATCGCCTGGAATTTAATGATTGTGATGTCCCTGTGATTACTACTGAAGAATTGTACGAAGGACAAAATTACCAGGCACTCAATCTCGCTGAAAACTATGGCTACCTACGAAAGGTACCATTGCCAGACCTGGAGGAGACGTACTTGAGTAGGCGCGATATCCTTTTGATGGATGGTGTTCCAAATGATGTCTCGGTGGTAGCGGGTATTATCACTACAGAGTTCCAGACGCCACTGAGCCATATCAATGTCCTTAGCCATAACCGGGGTACGCCCAATATGGCTTTGCGTGATGGATGGACCAATCCACGCCTGGATACTCTCCTGGATGAATTAGTTTACCTGAGCGTAGAATCAGACTCCTTCATAATACGTCGAGCTACGCTGGCAGAGGCTAATGCCTTTTGGTCCTTGACGGAGCCGCGTGATACAATAGTCTTAGATAAAGATCTTAGTGTGCAGGGCCTAGTGGAACTGCCCCCAGTAGACCATACCGCGGTGCCTTTCATCGGCGGGAAGGCCGCTAATTTTGCAGAAATGCTCAAGGTTCGAGTCAATGGGCAGCCGATTCCAGTACCAGAGAACTTCTTTGCGATACCATTCTACTATTACGACCAACACCTCAAGCAAGCAGGCTTAGAAGGCTTTATTGAGCAAATGCTAGCAGATGAGGCCTTCAACAGTAATCCTGCGGTGCGTAGAGCCCGCTTAGCGGACTTACAGGAACGAATTGAGGCACACCCCATCGACCAAGGCCTGGTTGACCTGGTACGAGCTCGTATCCGAAATTTCGCAGACTTCGACGCTTTCCGCTTTCGATCCTCCACGAATGCTGAGGATCTTGAATTGTTTTCTGGTGCAGGGCTTTACAATTCTTATTCAGCGAAGAAAGACCATCCGACTAAGACGATCGAGCGCGCCATCAAAAGGGTATGGGCGAGCCTATGGAATTGGCGTGCGTTTGAGGAACGGAGCTACTACAAGATTGACCATCTATCTTGTGCGATGGGCATACTGGTACATCGTTCTTTTCCAGATGAGGATGCCAACGGCGTAGTTATTACCAAGAACCTCTACAATAGCAATCCTGGCTTCATCATCAATGTGCAGTTTAAGGAATACAGTATCGTTTTTCCTGAACCCGGTATCCTGCACGATCAAATCATGTTACTGACATGGTCTATCATTCCCGGACAAGACTTTATGATTGAATACCTGACCTTTTCTAACGTACCCGAATTGGAAGGAGAACCGGTGATGACTGATGAAGAGCTGCTTGAGCTAGGAGCTTATTGTCAGGCCTTAAAACGGCATTACTACCAAAATGTCCCTCATAACTGTGAATGCAGCGAGACAGACTTTGGCCTGGATATTGAGTTTAAGGTAGACTCGCAGGTGAGTGATCGCAAGGTTTATATCAAGCAAGCACGGTTGTATAGGTAGTACTTTTGGTAGAAGGTAGAAGGTAGAAGGTACCGAGTACCACCCACCTCAAAAGAACTTACCAATTTGCTGCAGTGCTTGTAAAAAACCTTCCTTTTGGCGTTTACTGATGATTAACTGCTTACCGGCAACCTGCACTTGATTTCCACTGATCTCCTGTACCAATTCCATATTGATTAAGTAGGTGCGATGAATGCGATAAAACTGAGCGGAGGGTAGATGCTCCTCGAAGTGGGTCATCGTTTGCGATGAAAGTAGCATGCCGTTCTTGGTATGAACCTTGACATACTCGCCATAGCTTTCTAAGTAATGCAGGTCGGCAAACTCTACTTTGACGACACGCTGGTCACTTTTGATAAATAGCGCCTGTGGAGAAGTACTGGTTTCGGTAGTAACTGAGGAAGAACTGGAATTGGTGCTGGCGTTCGCTTTCGCTTTATTGATCGCGCGGAAAAAGCGGTCGAATGTGATGGGTTTTACCAGGTAATCCACGACATCCAGCTCGTAGCCATCAAGCGCGTATTCTGAATAAGCAGTTGTAAGAATGGTAGCGGGTGGAGCAGGAAGGCTTTTTAGTAATTCCAGACCAGTGAGCAGCTCCATCTGAATATCCAGTAAGAGTATATCGATTTGCTGCTGCTGTAGCACCCCGTTGGCCTCAATCGCACTCGTACAACAGGCGGCCAATTCGAGCTCCGGTACTTGCTCTACGTATTTCTGAAGGAGCAGACGTGCTGGTTCTTCATCATCGACGATCATAACCCGGTATGGCATAGGCTTCTTTTTGGTCTAAGTGAATTTCTAGGTGTACCTGATAGTAGTCCTCTTTCGTAGTTACTTCAAGCTGATGACGTTTGGGGTATTGGAGTTCCAATTGTCGACTAATATTTTCTAGTCCTACTCCGGCTTCGGCTCTACCCTTATGAATTTCTTTACTGAAAGAATTCTCTACGCTAAAGTACAGTCGATTTTCTTCCACCTCAATGGCCGTGCGTACAAATCCTGATGGGTTAGACAATGCATCACCATGCTTAAAGGCATTTTCCAGCAAGTTGATGAGTAGCAGAGGGGCAATCATGTGCCGACTCTTGACTCCGGTGTGCGTCAGGGTAATATGCTGCTGCTTGCTGTTTTTGATCTGATATAGATCGAGGAGGTTCTCCAGGTTTGTAATTTCTTTTTCCAGCGGTACCAGGGTTGACGTACCGTCATAGATCAGGTACCGCAAGATCTCTGCTAGCTTGGCGATCATCGGTGCCGTGTTTTCGTGCCCAATGATGGCAAAGGCATAGATGTTATTGAGGGTGTTGAATAAGAAATGAGGATTGACCTGGGCCTTCAGGAAGTTAAGCTCCGCCTCTAGTTTCTGATTGAGAATCTCAGTCTGCACTTGTTTCTCATTGAGGCGCTTCCAAGAGAGTCGATAGTAAGTGGTAAAGCCCAGGATGAGGAAGTAGTACGGGATAGAACTCACAACATAGTAGGACCAACTAGCTTCCTCTTCGTATTCTTCGTAATAGAAGCAGGTGACGATGTAATCTAGAGAAGAGCAGACCACACCAGTCGCAATTACAGCCGCTACATACCAGAAGTATCGCTTGGCGTCGAATAGCTTAGGAGCGAGTACATGTAAATTAAAGTAAGCTCCTATTGCAATCCAAGTCACCATCATAACGGCATCGAAGAAAGCATCACCCGCATCACTGTACCATAGCTGGTCTAAAAGGAAGACCAGAAATAGCAACAACCAGAAGCCCGATTGTATCAATGCATTCTTTTGTCCAGTGGTGAGGCTTTTCATAATTGGAAGGATGGTACTCGTATCATGGCCTCAAAAATAGCTAATTCGGGCGCAGCCCTCCAATGATTATCTGCTAGTGTTCAATTGCACCCTATCGGCGGGCAGAATTTAAGGATAAGCGATTCGGTGCCCGTTAATCTTGCATCAATGACCGCTCGTAGGGTGTTTCTATGCACTCAAAGATCATTCCAGCAGCGCCTGCTCTAGCCGACTACATTTGCTGCTGTAAACCTAAAAGACATGAAGCAACTCACTCTTATTTCACTAATTCTCGGCTTGGGGTTACATGCTGGGCTGTTTGCACAAAGCAATTCACTTCAGAATACTTTAACGGCAGGTTATTTCAGTCAGCTTGGTATTGAGCCCGGTGTAAGCCTAGGAGCTGATATTTATGTTTCTACAGATCTTTTTTCTAGTAGTACTAGCGCTCAGCATCATTTGGTCTTTCAGCCCCAGCTGGCAGCATTTACCAATCCTGAGAATTTCCAGTCGGCCCTAGTACGGGGAGGAATAGCCCTGCGGCGAACAACAGAACGGAAAGGGCGCCTACGCTTTCGTCAACTTGGAGTGGGCCTGGGATATATGTTCCACTCAGAAATAACAGGCTTACGCGTTAATCTGGCTGATGGTAGCATAACCAGTAAAGAACGAGATAACCGTCAATACGTAGTACCAACAATCAATGCTTCGATGGGGCGTATGCTAAATGACCGCCTGGGCTATTATCTAAGTGCTTCCTATGGCCCGAAACTACATGCTGAACGAAAACCAGATGGTGCGGTCTTCCTCGAACTCGGGTTGTCCTACTCACTCTCTCCTTCAAAATAACTGACCTCAAAAAAACGTGAACCATGGATAGAAAAACATTTCTTCGTCAAGCTGCCGCCTTGGGATTGGGCGCTGGATTCTTCACCACACTATTGAGTGGTTGTTCAAAGGAATATCTCACTACACTTGGAGACTTTGATGTGAATTTTGATGGTAAAGTTTTGATTATTGGGGCAGGTGCAGCAGGCCTTACAGCTGGCCACTTACTGAGACAATACGGCGTTGATTTTGAGATTTTGGAAGCATCCGGCAATTTTGGAGGTCGCGTCAAGGAGATTTCTGATTTTGCGGAATTCCCAATTGATTTAGGAGCAGAGTGGATCCATACCGATCCTGCAGTACTTTCGCGCCTTATTAATGACCCCCAGGTCAATGCAGATGTAGATCTGATCACCTATCAACCAGAGACGATCTCTCTGTGGAAGGACGGGGAGTTAAAGCGCCGAAATATATTCTCTCATTTCTATAGCGAGTACAAGTTCAAGCGCACGACCTGGTACAGCTTTTTTGCCGACTATATCGTACCAAATATTGCGGACAACATCCGTTACAATAGCCCGGTAGAGACCATCGATTACAGTGGCACAGGCGTTACTGTGCGAACCAATAATGGTTATGTATACACGGCCGACAAAGTACTAGTAACGGTACCCGTGAGTATTCTGCAAAAAGGACTAATCGATTTCATTCCAGGTCTGCCCACCAATAAGACAGATGCTTTGGATCGTATCGACTTTCCAGACGGCATTAAGGTTTTTATCTCCTTTGCCGAACGCTTCTACCCAGATTTAACTTACATCGGTGGACTCGGCGATATTGTTTCTGGTGATGATAAGATCTTTTACGATGCCGCCTTCCGAAAGGATAGTCCGGACCATGTTTTGGCGCTATTCAATGTAGGCGAGTCTGCTGCCGAGTATACCAGCTTAGGATCAGATGAGGCTATCATTAATCGCGTCATGGAACAGCTAGATGAGATTTTTGATGGTAAGGCTTCGCAGCACTACCAAAATCACGTCATCCAAAACTGGTCGGCAGAGCCTTATATTCAAGGTTCTTACTCTCACCATGGAAGTGGGATGGACGATATCATCAGTACGTTGCTCGAACCGCTAGATGGTAAAGTGTTTTTTTCTGGGGAAGCCCTGAATGAAGAGGGGAATACCTCTACTGTGCATGGCGCAGGGGAGTCTTCTTTTCCAGTTGTGAAAAGGATGTTACAGGAGGTTTAAGAGGGAGATGGTTTGAAGGTTAGAGGGTTTGAAGGTTGGGGAGGTGAATTTAGTTGAGTTAGTTCGTGCTTAGTTCAAACCCTTAGGTGCACTGAGGTGCCTTGGGTGGTTAACCGACGTTAGGTAGATTGGTTGAGTTTACCCAAACCTTCTACTTCACGAAATACTAGCAAAATGGTATACGGGAGGAGGAATTTATAGTGAGTTCCTCCTTTTATCATTTACAATAAGCGTGTTACTTGTGTCTGTGCGCCGAAGCGGAAATTATCCGGTTGGTCGCCAGCTAAACCGGTTAGGAGGTTAAGACCTGGGCGTTTACCTACTTCAAGACTGCCGAGCTCGTCATCAAACTGCAGTGCTTCCGCACCATTGAGCGTGGCCCAGCGTAGGAGTGTAGCAAAGGGCACGTAGCTCTGGTACTTACTGATAGTCTGCAACTCATTGAGGATGGAGAGCTGCCAGTTGGAGGTAAGGCTATCCGTACCGATGGTCATCTTAGCATCAGCATCCAAGAAGTACTGGTAATTTGGTAGACGGTTCTCGATATACAGATTTGCATTGGCGCAGGTGGCCCAATAAATACCATTTTGGCCCCAGGCATGGGCCGCCGCAATATCTTCTGGTGTGCTCAGGGTGTTGTGCACAAAGAGGTGGCGACAGCGAGGATCCATATGTGCTAATGCGTAGTGGATAGCTGTTTGGCCGGTAGCCTTAAACTCATCAAGTGGGATGTTGAACCCACCGTAGAAATTGAGAAAGTCACCGCTTTTGCTCAAGAACAGCTCATTCTCTGGCGGCGTCTCCTGGTTGTGGATACTCACGGTGCCCTGTCCCTGGTTCAGTTCATTGATGTTCTGAAAGAGCTTCTTCGATACGGAATAAGGAGCGTGCGGAACAGCGGTGCGAGCATTGCCATTACCTTGCGCTTGGCCCTCATAAACCGGTAAGTTGTCTGCGACACATTTATCGGCTCCAGCTTCCTGCAGGAAGTCGAACATTTCTACGAAAGTATAGTAGCGAATGGGGCTTTTTTCTTTCTGCGCAGCGGTATCTAGTTTATTGGATATATCACCGACTGCAACAATCCCACCATCATACATCTCTTGATCTGCCCGCGCAATAGCGTCCATGATCTCCTCCTCACTTGCATCTCGAAACTGTACAACATTGGTAATAAATGGGATCAATTTAGTACCCGTGTCTACTTTGCCGATCATATGAGAAAGCTCCAGATGACAATGGGTATTAATCAAGCCAGGTATGAGTACACCTTCGTGATGCTCTACGCTGGCAGCATCATGCTCATCGATGCTCTCAATAGCAAAGATTTTGCCATTATCATCGCAGATAATGACTTGATTTTGTAACGGTTGTGTGGAAATCGGGTAAATATAGTCGGCAGTGATTTTGCGCATAGCGGACAAATTTTAGGTCCGCAAGATAGAAATCCTGGATTTTGCTAACAAAAGATAACGACAATGCCCTTTAATTTAACGTGGCCTTAAGGACCTGCCTAGCGCAAATAGCGTTGTTTATTTATCTTGTCGCTTGTATGCGATCTGAAAGGATGGCATCACAGCTACAAGCGGATTTCGCGATAGAAAACAAAGGGGGTAGCGTAACACTACTTCCGTACCCTGAAACTGTATACCAAAAGCTTAGAGTTACTGTAGGTAGTACCTCTTATTTAATCCAACGTAGAATGGACCTACAATCCACCCTGACCGATGTACGAAGACTCATAACGGAGGCGAAGAACGAACAAGCCGCCGAACGACTACTGGCGTACCTCAATACGGCAGAAGAACCACAACGTAGCTGGCGTGATACTGTGAGCAACTTACTGGCACAGTACAAAAGGCTTCGTCAACAGCAAGAACGAGGAGTAGTGAGTTTCGACGACTCCCGACTCGCAATTAATCAAATTACAGATGGCTTGCTGGCTGCCTTAGCTGGCATAGAAGAAGGAACTCCTGCTCCTGAGGATGCAGAAGTTATACCAGCTGCGACTGCTCCGGCGAAGACGCCCTGGCTGGCCATTGGCGTAATAGTCGCCTTAGTATTGGCGGGAGCTTCATTCTTGATGCTGCGCAATATGTTTGGCGGTGGTAACGACAAAGAGGACGACGGAGTGACTACCCATGTGACTGAAGGAGAAGTAGAACAGGGTAAGTGTCCAACTTATGAAGAAGCATCTGAGTTCAATATCCTGGTTTTACCTTTTCTGCCCTTAGACAATAAGCCAGCAGGGGTGGGGCGGTCGATCCGAATCAATTTGGCGACGACAATGGAAGAATATGGGATTTACGGAAACGTCTTTTCCCAGAATATTGATACCAACTCTGACGCATACCCCATCACAAATCGACAAGCTCAGCGCCTAGCCAGACCTTGTGGTGCCCAGCTGATTATCTGGGGAACTACCGAACAGATCCTGAAGGCTGGTGCCCCGGAAATTGTAACTACCACAAAGTTCCAATTTGTAGAAAGTGAGCACTTTTCGCTGGCGAATCTAGAACTGACCAGTAATGTTGAAGTGGACACCGTAAGTAGCCTGTCAAGTATAGCCACCAATGGTGAATTGACTGAGGATCTAAAGATGAGTCTGCGCCTAATATTTGGTTTAGTAGCTCACGAAACGGATAACCACGCGCTCGCCGCGGAGCTCTTGGATAGTGTTATCACTGAACGGGGTGGGGTAGAGGCAGTACCCAAATGGGGACTTATCCAAGCGGATAGCTACATCAAATCTGGCCAGGAAGAGAAAGCTATTCGAATCTATGAACAGGTGCTAAGAAAAGATAGCACCAATGTACAGGCCTGGGTGCAAAAGGGACTGTTAGAATATAGAACAGGGCAAACCATGGCGGCCAATAAGGATTTTGATAGAGCCTTGCAGCAAGACCCTGATAATGAAACGGCGCTAGCAGCCAGAGCTGCCATAAGTGTGGAACGAAACGATCTATATCAAGCAGATATGGATCTTAGTCGCTTAGAGCAAATGCAGGCCAAAACACCGGTGACCGGTCAGATTCGGGAAAGTTATCGAGCGAAACATCAGATGGAAACGAAGAAAATGGAAGAGGCGGATGATCGAATAGAACAGAACCCGAATGATACTGCGGCCTGGCGTATTAAAGCGGAGGCCGCTCAGCAGTTAGGTGATTTTCGTACTGCAGAGACAGCGGCAAATCAACTATTGAATATCGATCCCAAGAGTGTGCCGGCATTAAGCACGCTGCAAGCGATTACACAGTTCTTACCCGATAGCGTGCAGATTAAGCGTCGTATCCAGCAGACCTTACCTACATTGAGCCCGCAGCAGCTGCGGAACTTTCAGGTGAAGGGAAGACAGTAGGGAAAGAAGTTACGCATTGCCTTTCCGGTTTTCTAAAGTAATAAACGATAAGCCCCTGGCTCCAACTATGGAGCCAGGGGCTTATCGTTTCATCAAAATTTTTTCTCAGAGCTATCGGTGAATCACCAATCGTTCGGTAATGAGCTCGTCTTCGGTTTGAACGCTAATCATGTATACACCAGTAGCTAGTGCACTCACATCAAGGTTCACGCGGTCAGTGCCTTCATTGTAGTCGCGGCGGAACATTTGTTGGCCTTGTACATTGAAGACAGTTACCTGCTGAATCTCGTCGTCAACACGAACAGAAACCATCTCTGATGCTGGATTCGGGAAGATCTTCATATCTACTTCGAGATCGTCAGTGATATCGAATGTTCTGATAGTAGGAATCTCCTCGATCGTTACGATTGGTCCAACCGCGTTTCCAGAGGCAGATGATCCAGTTACTACAACTTCGTCGATGTATACCCGGTCGGCATTACCACTGGCATCACACTGGAAGCGGAATTGTGCACCATCAGTGAGGTTATAAGAGGCTGCATCAAGCGTTACAGAGGCGCTGTAGAAGGAGTTGTTGTTAAAGCTGGTTCCACTAGCATAGGTAGCTACCGTCTGCCAACCTGATCCATCATTATACCGTACCCAGAAGTCTTCACCAGTCTCCATACTGTTAGGGTAGAAGTAGAAGCTAATTTCCACACTACCTAAACCATCAAGATCGTAGGTCGGAGAAGTCATAGCAGAAGCTGTGCCACTGTTGTCGCGAATACGGATAGAATAAGATCCTTCCCAAGAGCGTGTTCCTGTATATCGGAAGCAGTCAGAGCCACCGTCAGCCCAGCCATCCCAGCCAGACTCGAAATAGTAGGCTTCGGTAAATGGTGTCCCACCACCACCAGAACAACCAGTTGTAGACCCTACTGCTGTATCTTGGCCAGAAGCATTACCTGCAGCATCCAAGGCGCGAACGCCAAAGTTATAGCTCGTACAAGCGGTAAGGCCGGTGATGTTAACAGAAGTTCCTGCAGTAGTTCCCAGAGAAGAACCGTCTACGAATACTTCGTATCCTGTTACACCTACATTGTCTGTAGAAGCATTCCATGACAATGTCACCTGCGTATCTTGCTCGTTACTTACAGTGAGGTTTGTAGGGTCAGTAGGAGGTGTGGTATCTGGACCTGGCCCACCAGAGTTTTCGACACAGAAACTCGTAGACTCAGAGGAGCCAAAGGCACCACCCGAAACGATATTATCCGAACCGCTATCTAGCGAGTAAGATCCATTTCCGAAACCACAGCAAATACCATCACCATAGCTGTCATTGATGATGAAGGTATAATCACCATCAGCTAGCGTAAAGTCTATCGTGTAAGTGGTATTGTTAGCATAGCCGGATCCGCTATCAACGGTACTGCCACCGCTGTCCTGAAGTACCCAAGAGGTTTCACTTGCGTAGTTGTCGGTAGTAAGCGTCAAGGTAACATCACCTTCGTAGCAAACTACTGGACATGCAGGACAGGTAGGACCACCACAGTCAACACCTGTTTCTTGGCCATTTTGTACACCGTCTGTACAGGTTGGTGGGTTGCCACTAGCTGATTGTAGGGCGCCTAGCGCATTAACTCGGCCATTTGCGTACTCGTTATCTGGACCAGAAGGACCCATGTCGATAGCAGTAGAGTACAGGATGCTCTTCACCTGGTTAGAAGTCAAGTTTGCGTCGTAACCTAATAGAAGTGTAGCTACACCTGCTACTACCGGACAAGCAGAAGATGTTCCACCAAAAGTATTAGTGTAGTTGGTGCTGTTGTAACCAGGACCACCCATACGGTCTGTTGTACGAACGCCTGCACCAGGACCACCAACGTTGTTAGATGGTGCCATGATATCAAGAGCAGGACCATAGTTGGAGTAAGCGGAGCGGATACCTGTGTTGGCAAAGGCACCTACGGCGATTACATTAGGGTTGTTGGCCGGAAAGTCAACACAGCTCTTGTAGCCGTTACCTGAAGCAAATACGATTACACAGCCCAGGCCGCCACGGCCATTTGAGTTAGCATCAGCTATCGCATTATTAATGTTCGAGAAGTTGGCAGTACAAGAAGTATATCCCCAGCTATTACTCATAACATCAGCGCCGGCGTTTTTCGCCCAGGTGATACCATCAGCAATATCTTGTGTAGACTCGCCACCTACGAAGATATTGACAGAGATCATGTTAGCCAGTGGAGCTACACCGCGAACGCCAATATTGTTGTGGCTGGCAGCGATAGAACCGGCACAAGCTACACCGTGATCACTACCACTAATAGCATCTCCATTACCATTGTTGGCAGGGCTGAAACCATTCGTGTAACGGCTCTGACCAGAAGAGTTATTGAAGTCTTCGTGATCCTCCATACCGTCATCAATAACGGCAACGGTGGTACCCGAAGAACCTAGAGAAATACCCCAGGCTTCAAGTGCATTACAGTCTGCATCGTTGGCGCCAGTAACACCATCAATCGTCTGTCCGGTATTGTTCATTTGAAACTGCTCGCCAAAGAGAGGATCATTGATCTGATACCGCTCAATTGGAGCGTAGAAGTCAGGTTGTACGAATTCGAATAAACCACTTTCTTTCAAGCTGTTAGCAGCTGTCAAGGCGTCGTTTACATCCTCCAATACGATACGAATAGTTCCGTGCTTTTCGCTAACGGATTTTACACCAAATCGTTTGGCCATATCCATCAGCAAACCTTTGTCTTCCTTGTTGAAAAGCTTGGCAACAATGGTGCGCGTTGGATAAATAATAAAGCCGTCAGATAAGGCGTATCCTGGGCTGATTTGTACTTCGTCAGTATCAAAACCCAAAGCTACAGTAAGCTCAAAAGGAGTGATTTGACTTTCTGATTCGGCAACGGCGTAAGGCTTGTGAGCCCAACTCTCATACCGTTTAACATTGTCTGGTTTTGCACTGGTTAGCGTGGAAGCCGCATCAGCGGTAATAAGGAAGTGTGTGGTACTGGCAGTAAGTTCTAAACGATCATTGTCTGCCCAGTAGTAATCAGTGGATTGAGCGATCACACTAGAGGCCCATAGGAGGCAGATTGCTCCTAAAAGTAATGTTCTAAACATTTAGATAGTTGTTTTACAAAAAATTAGAAATAGATGATGTGGGGTGAGTCTCTAATTTAATATTACATTCTATCTGAGCCTTGAACTAAAGATAGGAAATATTGTGATTTGACCAAAGGAAAAGTTAAAAATAAGCAGTATGAGCCATAGGATATTCTTCCTATTTAAGGTCCGTTGAGTTTTGACGTTCAAATCAACTTAAAAAGACCCTTCCTTCAGCTCAAAAAGAGGATCAAATTCTTGATTGACTTGGTTTCCGAGAATTCGCTGTGCGGCATACTCACCAATGGCCGGACCATGCTTAAATCCATGTCCAGAGCCTGCTCCAATGATCCAGGTGTTTTCGGAGGTGGGGTGCTGATCTACGATGAAATTACTATCCACGGAATAAGTTACCTGGCAGACGCGGCTTTCCGTAATAGGTTGATCTCTCAGTGCTGGAAATCGATGTTTCACGAAATCATGGGCTCTTTTGACCTCATAGTGGTTCACCAGTCGCTCATCTGTGTCAGGGTCAAAAGAATTATAGTCTGGATAAGGAGCTACCTTTAGTCCTCTGCCTTCAATGTCAGGAAAACCATAGTATCCACTACCTGTGACGCTCCATTCCGGCATGTTAGGATGCGAAAATTGACTGTTGCCGGCAGGTGTTCCAACGAACAGTACATCTCTTCTTTGAACCTTTAGCTTTGGCGGCAGAAGTTCTGGGAATATCTTAGATAGCCAAGGTCCGCAAGCGAATACATAGTATTGAGCCGTAAGGATTTCATTGCCGGTGTTGATGCCTTCAACGACGCCATTGTTCAGAACCGGCATTCCGTGAGCAATGCGCAAGCTGCCGCCCTGCTTCTCAAACTCGCCTGCGACCACTTGACATCCTTTTCGGGCCATTAGTGTACTGCCCGCAGGACCACCATCGTTCCACATCGCATAGGCAATGTCGTCAGAATAGATTTGTGGCCATCGATACCTGATTTCATCTTGAGTCAGCAACTCTGTGTTGTCAATGCCTTGTGATCGGTGCTGTTTCTGCCTGCTGAGCACCTGTTCCCGATAGCTTTCCTGCTTCGACATGGATAGACGACCAGTCGATAGCACTACTTGATGGCCAGACATTTCCTCAATCTGTTTCCACCAGTAATAGGATCGTATAGCTGTTTGTACATAAACTGGATTATCATTATCAGCTTGTATCAATCTGGTTTCTCCACCGGAGCTCGCTCTAGAGTTACCAGGGCCATAGGCGTCTAATAGTGTGACATTTGCCCCCATTTGACGGAGATGAAAAGCCGTCCAAACACCAAAAGTGCCGGCACCAACCACAATAACCTCGGCGGAGTTGAGAAAAGAAGAATTTGATTTTGCAGAGAATTTAGCTAAGGGCGTTGCAAATACCCCCAAGCTAGACAGTTGTACAAATTTCCTCCTTTTCATAGTATATAAATTTAGATAGATGCCGACGCGAGGCGGTCGAAATTAGGCAGCAAAAAACCAGCTCTAAAGATAGACTTTCAATTTAAGGCAAAGCTTTCCATACAAACTGAATCAAAGTAGATTTCACTGAATCTACGTTCCCGCCTGTCATATATCCAACCGTCTATAGTTAGGGGAAGGTGAGTCAGATTTCTCAGTCCCTTTCGGAGTTCTCTAATCTTGTTGTTCAGGTGATACGAAAGTAGGAGGAAACGGTAGTCGTAGGTCTGCCACGATACCTCAGCGTGATTTTTTTGTCTTAGGATCTGGCTGTAGAAACTGCGTAGACCTTCTACCTCCAAAAAGTTCTGTTTCTCCAATGCATCTGATACAATGCGATTGTCACTTGCTAGAATAAATGACATCTTCTCTATGTTTTTTGATTCTAGCAAGAGGCCCAACTGTCCTAAGGTATCGGTATCCAATGCTATAGAGTTGCCCAAGGAGGTGCAATAGTAGTTCTCCTGCTTAGATTCACCATCGATAATGTTCTCTAGATTATCGGTTGGGCAAACAAAGTATAGATGCTTACGCATGATTAATGTCCTAAGTAGCTGCTAGGAAAGGAGGAAAGTGGTGTCGACTGGTCGATTCCTACCAACATTTACTTTCCTCCTTTGTCCCTCTGCTAATAGCTAAGATTAGAGGCTTTTCATATCGATTACCTCAAAGTTTCTCGCGTCGAAATAGTCATCAAGACCGTAGTCGGTATTGATAATGATTCCGCCCAGCAGTGTCACGTGATCTGCATGGAATTCACCCTTGCATGACTTTAGGTGATCATGGATCTTTTTGTCGATGATCTCGTAAGTGGCTTCAGTGATTGCCTTCTGAGGGTTGTCACTATTCAGGATGTCTTCTCTGTACGGGAGTAGACTTTCCTCCAGCTTCATTTGCTGGTAGTCATCATCATTGATGACAGGGCTGTAATTACCGTCTTGGAAGCGATCCAGGGCAAGCATTAGCGCTCCGCACGAATTCCCTGTGTCCTCTTGGCGTGGACGATACATCTTTCCTAGGTCACCATCGAGCGTAATACCGATGTGTGGTCCATAGAAGATAAATGCACTACCTCCATCAGGAATATGGTGGGCAAATGCGGTCATACCTGTTTGACCAGCAAATGGCAATCCACCTAGGCCGCCCATAATGAAGGGGCCAAATAGTACATTGAAGAATGTGGTAGATGGGATATTGATATCGTCCGAGCATACGGAGGTTGCCATCAACACTTTGGAGATGTCGATTTTGTGCTCAATTTGCATTTTTCCGAGGTACTGGATCGAGGTGTCCTTAGCATCCGTAGCATTTGGAAAATGGCCTTTCACGACCTGATCGAATTTTCTTTGTAGCATGGCTAGAAGAATTGAGGTTTAAATATTGGTTATGATTTTAGCTTTCTGATAATATTGCTGATACGTCCATCCGCATGGCCTGCCAAGCGGGCAAAAGGGCTGATAGAACACCAATCAAAAAGGTGATTAATAGTAACCAGCCTTCACCCTGTACCCAACTGGCATCGAAGTGGAGATCAAAATCATTTTGGGCTTGTTGTCGGATGAGGCTTATGCCGACCCTACTTAGGATCCAACCTAGGGCATATCCTAAACCCGCTAGAAATAAGCCTTCTAGGACGAGGAGACCAAAGAGCTGCCGAGGGCGATAGCCTACTGTGCGCATCAGTGCCAACTCGTATCTACGATCGCGGAGTCTGCTGTACAGCACAAAAAACATGCTAAACCCAGCCATTAGCATAATACCTCCCGTAATGAGCTTAATGGTTGTGACTCCAACCCCCAGGAGATAGAAAAAGCGGTTTACCTCGAAAGCGGGTAGGACCGCTTGCATATTCGTTTGTCCATTCACCAATGGGGGCATATCCAAGGCCGCCTGCTTAGTTTTTAGCTTCAATAGAACTGCCGTGACCTCCATGCTGTCCGCTGTGATGGCCTGTTCGGATCGTTTGTTGTTGAAAGCCCGTCCAAAATCTAGTTCTGTAGCCTGGACAGGATCAATGGATGGTTGGTTAGCAGTATGATCTACATGAACCTGCCATACGCTTTCCAAATCAGTTAATATCAGGCGATCAACTACGGTATTGGTTCTTTCCAAAATGCCTACTACCGTATAAGGGTGGTGCTCATGAGCCTGCCCATGTGGTAATTCACCGTGGTTCCCTTCAAATTTATCACCTAACTGCAAACCAATTTTCTCTGCGACTTCGGCCCCTATACTCACTTCCATAGACTTGGTAAAACCTCGTCCCTGAGCCAGTTGAGCATCGTATTTTTTTAAGTAGTCGGAGGTAGTACCCAAGATGCGATAACTGCGGTAGGAATCACCATAGGCTAGGGGAGTGGCTTCTTCCACTAGCGGGTGTTCCATGAAGCTCCGAGCCTCCGCTAGTTTGATGTTTCCGGTAGGCGTATCCAGGTGATAAATGGAGGAAAGAACCAGTTGTAGCGGGCTGCCTTTGGCACCAATAACTAAATCAATATCCTGGAAATCTTGCTCAAACTTTTGCTCTAAGTGATGCTGGATCAGGAGCAGTAGCGAGATGATCCCAACACCGAAGAGCAGCAGCCCAATGCATAAGGCTGAGTTCAGTGGTTTGTACAAGATGTTCTTCCAGGCTATTTTCCCTAGCATTCGAGTTTAGTTAATTAATGGTGGTACTGAGATCAATTTGGTTAGCGATCTCCGAGCGTAATCGGTCATCATGACTTACGATTATCAGAGCTGCATCATTGACTACAGCTTCCTCTAGTAGGAGGTCAATTACATAAGAGCAGTTCTTATTGTCCAAGGCACTGGTAGGCTCGTCTGCTAAGATGACCCGAGGCCCATTCATGACAGAACGGGCGATGGTAGCCCGCTGTTTCTGCCCCATGCTTAATTGGTTGGGATACCGGTTTAGAACATCCCTTATGTTAAGTCGATTAGCTACCGCTATTGCCTTGTTCTTGCCAGCGGAATAAGGGGATAGAAGTAGGTTGTCCAGTATAGACAAAGACTCGATGAAGTACGGCCGTTGATGGATAATGCCAATGTGATGACCTCGGTATTGATCCAGTTTCGGGCTAGACAGTTCAGACACTTGCTCACCTCCTATGGAGACGGATCCGGTAGTAGGTTTTCGCAGACCAGCGAGCAGATGCAACAGCGTGGTTTTTCCGCAACCAGATTCGCCATGAATCAGTAGTCCGTGCCCGGCCTCCACTTGGAGATCAGGAAATTCCATCTGTTTGATGGCTGGATACTGATAGCTAAGGTCGCTGGTCTGAACCATCCGTAATTGATGTTTGAGCCTTAATATGATGGTGGCCTATTGAGCCACCATTCTGGTACCTTACTGATTCTCGCAGCTGAATTCGACAATCGGCAAAATGGGTTATGATCGAGCAGGATAAGCTCTTGGGACAGGCCATGAGTCCTCATAGCCTCTTGTCCATCGTCCATCACTTAATTCTCTATCCTTGGCTAAGCAGGCATCCAATTCCTTACGGATCTTTTCTTCGTCCATATCTTGGCCAATGAATACGATTTCCGTCTTGCGATCGCCAAAGTCACTATCCCAATCAGATTCAATGAGCTTTTGATTATCTACAAAACTGGCATAGCGAGAACGCTCGCTAAAAGGCATACTGCACCACCAAACACCAGCACTATCGGCCCGTAATGAACCACCGGCCTGGCCCCATACTAATGCTTGACCCGGGCGAGAAGCTAACCAAAACAACCCCTTACTACGAATCACCGTGTGTGGGAACTTATGCTGCACGTAGTGCCAGAATCGAACTGGCTCAAAGGGCCTCCTAGTACGGTAGACAAACGAACCAATACCATACTCCTCTGTCTCTGGGGTATGTTCTTCTTTGTTCAATTCTTCTAGCCAGCCGGCACTTTGTTCGGCTTCTTCGAAATCGAATAAACCCGTATTTAGGATAGCTTCAGGAGGTACCTTGCTAAAGCTGGATTCGATAATTTTGGCGGAAGGATTTAGCTTCTTAATCGCTGCTTTTAATACCCCCAGATGCGTCTCTTCAACAAGGTCAGTCTTGTTCACAATGATGACATTAGCAAACTCGATCTGATCAGTCAGTAAGTTTACGATGGTCCGGTAATCTCCGTCCATGTCCGTCAGGTTCCGATCCATCAAAGTCTCCGGGCTACCGAAGTCCTTGAAGAAATTGAAGGCGTCAACCACGGTTACCATGGTGTCAACATAGCTGAAGCGAGAAAGGTCAATTCCGCTTTCTTCATCCACGAAGGAGAAGGTTTGTGCTACTGGGATTGGCTCACTAATACCGGTACTTTCAATGAGTAAGTAGTCAAAGCGATCTTCTTTAGCTAAGCGCTCCACCTCAATCATCAGATCCTCGCGGAGGGTACAGCAAATACAACCGTTGCTCATTTCTACCAACTTCTCCTCCGTACGGGAAAGCGTATTCTCACTTTTTACCAGTTCGGCATCCACATTCACCTCGCTCATGTCATTGACGATTACGGCTACTTTAAGGCCTACTTTATTGTGCAGAACATGGTTGAGTAAGGTGGTTTTTCCGGCACCTAAAAAACCGCTTAAGACGGTTACTGGTAGCTTCTTGCTTATGGTAGCTGTCATGTTGAACTTTCTTCTTGTCTATTTGGATATTATTGGAGTCATTAAGAATCATCGCTATATGATCTTAATAAAGTAAATGCAACTCTATTGCAAATATAATCAACTCTAATTCAAATGCAATATTGTTGCATTTTTGATAGGATAACCGTTCTCTACCGTCCGTTTACTACAGTTAAGTGAGAATGGCACTAGTAGGAAAGTGCCACCTTGTCTAACTCATTATTTTTTCTTCGTGTATGGTAGACCAAGTATGAAGTTCCTTGGTCTCAGAACTCTTCTTCAGTCATTTCGTTATTCAACGCTGCTCCCGCTATGGTGCCCGTTGCAACCGCATGGGAAACAGCTCTTAGTGGACTTGAATTATCGCCACAAGCGAAGATGCCGTCTACTGTCGTTTTTTGAAACATGTTGACGGTTAAGAAGCCTTGCTCAGTCAATTCACAGCCCAGTTGTTGTGGAATTTTGCAATGCTGTTCAAAATCCGGACGGGCATAAACTGCTTTAAGAGCAATGGCTGATTTATCGTTGAAAACAACTTGCTCAAGCGCACCTTCTTTGTGTTTTATATGGCTGATCTCTGTTTCAACTACCGGAATTTGGTGCTCGGCAAGTTTTTCCAGTTGCTCTTTCGATAGGGTCGACTTACCGTTTGTGAAAATCGTAAGATCCTTTGTCCAATTGCGAATAAGTTGAGCATAGTGAAAGGCAATATCTCCATTGGCCAGAATGCCCGTTTTTTCATTCCGTACTTCATAGCCGTGGCAATACGGACAATGGATAACTGATATACCCCAGCATGCCGAAAAGCCTTCAATGGCGGGCATTATATCCTTTATGCCAGTTGCAAAAATGAGCTTCTTTGTAGTAAAGACTTCATCATTTTGCGTGGTAATGGAAAAAACATTTTCAGTTCTCGTTCCACGCTTCGCCAGGCCGTTTACGAAGCTTACTGTATCGTACTGAAGTAGTTGTTCTCTAGCTTTTTTTGCAATTACACCTGGTTCTTCACCATCTTGCGTAATGAAGTTGTGCGAGTGTGGTGTTTGTCGATTACATGGTAATCCACTGTCGATAATTAGAACCTTCCTCAAGGCTCGTCCTAATGCCATGGCTGCGGAAAGCCCTGCGTAACTACCACCGATAATTATTACCTCAAAATCATTCTTTGCCATTCGGTCTTCTTATGTGCGTGCTGCGAAAGGGTATAGAAAAGTGAGCGTAGCGAAAGCTAGTAAACCCGAGTATTTGGAGGTATAGGTTAAGCCGATCGACTGACTTCAACTCGCTTTAGCCACATAATGACGTTTCTCAGGTGTGCCTTACCGTAAAGCTTCACAAATTGCTGGGTCTCTTTGCTTTTAGCGTTTTCGTAGACTGCCAGGCGTTTTTGTGCAAACTCTGCGGTTAGTTTAATTCTGCAGTCGTTGACAATGCAGTCTCTCCATTCTTCAAAAGTCATCGGAATCATGTATTCTGTTTTTTGGGGTCTATTGGTCTACGACCAGAGATTATGAGATTCGTTGTTGTCAATTCTGAGAAGGAGTCTTTTCCCTTGCGTCTGCTCGATACTAGGGCTACGATGTAATACAGGATTAGCGTCAGGGTAGAGTGCACCTTTCAGAATGACCACATCTCCAGTCTGGGCTTGTTGAATTAAGCCTTCATTCGCAACAATGTCCATATTGCTACGTCCGCCTTGATAGGCTTTCTGGTTTACCGCTTCATTCGGGAGCCAAAGCGTCCCTGGGCCAGCATAGGTGCAAAGTAGGCGTAGGTCATTAATATCGGTATGAAACCGACGGCACATATTCGTGCTTACAGTGGCTAGGAGGAGACGAAAAGAGGATATCTCTGTTGATTTTTCAAACAGCTGAAGCACTTCTAGTATATCGTCTAGTAGCGCTTGCTGTTCGGGGATTGTCTCCGCAAAATAGGTGCGCAGCGTTGCCGTGACTTCTGCAATTGACCCACTAGCTCGACATTCGATTGACTGTTCCAGAATGTGATCGAGTTCCGTTTGAGTTGGTAATATTTCGCGTTCGTAGATGGCAATGTTTACCGGCTGCAAATGGATATCGCGAAGTATTTCAGGATCGTTTCCAATAGCAGCATTGGTGAACGGCGTTTTTGTCAGGTTCATATCTTCAACACTAATTCAATGTGATTGTAAATATAAGCCATTTAATCACAAATGCAATAATGTTGCATTTGTAAAACGTGACCTGAATTGCTAATACAGGTTATTCGTATGACTTGGAGGTTGAAATAAGGAGTTGTTACTTGATCAAGTGTCTACTTAACAGCTTTTCGATGGATTGTTTTTTTACATCTTTTCCGATAAAAACGATTTGGCTGATCCGCTCAGAGTCTGGTCCCCAGGGTGGGCCGTCTGTTAACACGAAGCTATCTCGTACAGATTGGATGACAACTCGAGTTGGGGTGTTGTTTACAGCGATTATTCCTTTGATTCGGTAGACTTGATGCCGGTAAAGTCGCGCTAGCCTCACTAATTCGTTGGCCAAGGTGTCTAGTCGGAATGGACGATCAAAAGACAAGGTAAAGGTTGTGATGTCATTGTGTCGATGTGAGCCAGTGGGAGCTTCTGCGGTCATTTGACTCGTTCGTTCATCGTGGAAAGGTCTAACCTCAAATATCTTATCTGTCGGAAATACACCATGATCTCCACAAAGTATAGTAGCAGTTGGATGTATGCCCTTTAGCGTTTGAACCAGCCGATCAACCTCCGTCGGAGATACCGTATCACACTTGTTGAGGAGTACAACATCAGCACTGACCAGTTGACGGCGTGCCTCATCGGTAGCATTGAGGTTTTCCTCCACGTAAGCGGCATCAGCTAGGCAGATTACTTGTTGCAACTCAAAAACTCTCTCGACCATCCGGTTACCCAAAAAGGTCTGAATAATCGATGTTGGATCTGCTACTCCCGTTGTTTCGATGACTAGGCGATCAAACTCCTCCCGTCGAGCACTAACTTGCTCTAATGCATCTAAAAGCTCATCATGCAGGGAACAACAGAGGCAACCCGCAGTCAAGCCAGCGATGTCTTCTTCTCCGTTCATCACCAATTCACAATCGACATTTATCTTACCGACCTCATTTTCAATCACAAATAGTCGTTCGTCAGGTCGTTCTTGAATAAGATGATTCAAGAATGTAGTCTTTCCCGCACCTAGGAATCCAGTAATCAATTGGACGGGTATCCTTTGCATATTAAGTACTAATATTTTATGCTGATCAAGTAAATGTTACTTGGCATTATGCTGTGCAACAGCCATCATCTGCACACTGGCAGTATTTTCGATTGTATAAATGTAAGCCAACCAAGGTGAATGCTGCACCGTACTTCCACATTTCAGTCAAAGGCACTAGGTGGAATTTCTCGTTTACAACAAAGATTGATAGCAAAATCCAGCTACCGTATAAGGCATATTTCATCCATTCCTTGCTGGTGTTTTTCACGGAGTAATAAACGGCAAAGAAAGTAATGCCGATAAACAAATAATCTATGGCATTCCACCATCCTGGGCCGGCGCTGTGGCAAGCATTGACGGCTGAGCTCTGCACTACAAATAAGAGAGGGGTAGCCATACAATGTATAACACAGAGGGTACTGGCGGCAGCACCAATGATATCAGACTGGGGTAGACTTCTATTTAACAGCATTCAATTAACTATTAATTAGGCTTTGCAATCAAATTTTGGTATTCCACTCAGGGAGTATTCTTTTACTCCCCCTGAAGCGCATTTCAAATCTGCTAGATGACAGCAGAGGGCTATGTCTTTCTTTCTCGGTCAAGCGAACCCTCAGTTTATGCTTTAGAGATTAGTTGACCAATTCTGTATTAGAGGGTTGTCAATGCTTGCATATAAATGCAATATTGTTGCAAAAATAGATCATTTGTTGATAAATGCAACTATGTTGCATAAAGAATTATATTTGCAGCCTCATTATTAGGAATTGGTATGAAGCTGAGATCTTATTTGCTGCTGGTCCTTTGTTCTGTAGTAGCTTTTTTGAAGGCGCAGCAAACCGTTGCCCCCGATTGTGATTACGTCGTAGAGGGTAAGGTGTATGATGCAGAAACCAAAGAGCCACTGGCGTTTGTGAGTGTTCAGTTGGAAGGAACTTCAGTTGGGACAGAAACAGATGATGAAGGGCATTTTGAAATTGGTTCCCTTTGTGAACAGGAATACGACTTGGCCTTTAGTTTTATTGGTTATAAGACTGTAAGGCACCATCATGACTTCCACCACCCTGCACTTGAAATCTATTTGGCGCCAGATGGTTTGCTGCTGGAAAGTGTAGTTGTGGAAGCGACTTCGTTACAAAGCGGATTAGCTACAACTACCACTACCAGGTTGACTGGAGAAGAATTAGATGCTGTGGCCTCGGAGTCTTTTGGAGATGCGGTAAGTGAAATCGCAGGGGTGGGAACGCTGAAGACCGGGCAAAACATTGTTAAGCCAGTTATTCATGGTTTGCATAGCAATCGCGTTCTAATTATTAACAACGGCCTCCGCCACGAATTCCAGAATTGGGGAGTAGATCATGCTCCAGAGATTGACCCATCCCTTATTGATAATATTGAGGTAGTTAAAGGAGCGGGCACGGTTCGCTTTGGCCCGGATGCCTTAGGAGGAGTAGTGTTGGTGAACCCATCTAAGGTAGAGTTGTCAAGCCCTTTAAGTGGGAAAGTACGCCTGCACGGGCGATCGAACGGTCGTGCAGGAGAGGGGAGTGCTGAGTTGAGTAAAGGCTTCAAGTGGTGGAGCGTTCTTGGTGGCGGTTCCTGGACTAAACAGGGAGACCTAAGTGCGGCAGATTACCTCCTTTCCAATACCGGTAAAGAAGAAACCAGTTATTATGGAGAGGTTCGTGTGCATCCCTTTGCGCGCCTGGATATTACTGGAAGCTATAGCAATTTTGAGCAGGAGCTGGGCTTGCTTAGTGCATCAGTATTCGGAAACCTCGATGACTTGCGGCTAGCACTTGCCGTCGATACACCAATAGTTATCGATCCATTCACTTACGACATTGAACAACCTAAGCAAGCTGTTCAACATGAGCTATATAAGGCGAGTGTACGATATATTGGTGAGAACCACTCGCTTCAACTTCAGTACGGCAGTCAGATTAATAAGCGACAAGAATTTGGTGTTCGCCGTGGCGAGGCGCCCAACATTGATTTGGAGCTTCGTACACAAACAATCGATCTTGATTGGAACCACCCTGCTATTGGGCCACTAACCGGAAAGCTCGGTGCCCAGTGGCTTACCAAAGCCAATGATAACCAACCGGGGACAAATACTGTGCCCTTTATCCCCAATTACGACGAACAGCGACTTGGCGTATTCCTCATTGAATCACTCGATTTAGGCAAAGCCCTGATTGAAGCTGGTGTGCGTTTTGATCTCTTAGAATCAGCTATTACCGGACGCGAACCGGACAATACTATTTACAGAAATAAGATCCTGTATCGAAATTTGTCGGGAACTATTGGGATGAAGCTTCCGATTGGAGAGCATGGTAGTTTTCGAACCAACTTTGGTACCGCCTGGCGTGCACCCAACGTAGCTGAGCTATATCGTTTTGGACAAAGCGCTTTCTTTATCGAGTACGGCTTATGGCGGTATACTATCAATGAAGACACCGATTTTGTAACGACCAGTCAGGGAATTCTCGATCAAACTGATCGCGAAGTACCGTCTGAACAAGGGTACAAGTGGATAAATACCTACGGTGTCCAGAACGAGAAGTTGCAGCTGGAAGTAACAGGCTACATCAACTACATCGATAATTTTATCTACTCCAAACCAGCAGGAATTACCCGTACAGCGCGCGGCTCCTTTGTGTTCTTTATCTACGATCAAACGGACGCCCTGTTTTGGGGAGTTGATCTAAGTAGTAAGTGGACCCACTATCCGGGCTTTAGTTCTGAGCTGGGGGGGAGTTTTGTTTGGTCGAAACAAATCTCTCGTAATGACTTTTTCGCTGCTCAACCGCCGCCGCAGGTATCCTATGGGATGATCTTTGAGCCCGAGGTGCCTTGGTTGCCGAATAGCAAATTTGAAGTGGAATTCGACTATACTTTCGAACATTTCCAGCATCCACGCACCATTACGGTAGAAGATTTTCTATTTGCAGCGCAGCAGGGTATTAACCGCTTTTCTGAGGATGCGCGAGATTTTGATCTGCAGGATCCACCTCCGGGGTTCCTACTTACAAACCTTAAGTGGGGGAGCCGGTGGAAGCATCTTGACTATCGATTTGAGGTGCGCAATCTGTTCAATGTCACCTATCGAAATTATACCGATCGCCTCCGCTACTTTGCGGATGATTTAGGCCGAAACTTCTTACTGACGGTAACCATTCACATCTAGCGGGGAGATTGCTTTTTGAAACATTGTTGCAAATGCAATTTTATTGCAAAAGGACTTTATATTTGCAACAATGTTTCATCTAAAGCAACAACATGAATAAGTTTTACCTTTTGCTAGGTACGTTCTTAATGCTCTCCTGGACGGCTTCGGCTCAATTGGATAACATTACAGGCGTTACGCTTACATTTACCCCAAGTATGGGCTCACCAGTAGTAGCTACTGCCACTGATAGTGGTAGCGGGCTTGCTGTTGATGGTCCAGTTAACCTAATGGAAAGTACGGACTATGCCCTTGCCGTAACTGTTCAAAGTGGAATGGATGATATCACTAGTCAAATTAGTGACGATGCAGATAATCATCAGATTTTCTTTGGCCTGATGGGTAGCATCTTCAGTGGAGATGTAACCACATTGGATACGGATAGCCAAGGCTTACCTGTAGGATTGAGCAATGAGCTCACTACTGAATGTACCGAAGACGGAAACGTTAGTGGTATGTTTCAAGTTCAACTAGCGGACCTGACTGGTATGAAGTCGGCTTCCTCAACTATCGGTGATGGAACAGCGCTTTTCGACTTGACTTGGTCGGTTACTGTATCGGATGATCCAGACGCACCACCATGTGAGAACGAAGAAGAGATCATCACTGATGTAGTTCTGACTTGGACTCCTACTGATGGCGGTACACCAGTAACTGCTGCTGCACAGGATCCTGATGGTGAAGGTCCACTAGATCTTGAAGTGTTAGATCCAATCAATCTTGAATTCGGTACAGAATACACAATGACTGTTACTTTGTCCAACTCTATCGAAGGAGAGGACATCACCGAAGAGATCATGGAAGAAGATGATGAGCACATGTTCTTCTACGAATTCACTAATGATTTCTTTGCAAACCCAACTGGTGATGGTAATGCAGATGACCGTGCCGATGCGGTTAACTACAACGACTTTGATGAGAACATGCTTCCTGTAGGTTTGTCTACTACTTGGACAACAACAGGTGATATGGGTGCGGGATCATTCCGCATTGTATTGAAGCACCAACCTGGCATTAAGTCTGAGACATCTACCATCAACGATGGTGGTACTGATGTTGACCTGACGTTCGTTATCAACAATGATCCAGTAAATGTGGATGATCTACAAGACCGCTTGAAGGCACAGTTGATTCTTGCTCCAAACCCAGTTCGCGACGTGCTAAATTGGCAGCTGGATACCCAGGAGATTAATGATCCACTAGAGGTACGCATTATCACCGGTACCGGTCAAGTACTGAAGTCCTACGATGCGCAGAATACGCAGATTGACTTGAGTCAGTTGCCTGCTGGAAGCTACATCTTCCAGTTGCAGTCTGGTCAGGCTTTCGTTAGTAAGCGCTTTATCAAGATGTAATAGAACCACTTATTCTATTCTTTCCTGAATAGTATGGGAGGCGACCTAATGTTGGGTCGCCTCCTTCTATCCCTCTCCTGAAAGTATTCCATTTAAGAGGTAGACTACCTAGATCAAAAGCGCCTCGAATAATGGTGCTGTGAGCTGTACAATTCGGATTAATACTAATCACCCCATCTAACAAAACATAAGCCAATGGAACAGCAAGCCACTTCCTTGTTAAAGCAATATGGCTTACGGGTTACAACCATTCGACATAAAGTTGTTGAGCTTTTCCTTGCCTCCGGTTCCACTGCACTTTCCAACGCTGATATTGAACAGCATTTTGAGCGTTTAGATCGAACAACGCTATACCGTACACTTCGAACCCTTGAACAGAAGGGTATTATTCACCAAGTTGTAGACAATAGTGGTACTACAAAGTATGCTACTAGTCGAGAGCACCGCTCTAAGCAGGAGATGTATGCTAATCATGTCCATTTTCACTGTGTGAAGTGTGAAAAGACGATTTGTCTTGAAAAGACACCGCTGCCACCAGTCAATCCTCCATCGGGTTTTAATGTGGACGAAAAACACCTTCTCTTAACAGGAACTTGTAGCATTTGTGCAGAATAAAGTTTACCAGTATTTGATTACTAGGTCTAAAGCTGCATTTCAAGTTAATAGAGATAACCGTCTACGGGCCCTAACTTTTCGGGTAAATCACTCTCTCCTAAGGCTTCCTTTAGATTTCGTTCAATAGTATTGCAGATTGAGGTTAAGGCAACATCTGTACTTCGATTTTCGAAAGGATCTTCATTAGCAGCTCCTGTTCTTTCCATTACAATAAAGACGCCGGCAATCAATACTGAAAGCGGGATCATTAACCACGAATACTGAGTCATGTATTCCGAGGTGAAAAAGCCTAGCATACCGAAAGGCAGCAACAGTGCGAAAAGAATGACAAATACTCTAGTGAAGAAATCATATTGGCATGGTAGGGGAGTATTCTTAATGCGTTCTACTCCACCTTGGTAGTTGGTGAGGGCCGGGAGTTGCCCTTCCATTTGGAAACTATCAAAGCCGCCTAGTGTGCCGTTAGCCATGGCTTGGTATATCTGCTGCCCCATCAAAAGTTGGATGGCATTGGGCTTATGATCTTTATTTTGAATCAGCTCGAAATCCTCCGCTGTAAGGAAGGACCTTAGTTCTTCCCAATTATCTTGACCTCTCAGTTGTATGCGCATCGCATTGACCCAGGCGATCTGTTTATAGATTAAAGATTGCTTGAACTTTTCACTTCTGTCTTGATCGTATTGTTCTTGATGAGAGTGGCTATCGGTAAAGGTGATTACTAACCTGGCAAATACCCGGCTAGCGTTGAGGATACCGCTCCACAAACTGCGAGCTTCCCACCACCTGCCATAGGCTGAATTGTTCCTGAAGGCAACGAAGATAGCTAGGGCGGAGCCTAGAATGCCGATGGGCGTAAAGTTCAATGCCATGGCTTGCTCCTGAGTAAAGTAAAAGAGTAGCCAAACGATAATAGACCAGCTCAGGACGAATAGTACCTGCCCTTTGATGTAGCTCCAGACCTTAAGTGGGTGGAAATTTCTTTTGACGATCATAGTTGTATGAGCTTATGAAGTAGTTGTCGGTATAGATTTTGAATAGCTGATCAAAGATCAGCTGGTTGCAAAGCTAGCGGCTAGTGTCCCTTGAAAATAGATGCTGACCAAATAGTGCGGTACTTTCATTTTTGAAAGTATACTGATAGTCAGTTGATTGTGACTTGGATTTACCTCGCTGGAGAAGGTGCACAAAGAGGAGATGGTTGTTGAAACTGTAATGAAAGATGTTTTTAAAAATTATCGTTGTTAAATTTTATATTTTAAAATCATTCCTGTATTATTGTCCTGGAGCTGACCCGTGACGCCGGTATAGCTCTGAATCAGAGGTGTTAACCCTGTTTTGTCAAGCAGGAATTTCGGAGGTACAAGTCAACGCATTGCCGGCTCTTTCGTTATCGGAAGAGATGAGAGTTCGCGTGCCTGATCCACTTGGAGTGGGGAAGGTGTGAGGTGAACCGGTCCATAAGGGTGGGACCCGCCCAACGGGCGGGCTCGATCAATTCGAGAAAAATGTGCACTAAATCTCTCAATTCCTGTAACTTACCTTAGTGCCCATACCAAATAGTGGTTGTTTATGTTGGATCCGTTACTCTTAGGCATATTATTCTTAGTTATTGGTCTGGTACTCGGTTGGGTGTTGGGAATGTGGTGGCAAAGACTTCGAGTAGGACAGCAGTACGTTCCACAAGAGAAGATCGAGACCACCTATGTATCGAAAGATGTATATCGTGCGCTGCGGGAACAAACGGATGTCTTACAAGCCAATCTTCATGAAAAGGTTGAGACGGAGCGACACCTTTCTTCGGCCCTGGCGACTGAGAAAACTCGATTAGAACATCTACAGGAGCAGCTCGAGCGGCAGATGGAACAAATCCAAGAGTTGCAGCAATCAAATAGGGTAGCATTCGAAAATATGGCTAACCGTCTCCTGGAGGAAAAGAGTCAGAAGTTTACCCAGCAGAACCAAACTCAATTGACAGAGCTGTTGCAGCCGCTAAAAGATAAGATCAAACACTTTGAGGATAATATTGAAAGGCGGTACATCGAGGAAACGCGAGATCGGGTAAGCCTCAAGAAGGAAATAGAGCAACTCCGAGAGCTTAATCAACAGCTTAGCCAAGATGCGGGCAACCTGACTGCTGCCCTCAAAGGGGATAGTAAAGTTCAGGGAGACTGGGGAGAGGTTCAACTTCAGTTACTACTCGAAAAAGCAGGTTTGCAGAAGGGGATTCATTTTCGGACGCAGTCCTCCTTCCGCGATCAAGAAGGGAAGACCAAAAGACCCGATTTTATTATTAATCTGCCGGACGAAAAGCACTTGGTGATAGACTGCAAGGTGTCTCTTACTGCTTATGAGCGCTACTGCAGCGCAGAAACGGATAAGCAAAGGGCCAAAGCCCTTAAGGCGCACCTGGAAAGCGTACGTACCCACATTAAAGGCCTGAGTAAAAAGAAATATCAGGAGCTTTATCAAATCAATTCACCAGATTATCTGCTGTTGTTTATCCCTGTAGAACCTGCCTTTTCTTTAGCGGTTCAGCAGGACCAACGCCTCTTTGTAGATGCACTGGATGATAACATAGTCTTGGTGACCAATTCAACCCTACTGGCTACCATGCGGACGGTTTCATTTATCTGGAAACAAGAGAAACAGCAACGCAGCGTACAAGAAATTGCCCGCCAAAGTGGGCAGCTCTACGATAAGTTTGTCAACTTTGTAGAGGACCTGCAACTAGTTGGTCAGCGCTTAGATAGCGTGCATAATGCCTATGAGGCCGCCATGTACAAGCTATCTGAGGGCAAACGCTACAGCCAAACTTTGGTTGGTCGAGCCGAAAAGCTGAGACGCCTGGGAGCGCGAACCACGAAACAGTTGCCGAGTGAACTCCGTCAGGAAGAAGAATAGATGTGGGTCCGTATTGTTAGTAGAATCCCAATGACATGCGAGCTCCTTCGAATATTTTCATCCTCTCTTCTTTACTGCTTATTCCCTTTTTTACGCTTGCGCAAAATTGGTGCGGCGCAGTACATCAAAGTGAAATAGCTGTCGCTCAATCAATGGAGGATCGACCTAAGATGGAGATTACCATTCCAGTGGTTGTTCATAACGTTTGGCGTACTGAGGATCAGCAAATCAGTCTTGAACAGGTCCAGTCGCAGATCGATGTGCTCAACGAAGATTTTCGAGCATTGAATGCCGATGTAGGTGATGTGCATTTCCCATTTCAAAGTCGGGTAGCAGATATGGAAATCAACTTCGTACTGGCTACAGAAGACCCCATGGGACAACCGCATTCTGGTTTCATCCAACGACAAACCAATGAGTCCAATTTAACGGGCTTCCTGGGAGGCCGTCGCAAGCTGTGCTATGACGATCTCGGTGGTAGTACTGCTTGGTGTACTGCTTGCTATCTCAATATCTGGGTAGCGGAACTCGACTTGGAGCAAGTGGCTGGTATCGGCATTTTTCCAACTGATATAGCAAGTGGTGAAGTGCCAGCAGCTGAGGACGGAGTCTACATTCAAACAGACCGCTTCGGACGAGGTGGTGAGCTTGAAGCTCCTTACGATTTAGGACGCACCTGCACACATGAGATAGGACACTATCTAAATCTTTTCCATCTATGGGGAGCAAATACGCCGCCCTTCGATTGTATTCCGAGCGAATGCTGCGGCGATTCTGCCTACGACGATTTTGTAGATGATACGCCCTTTCAAATAAGCACCTATTTAGGAGAGTGTCCTGGGGTAGGGGCGAATAGTTGTGTCATTACACCAGGAGATGAAACGGATAACGTACAGAACTTCATGGGGCTTTCGCCGGACAATTGCATTTTCATGTTTACCGAAGGGCAGAAAGCACGGGTCTGGGAGGCTTTGCAAACCTATCGTACTGGGCTTTTAGCAGCCGATTGCTTGAAGAGCTGCATGGTAAGTAGCGAGACAGAGGCCCCAAGGTCAAACGATCTTATGTTGGTACGACAGCAAGGGACAGGTTTACTTTATACCGAAACACTATCACCTAGGGTACACTGGGAGTTATTTAGCGGTGATGGTAAGCAAATAAGTACAGGTTATCAGGAGTTTCCAGGGGAGGTGCGAATCAACTACCAAAATCTCCCCACAGGCTTGTATTTTCTGCGTGCTCGACAGGGAGACGATTGGCAAGTGACGAAGCTACTCATTGCTAGAAATTGATTATCATTGCGTATCACAACAAACTTCTATTCCCCTATGCGAATGCTGCAAATCCTTTTCCTGGTTGCTTCTGCATTTATCCTTCTGGCTGCTACTTGCCGACCACTGAGTACCAAGGATCTTGATAAACTTGAGCCGCGTATTGAGATGTTCAAGGGACCTTGTTTTGGTAGTTGCCCAGTGTATAAACTCACCATTTATGAAGGAGGTATTGCTGCCTACGACGGTCGCCAATACACCAATCGCATAGGCTTGCATACCAAATTGCTAGACCAGAACAAATATCGCGATTTGATCAATGCATTTGAGGAGTCTGATATGTGGGGATTCCAGAATATCTACAAGGCGGAAATTCCCGACCTACCAACTATCTCTATTACTTACCATAAGGACGGACAGAGTAAATCAGTTAAAGGAAAGGATGGTCGCCCAGAGCGAATTTTGCAGTTGGAGGAAATGCTGTCGCAGGTTGCGGAAAGCGGTGGTTGGGAACGTCAATCTTCTGGCGGGGATGCTAATCTTCCAGATAATGTGATCGCAGATGAACTGCTGGTTAATCTATCACCAGAGGTTGATCCTAGCGTTTGGATTATTCAATACCGGGAGCAAGACTTGCAAATCGTGAAGCGCATCTCACCCAACAGTCCGTTCTGGCTACTACGTTTTAATACGGAACGGATTGGGTCCAATGATATGCTAGAGGCTTTGCGCAGAGATCAATATGTTCTTAGTGCGGAGTTTAACCGTAAGGTAAACGCTAGCCCTAGATAACCCTAGAAATTCGGTAGAATGAGACGTATACTATTCGCGCTCTGCGCTGTTTTATGTCTGATTATGAGCACATCCTATGAGGTCAGTGCGCAGACAATGCCTATCGATACCGCTGGTTTTCAGACCTTCCTACATCAGACTGGAGATACTACTTATCTAATGAAGCAGTATTTCATGTGTTTCTTGAAGGAAGGCCCAAAGCGAGACCAGGGCCCTGATGAAGCTGCCAAAATTCAGGAAAGACATCTAGCGCACTTATCAGCCCTTGCCGCTAACCGTAAGATCTGCCTTGCTGGCCCGTTCGCTGACGATAGTGGTATTCAAGGAGTTGTCATATTTTCCACACCTACCTACGAGGAGGCAGTGACCTTGGCCAATGATGACCCAGCAGTAAAGGCTGGACGCCTGATAGTGGAGATCCATCCGTTTTGGGCAGCAGTTGGTGCCCAGCTCTTCTAGTAACGAAGGACTTTCTTGTTTCAACTTGATATTGCTTTCAGAGGGGTAAGCATACCACTGAAACCAATATTAATATTTTTCTATAGATAATTTTCATATTAAATATTTTCTATTATATTTGATCGTACGAGAGTTTAACTATCTATTATTCGACAGTCTGTCGATTTATACCGTGCTTCAACACCATTCCATCTTCCGGTTTCTTGTACCAGGATTACGCGAATAACATCACAAACACTTCTTGTCCAACACAGTAGGGCTTTAATTGCCTTTGTTTTCTTTCGAACTATCAGTATTGGTTCCGTGCTACTGCTTTATACCTCTCATTTGGGGCTATAGTGGTTTGCTTACACAACACTTGAACAGCACAAGGTGTCCTCCTAATTAACATCTCTGGCCTGGCCAGCAGATGCACATGAAAAGAATTACGATGAGAAGGGTGACTTGTGCAAGTCTCTTTACGCTTTTATTGGTGCCTGGTATTTTGATAAGTGTTCAAGCGCAAAGTGTATTCAATGCGGAAAGAGTTGTTGCTGAATCTAATTTGCTGGATCAGTATTTCACGGATTATGAGTTGATATCGCTTCCCTCGGCTGATATTCATCGAGCAACTCAAGTAAATCCTGAGTTCTTCATTACAAGTTGGGTTTTTCCTAGTGGCATGGCATGGACCTTAGCAATGGAGTCGTCCAATTTGCTGAGTCAATCACTGGAAATAGCTGTACTCAATAGTAAAGAAAATCGACGTCGCCTACCGTCTAAGCCGACCACCAATTCCTTCCGCTCCATTAATCCAAATCAGGATGCTCGTCTATCCATCGGCGAAGACTTCATCTATGGGTATGTTTCTCACGAAGGAGAAGATTGGTACATCGAACCAGCCAATCGATTCTTGCCAGATATTGGAGTGGATGTCTATTTAGTTTATTCCAGTACAGCCGTGATTCCGATGCCTGGACTACGCTGTGGTCAAACGGAAAAAGATCGATTTTCCCGATCCTTCTCAAATGGAGGAAACCGTTCGGGCTGTCGTGAGGTAGAAGTTGCAATTGCCGCTGACTTTAGTATGTATGAGCATTATGGTTCCGCCGAAGCAGTCTTCAATCATGTAGAGGGCGTGCTGAATAATATCTCTGGTAACTTCGATGACGAATTCGAGGAACAAATTCAGTTTCGTCTTACCGAACTGGTGATCAGTGCTTGCCAGGATTGCGACCCTTGGTTTACAGGCCAAGAAGCAGTGACAATACTACAGAGTTTTGGCGATTGGGGCCAGACAGGCGGTTTTGTGAATACCTTCGACATTGGTCAATTTTGGTCTCGTCGCAATTATCAAAGTCAGGGTAGTGGTGGTATTATCGGTTTAGCTCAAGTCGGAGCTGCATGTACAGGAAATGCTTTCCAGATTTTAGAAGATTTCATTGCGAGCGCAGGTCTCCTTAGAGTAATGACTGCGCATGAGTTCGGCCATAGTTTTGGCTGTGTACATAATTATAATAGTGGAGAGTATGCCTGCTATGCGAGTGCGCGTCCTGATTTCATTATGGATCCGGGGGTCAGCCTTTCCACAACTTGGACCAACGGTTCTTTGAGTTACTGTGATGCAAATTCTATTAGCCGAGTTAACTCCTTCTTTGATGAGAACAGCTGCACTATTGGATGCTCATCGCCATGTGGGGAGGTCTCCGGCTTAGTGGCAGATTTTGATGCTACAGTGCCTGCTCTGAGTCTCCATTGGCAAGGAAATAGCGCGACAAGCTGGGCGGTCCTGTTGGAGGAACTTGCCTCCGGCCTAGTTGATACCTTCTACACTTTGAATCCGGAGATGATTCTATCCTCTGAAATTGAGCTGTGTAGTAAGTATGGAGTGACAGTAGTAGCTTCCTGTGATGAAGATTGGAGTGTTCGCCAGCGTCTTCTGCTAAACACAGAGGAGCGCTCAAAACTAGACTTAATTACAGCACAGCCGAAACGTTGTGATGAAAGCAATGGTACTTACGCACTAGAAATGGTAGTGAGTCATACCGAAACCTACGAAGAAGGATTTACAATCTGGGTTGCCGGTGAGTCCTTTCCGCAGTCTTACGACCAAAGCCCTCAACTGATTCGACTGGATGATCTTCGATTACCAGAGAATGGGGAAGTAATGATTTATGCAGTTCCGAATCTAATTGGCAGCAACCCTTGTGGAGAGGGCCTAGTCCTTAGTACTCCTGATCAAGCCTGTAATCTTGCCGAAGTGGAAGGGTTTGAAGATTGTAGATTACCACTTGGATGGCATTGTAGTAGCAACTATCCGTCAGGTGCCACTTGGCAAATCGGTGACAGCACCCGGAATACTGTCAATTTTGGTACAGGGCAAAACTCTATTGACGGATCCTGTATGCTCTATTTCGATGATGATGTTTTAGGGCCTTATTCCGAACAAACAGGCTCAACTTTTGTCGCCTCCTCTCCATATGACCTCAAGGGCTACGAAAGAGTTGAGCTGAGCCTGATGTACAATTTCAACACCTTCTTTAGTGGTACTCAGGCTAGGTTCACAATAGAAGTCTTTGATGGTGAACATTGGCAATTAGTTTACCAGGATCAATCAGGAGAAGGATGTTCTCCGAGTGAAGCATGGAATGGTGATTGCTTCACGGAATGGTCGCAGGATCTTAGTGCTTATGCGAATGAACAATTCCGATTCCGGTTCGGCTATGACGACGGCGGGCAGTGGGCTGAATTTGTTGCGCTCGACAATGTCATGCTAGAAGCTACCAAAAGTGTATCTGCCTTGCCAGTAGAATGGGGCAATTTTGAGGCTAAACCAATTGACAATACTGTCCGCTTAGATTGGACGACTATAAACGAACAAAATAGTACAGGTTTTTACGTGGAACGATCGGCTGATGGCCGGATATTCCAGGACCTGCAATTTGTAGCCAGTGCTGGCAATAGTAACCAGACACAGGCTTATTTCCATCTTGATACCCGTCCTCTGCTTGGTAGGAGCTACTATCGCTTACGTCAAGTAGATGAGGATAGAACCACTTCTTTCAGTGAAATACGAGAGGTCATGTTCTCTTCAGATGTACCTACTTGGGGAGTATTCCCCAATCCAGTTGGTACTGATGGCGTAGTGGTTATTGACAACCTCCAAGTGGGGGACATTTTCGAGACCATCGATCTACTATCCGTAACCGGACAGTTGATTGAACGATTTAGCCTATCTACGGTAAATCAGGACATAATGATACAGCTGCCAACTGAGCGAATGCCAGCTGGTATTTACTTATTGAGAAGATCTAATGGCGAAGTCCGTAAAATCGTCTTCTGATTAGAGTTTAGGTAGGTGAATTTGATGCTCAGGCGAAATCTGCGTACCTAAACGCTCTTAATTGATGGCTCGCTCCTGATCAGTCAATCGCTTCAAAACGAATAGCATTACAAACAGTACAGCCATCGGAATAAGGGTGTAGGAGAAAGCAGATTCGGCTCCTACCTCTTTGAACAGGATGCCGATCAAACGTGAACCTAGTGTACCACCTAATGCCGAGAAAATGATAATCAGACCAGACATAGGACTGTGCAGCTTCTTGGGCAAGGCACTAAGCACTACCGAGTTGAGCAATGGGTAGATCGGAGCAATGAATAAGCCTACAAACGGGAATGCGTAGCCAATTAGGGGAATATCCGCCAAGCTTTGTACGTCGCCGATCTCGGCACTTACCGCTCGAGGCAAGACGAAAACAACCATTGCCATAGCACCAAGTAGACACAAGCTTAAGACAGCAACCCACGAGAAGCGTTGGGTGAGGTAGCCAGCCATAAAGCGGCCTATACCTAATGATACTGCCAGGATACTAGCCATCATGATAGCCAAGTTCTCTGGAAGGTCCAATACCCGATCGTTGAAGGTAGGGAGCCAAGTCATAATGCCTTGTTCAATCATCACGAACAAGAAGGCACTAAAGACAAAGACAATCACTAGGACCCGAGTCAGCAGCTTGAACATAGCCATAAAGTCCTCAGTGAGATTGGCTCCAGGAATCTCTGTCCCTTCATCAAATTCAGCGTTGTAGAGAAATAGAAAGGAGACAACTGCCAGTCCAGCCAACAACCAATACACATTCAACCAAGCATTCGGATCATCTGGGCTATTGAAGGCCGGGAATAGGAAGTAGGCTAAAGCAATGCCAAACATGAAAACGCCCTCCACATTACTCATGAAGCTATTATGAGCCTTTTCACCATCAGTAACCAAGCCTATTACAGAGTATACAGAGACTTTGATGAGGGCAAAGGAAACACCAACGGCAGCAAACAACAGTTTAGCTGACCAAAATGAGTTGCCGAAATACATGCCAACACAGGCGAACGCAACTATCCCAAGTGCCGCTAACATGGCTTTTTTATACCCTATTCGAGGTAAAAATGAAGCAATGAGAAAAGAGACAATAGCAATAGGCATATCCTTGAATAGCTCCAATGTACTGGCAGCTACTTCATCGACTCCATAGACCTTTTGTGACTTTAGTATAACGATACCAACACTGTTCAGAAGAATGGCAAAAACAAAGTAGTTAATGAACAGGCTGATTTTGATGGCTCGGTTTTGCATTTCGTTTTGTTGTTGAGCTGTGGATAGCTAATTTGCGATCAAGATAGTTTTTTTGCGGGATTTAGCTTTGAGATATAGAATCCCCTTGGGAGGGGACCCACCCGTTGCCTGAACGCCGGACCGGTTACTCACCTAATGGTAAGCTCGGACAAACCACCACCATATACTTGCAGTGCAAGTATCCAATCGATGTAATAAAAACTCTGAACTCCTATCAGACCGTGTAGCTCATTACTATGCTACTGATAGGTTGAAATGCGCTGAGAACAATCCTTTCTTGGTCAGTTGAAAGGCTTGAACGAATTGAAGGTAGGAAAAATAAAAAAAATAAACAAAAAATATTATAAATAATAAAATGAAACAAATAAAACAAAAGTATCTTCTGTTGCCACTATTGTTGGTGGTGATGATCCAACTTCATGGCCAAGAAGCTGCTATTCTCGATTCGGAGGCGCAACGCTTTAAAGCCCAGGTTGAGCAAAATACGGATGCACTGCAGTTACTCCTTCATGATGACTTGTATTATCTCCACTCCAACGGACTTGTAGAGACTAAAGCTGACTTTATTACCAGTGTACAATCAGGAAAGATTACCTACCAGGAAATGTATCCCGTGGAAAGTAGACTTCGTCGTTTTGGCAAAACGGCTGTCGTTACCGGCTTGGTTAAAGTGCGGGGTTTGTATAAAGGTCAATCCTTCAATATCGGTCTTTACTATACTTCTGTCTACCGAAAGGAACGGGGGAGATGGCAACTACTGAATTGGCAATCAACTCGCCAACCGGACGATAACTAGTTCGAAGTGCTATTGCACTACGTGCACAATAGAATCTTGCCAGAAAATGACTGTTTTTTGGTAGTATTATATATTCAAAAACTTGACTAACAGTGATTTAATTGAAGTTTGAGTAAAGCATGATGAGTTACTCTCGCTTGCCCTTCGCCCTGATGATTAGTCGTAGACTTTGGTCATAGGTAAGGTAGTTCCAGACCCAGTTCAGGAATACAAATACTTTATTCTTGGTGCCGAGAATAGCAAACAGGTGCACCAATAGCCAGACAGCCCAGGCTGGAAAGCCTTGGAAACTGAAGGAAGGCAAATCTACCACAGCTCGGTTTCGTCCTACCGTGGCCATCGAGCCTTTATCATTATAAGAGAACTGCTTCCAATCTTGCTGCTTTAGGCTCCGTTTCAAGTTGTCGGCGAGTGTCTGGCCTTGCTGAATGGCTACTTGTGCTACTTGAGGATGTCCTTTAGGGAATGCCTCTTCCTCCATGTAGGCGATATCACCTAGGGCATAAATATTTTCTGCACCTTGTACTCGATTGAATCGGTCTACCGCCAGTCGGCGACCATAGGTAATCGACTCTTCTGGTAAGCCTGGGATATGATTGCCGGTAATCCCAGCGGCCCAAATCACTTTATTACTGCGAATCTTATCACCATCACTCAAGTAGGCGAATTCTCCATCATACCGATTTACCCGTGTGTCCAACTTTACCTGTACGCCCATCTCTTGGAGATATGCCAAGGCTTTGTTCGAAGAATCATCAGACATCCCCGCTAGCAGTTGTGGTGCTCCTTGAATAAGGTGGATATCCATTTCGGCGGTATCCAACTCGGGGTAATCCTTGGGTAGAATATATTTCTTCATCTCCGCCAATGCCCCTGCCAATTCTACTCCAGTTGGGCCACCTCCTACAATAACGATGTCTACATAGCCCTGGCGCTCATCATAACCTGTTACGGATAGTGCCTTTTCATAGTCTGAAAGTATGGTGTTGCGCAAGTACAAAGCCTCGCCCACAGATTTCATCGGAAGCGCATTCTGGGCTACCTCTTCATTCCCATAGTAGTTGGTGTCTGCACCAATTGCAATGATTAGGTGATCGTAGTTACACTCACCCAGCTTTGTAATTACACGCTTATTTTCCGGCTCGATGGTCTGTACTTCCGTCACCCGAAAGAAGACATTTTTGTGTCGACGGAACAATTTACGGAAGGGGAAAGCAATAGAACTTGGCTCTAGACCAGCCATCGCTACCTGATAGAAAAGCGGCTGAAATTGATGGTGATTGTTCTTGTCTAAGAGGACGACCTGATAATTACTCTTAGCAAGCTGGCGAGCAACAGATAAGCCGGCAAAACCACCGCCCACGATTACTACTCTTTCTTGACTGCTTTCGGGGATGTTGATCTTCATAGTTAGAGGGGTTACTTATGTACTTAATCACTAAAAGTCCAGTTGATTCTAAGCACTGGAACTAGCGGACAACAAATCAACTCCCCGTAGCTGATGCATCCCTGGTGAAAAGGAATTCTGCAGCAAACGCACGATGAGCTGGTAGTGATCCGGGTTGGCAACAAAGTCTATATCTTGAACATCTAGAACCACGATTGGGATGTCAGAAATCGTCCGAAAATAATCGAAATATGCCTGTTGGATCCGCTGTAGATATTCGGGGTCCATTTTTTGCTCATAAGTACGGCCGCGCTTCTTGATATTCTCCATTAGCCCCGGCACCGGTTGGTGGATATAAAGTAGCAAATCAGGCTTCGGGAAATTCGTACTAAGGATATTAAATAAGCGCTGAAACAAGCGAAACTCCTCTGCTTTCAGTGTATGACGAGCAAATAGTAGTGTTTTAATGAACAGATAGTCGGCTATGATACCTTGCTCAAAGAGTTGGATCTGGCTGAGCTCTTCCTGCAATTGTTTATGACGCTCCGTCATAAAGAATAACTCCACCGGAAAGGCATAACGATCGGGGTTGTCGTAGAAGTAAGGCAGGAATGGGTTGTCAGAAAACTGTTCCAATATCAATCGGCGCTCAAAGTCTTTAGACAACATCGTAGACAGGGTCGTCTTGCCTGCACCGATATTGCCTTCAACTACAATAAATGGATGGGGGAGGGTAGTGGATGCCGGATTGGACACGTTTTTCTTGCTGATTTAGTACGGCGGCTAAGATCGTAAATTGCTTTGGATTAACGGGTATGATACGGGTGTACATAGAAAAGCTTTTTTCGTCTCCCCAAGCAGCATGCAGCGTTTTGTGCTTTCAACTGATTCACTAGGTAGGAATCAATTGATTAACAAGGCAGATCATTGCTCTCTTTCTGCCTCAAATTGAAGTTTTATGACGCGCTATCTAATTCCCCTGCTATTCCTATGCCTATTGGCTTCGTGCCAGAAAACGAGCCCTGAAATTTCGACCACTGATGGCCTCGTTAATCTCTCTGGACAAAAGGTTGAGGCCGTTGTTGCCGGACAAGTGCTGGATCAGGACGATAATCCTGTTTCCGGTGTGCAGGTACATATCGGAGAATTTTCTACCTACACCAATTCAGAAGGCCTTTATCTTTTTTCAGCTTTGGAACTACCAGAACAAGGGGCCAATCTTCGCTTGGATGCTCCCGGATTTTTTCCTTATGCAACTTGGGTCTATCCGAGCGAACAGTCACAGGAGTTTGTTGAAATAAAACTTCAGACCTTACAGATTGTGGATCAGTTTCCATCGGAGGCTGGTAGCCTCATTGAATTGGGTGATGTAGGTGTGGACCTTCCACCGGATGGCTTTGTTCGGGAGGACGGTACTGCTTATGCAGGAGAGGTGTCAGTAGCCGCCATTTGGTTAGATGGAGCTGCTCCAGACTCTCGGCAACGCATCCCCGGCAGTGTATTAGGGTTGACGACAGAGGCTCAGTTTGTGGCTTTATTACAAACGGGCGTGCTTGCCGTAGAGCTATACGGTGCAAACGGAGAACCCCTGCAATTAGCCGAAGGGCAAACAGCAGAAATCAGCTTGCCTGTTCCAGAATTGTACAGTGGTGGTGTGGAGTCTGAACGGTCACTATGGTACTTAGATGAAACTACTGGCCTTTGGCAGGAAGATGGTAAAGCTCGCTGGGAGAATGGCCGTTATCGTGCTTCCGTGCAGCACTTTACTTTTTGGTGTTGTTCCCCTTCTTATCCAGCTGTTTTCCTAACCGGTAAACTTGAAACACCACTTGCTGAACCCGTACCCTTTCGAACAGTTAGTATGGAAGTACTCCCTACAGGTACTATAGAAGGTGGTGTGCGTACTCGTGCCGATGGCACTTTTTCTGGTTTCGCCCCAGTGGAAGAAGAACTAAGAATGATCATCTGGGATCCTTGTGGCGATGTAGCCTTCAATCAGGATATTGGTAGCTTCACGCAGAATACAAATATTGGCACCTTTACGGTTGAGAATGACCAATACTACCAATACTACGGCCAGGCTTTGGATTGTTCAGGCGAACCAATCGAAAATGCTTTTATCACAGCAAATTGGAACGGACAAAACCGAACGATCCTAAGTGGTCCTGATGGCAATTTTCGTGGCGGAATGTATCTGTGTACGGGGTCCGCTAATGCACCCTTTGAGATCCGCATCGCTGACGTAAATGCAGGTTTAGTTACAGAGTGGCTGAGCCAGGAACTTGCGCTTTCAATGGATGTCGGTCCACAACTGGTTTGTGAACTACCTGCTGAAGACTTTATTGAGGTGAACTGCGTTGGAGAAACACGTCTCTTCCTAACACCTAATGTTGGTGGATATAACGGAGGAGAGCTCATGGCGGTATGGGATTCCATCTACTTGCCCAGCCAAGTTCCAATGCATATTGATATCTATGTGGATGAACCTACCTTTTCTTCACCAAACTCCACGATGGAGATCACTAGCTTCCGCTATGATTTCACCGACGATGATGGTACGTTCTGGACCCTTCTGTGTGGAAATTGGGGGTCGGAGCCTTGTGAAGGCTTAACTCTTGAAATCCTTGAGAATGCCGGTCCTGGTAGTTACCTCCACGGCACATGGTCTGGTACCGTAAGTGCCTTGTCGCGCGTAGGCGAAGATTGGCAACCTCCCACACAGCTGGAGGTTTCTGGGCGTTTCCGAGTGTTTCAGGAATAAGTAAACAATAGTATTCCATAATTGATAGGGAGCCACCATCACTTGGGGGACTCCCTGCTTTCATTCCCTGCAGGAAATTGGCTGCTCATAAGATTTGAAGGAAATTTTGGGTGAGAATTGGTTACGTTTAATGATCAACTTAACTAACACCTCACTGCTATGTCCGCTAACACTACTCGTCGTCGATTCTTGTATAGTGCTGCCTTTGGAATGATAACTGGTACAGTCTCTGCTAATACAGCCATCGGAATTACCCCTGCACTAACAGATGATGATCTCTTCTATCGCTACCCGGCAATGAGTGATGATCTTGTATCGGAGATGGTCGGTGCGGCTCATGCTCGCTATGATCGGGTGAAAGAGCTAGTGGAAGCACGGCCCGAACTGGCAAATGCCACCTGGGATTGGGGTTTCGGTGATATTGAGTCGGCTGTTGGGGCTGCTGCTCACATGGGGCGCAGAGATATTGTCGAGGTCTTGATGAAGCATGGAGCGCGGCCCGATATATTTACCTATGCTATGCTAGGGGAATTAGAGGTGGTAAAGGCAATGATTACTGCTTCACCAGGTATTCAGAGCAAACTAGGCCCCCACGGAATCACCTTGCTAGAACATGCACAGAGTCGCCTCCGATTTGACGATCTTTCGAAAGAAGAACTTCAGAAAACACAGGCGATGGTCGAATACCTGGAAGAGTTGGGTGATGCCCATTTTCCGGATGTTAATCTACCGATTACCGCAGAAGAACAAGAACTTTTCATCGGAGATTACCGCTGGGGCGAAGGGGAAGACGAGTTCTTCTACGTTTCCAAAAACCGACGTGGGTTACTACAAATTGGCCGCGAAGGTACATTCGGACGAGCGCTGAACCGCATTGCTGATAACGTATTTACACCGGATGGCGCCAGTTCTGTAAGGATTGATTTTGCTGTAGAGAATGGTCAGGCCTATGCAGTGACTGTAGTAGAGCACAACTACGTACTTGCGGCACAGCGTATGTAGTTCTGTGGTAGATTTGATACCTACTCACGTTGTTTTTGATAGTTAGTACGAAATTATTCGTACATTAATAGTGAAATTTGACTGGCCGCTTCAAAGCACATACTGACCGTTGTGCTATAGGGGAGGGGCCAGAGAAATGACTGTTATTCAATAGAAGAATTTTTTACCAATTATCACCCGACATGAAATCTGTACTTACTCTACTCGGAGCCTTAGTGCTCCTGAATGGCTATTCCAGTAATCTCCAACTTTCACAACCGTTATGTTATTACGAGGACGATCAGGCTTATGCTGTATTCAACATCAGCTGGGATAACGCCTGGAAGAATGATCGTAACCAAGATGCGGCTTGGGTTTTCTTTAAAACAAGCTCAGCAGATGAAACTCGACATATTCGCGTAGCAGCGCAAGGACACCAGGTGGTTGAAGTATTTGCTCCATCTGAATCAGAAGGATTTACCATCAAGACACCAGCCGATCAGGCTGGGCTATTTATTCAGCCGCAAGGTCCTATTCGTGGCCATGTATCCATGACGGTCAAGATCGCTTTGCTGAGCAGAGATTTTGATGGTCTGAATGCTCACGCTAACCATTTGACTGCGCATGGCGTAGAAATGGTTTATATACCAGAAGGCTCCTTCTATATAGGGGATGAGAGTAAAGCAGCTATCGAACATGGTGGTCTCTATGCTCCAAACACTAGGGATGGCGAGCCTGGCTTATTGCAGATAACTTCCGAGCAAGAGTTGAGTGTAGGATCCGAGGCAGATTTACATTACCAGAACCCTCGAGGATACTCTGGCGATCAAGCGGGCCCTATTCCGGCAGCTTTCCCCAAAGGCTTTGCTGGATTCTACATGATGAAATATGAACTCCGTGCCGGGCAATACGTGAAATTTCTAAATTTCTTAACCGAAAGTCAGCGCAGTGCGCGCATCGTGCACGAACATCCCGCCTACCAGGAAAGCGGAGGAAGTATTGAATTTGTCGATGGACAGTTTTCTACAGCCTATCCTAATAAGCCTGCCTACTTCGTTGGTTGGGCCGATGCTATGGCCTTTGCCGATTGGGCTGGCCTACGCCCGATGACTGAATTGGAATTCGCAAAGGCTGCTCGGGGTGCTGAAAAACCCGAATCAGAGGACTTTCCTTGGAGCACCACTTCAAAGCTACAGATGCAACGACTGCCTAATGCTAACGGCGAATTAGAGATGCGAAACGGCTTGAATGAAGCCGAGTTGTCGGATGACACCAGGCATTATTTCGGCGCTTCTCCCTACTGGGTTATGGATCTGGCTGGTAGCCTGTGGGAACGAACCATCTCTATCGGTCACCCCCGTGGAAGAGCTTTTACAGGGCAACATGTCGATGGTAAGTTATCCCCGGAGGGAATGGCGGACGTCGCGGAATGGCCGTCTGGAGCAGAAGATGAAGGCGGTTTTGGGTTTCGCGGTGGTGGTTTTTACGGTTACAATCGGATGTACCATACGTACAACCCATTCAGTCCGGTTGCTTATCGCCCGTATGGGGGCTGGGCAGGTGGTGACCGTACCAAGGCATATGGAACGCGATTGGTACGGTCAGCGCCTTAATCGGACGTCTACTCGCCGCGTAGGCTATCCACTGGGTTAGCTAAGGCGGCACGAACGCTTTGTACACTTACGGTAACTAAGGCGATCAGTACCGCAATGACTGCTGCACTGAGGAAGACACCGATGTTTAAATCAATCCGGTAGGCAAAGCTTTGTAACCAGTTGTTCATGGCCCACCAGGCCAGTGGAACGGCAATTACGAGTGCAACAATTACTAACCTGACAAAGTCGCGAGATAGTAGTTGTACCAAGCCAACGGTAGAGGCACCAAGCACCTTCCTGATGCCGATCTCTTTAGTCCGTTGCTGTGCGATGAACGTACTCAACCCGATTAGGCCTATACAAGCGATGAAGATGGCCAGAAAGGCAAAGGTTCCAATGATCGACCCAATGCGTTGTTCGGCATTGTACATACGGTCGAAGTTCTCATCCATGAAAGTATACGAGAATGGTTGACCCGGAGCCATTTCGTTCCAGGAAGCTTCCATACGGTTGATAAAGGCCGGAAGGTTATCAGTATTCATCCGCATGGTTACAAAGCCAGGAGCCTCTCCCAAGAAAAGGGCTAGCGGTTCGATGGTCTGTCGGAGGCTTTCATAATTGAAGTCTTGGACCACACCGATAATATGAAAGATTTCTAGGTTTTGGCCATCATCGCCAAAGTTGCTGAGCTCCTGACCAATCGGATCGCCCTCGTAGTAGGTGGCCATCGTTTCATTGATGATGACCGCCATAGAGTCGGTCGGGTAATCGGTAGAGAAATTTCGTCCGGCTACCAATTCCATTTGTAGTGTTTCAATGTAATCATGGTCAACGCGCCAGTTGTTGGTCATGATTACATTTTCCAACTCGGCCGCTCGGCCTTTGAAGTAAGAACTGCTCCCTCGCCAGGAGGGGATAGGTAGATATCCTGTTACGGTAGCATTTTTTACATCGGCCTCAGCCAGCATACGATTCTTGAAGGCTTGGATATTGTCTTCCAGTGCGTAAGCATCGTTTACCATCAGTAGTTGCTCGCGTTCAAACCCCAGCTTCTTATTCTGAATGTAGCTGAGTTGCTGGTAGACGACTAAGGTCCCACAGATCAAAAAGACCGTAATGAGGAATTGGAAGACCACTAAAGCATTGCGTAGAAATGGTCGGGCACGGTTCTGAGCACCATTACCCTTCAATACCTTGATGGTTTGGAAACGAGCTAGGAAAATCGCAGGATATGTTCCAGCCAGCAGACTAGTAAGAATTGTCAATCCACCAGCAAGTAGCAGAAAGTGGACGGACAGGATGTCACTCAGGACAAAAGATTTACCAGCCAGTTCATTGAAACGTCCCATTAGCAAAACCACTAAACCAGACGCAATGATCAAGCCCAGTGAGGTAACGAGGAAACTCTCGCCTAAGAACTGACGAACGAGATCTCTACGTGTAGCCCCAACGACCTTGCGTACCCCAATTTCTCTCGCTCTGACAGCAGAACGAGCAGTAGACAAGTTCATAAAGTTAATGCAGGCAATCAATAGGATAAAAGCACCAATAATCGAGAAAATCCAGACGTATTTGATATCGGAATTAGCAGCAAGTTCATCCTCCTTGTCTGAATGCAGGTGGATTTCTGTTACTGGAAATAAGCTGAAATCAAAGGCATTACCGGCAGCAATGAAATCTGGCCAGGCCATGCCGATATACTGCTCTACTTCTGGTCCGAAATAGTTCTTCGTCAGATGATCGTTCATCTTCGCTTCGAAGCGTTCGGCATCGGTGCCATCGTGCAATTTCACGTAGGTATTAAAGTTCATGTTACCCCACAGCGGCTCTCGACTTTCTTCCAAGGACGACAGCGATAAAATCAATTCGTAGTTGAAGTGCGTATTGCTGGGGATAGGGGCCATTAAGCCAGTTACCGTGTAGGTGTCTTCGTTGTCAAAAAGTAGTGCTTTACCAATTGGATTTTGCAGCCCAAAGTACTTCTGTGCGATCGCTTCTGTAATCACCACACTGTTGGGTGCTCGGAGTACTTCAACGGGATTGCCTTCCACCAATTCGGCACCAAACATTTGGAAGAACGTACTATCCGCAAAAACGACATTCGGTTCGCTGAAGCTCCGATTTTCGAAGTTTACATTGTAACCTCCTCGATCACGAAATCGGCAAAAGGCTGCTACTTCTGGAAAGTCTTGCTGCATAGTGGGTGCCACTGGCGCACCAGTATTGGCAGAGCTGATGATTTGTTCGCCCAACCGCCCGTCCGCATCTACGCGAAACAGCGTCTCCGCCTGCGGATGGTACTGATCATAGCTTATTTCATGACGAACGAATAGGAAAATGAAAAGGAAGGCGGTGAGCCCGAGTGCTAGTCCTAAAATATTGATAAGAGAATAGAATGGATACTTGCGCAGGTTGCGCCAAGCAACAGTCAGGTGGTTACTGAGCATAATACGGGTGTTTTGTCAAAAGACGCTTCCAATCTACCAAGGTTGCACGTTTTCAAGGCTTTATGAGGAGAATGCGGCGATAATTGATGAGAATCAGCCCTACTAATTGATAATTATGCCCTTGTCTCAAAACTCAGATTGATAACTTGGCTATGCACCCATTGTAGTTCTCGATGGAGCGATGCTCTATTCATTTGCAAACTAAAAGAGGAGAACTATGAGAATTAAGATCCTATTCCTGAGCTGTTTTCTTTTGGTCGCTTTTGTACAGGCACAATTTGACAGCACTATACAAGTACAGCTAGGCGGCAAGAACTATACCATGCCTGAACTGCTGAGTGAGTACATACAAATCCCGTCAGTGAGCGGATGGGAGCGGGAAGCTGGTGAATTCCTAACGCGAGTTGCACGAGAAAATGGACTACATGTTACCCACATGGGGCAGTCTAACAGCAACTACAACTTGGCAGCCTCTATCTATCCTTTGACAGCCGGTCTGCCAAACATCATTCTACTCAACCATATTGATGTGGTACCAGTTGGGGATACCACTGTATGGGAGTACCCACCGTTTTCCGGCTTTATTAGCGACACAGAAATCTGGGGACGCGGTGCCTTTGACAACAAGGGCATTGGAATCATTCATTTATTCAGCGTCATCGAAATGGCAAGGCGATCGGTGGGTTGTCAGTTACCGTACAACATCACCTTTCTGGCGGTTTCGTGTGAAGAAACCCAATGCGGTGGTGGAGCGAGTTTTGTAGCTGAAAACTACCTTGATTTGTTACAACCAGCCGTTGTTATCGGTGAAGGCCCGCCAGCACTCCAAGGCATTCTAAAGAGCCAACCTGATACCTGGATATTCGGGATTTCGGTAGCACACAAACGAGCATTGTGGCTTCGCCTGGATTTAATTGTGGAAAGCACCCGCCACGGATCAGTAACACCGCTGTGTTATGCTAATCAGGAAATGGTAGAAGCACTTTCCAAGCTGGTGCAGCATAGGCCTAAGGCAATCTATACAGATTTGAACACGGATGTTCTGCGACAATTGGGAAGCTTGGAGAAAGGAGTTCTGCGCACGGTATTGAAGCACCCACGTCTATTTCGCATTGTGCTTGTCCCACAATTGCGGAAGCAGCCCGAGTTATTTGCGCTATTCACCAACACAATCACTTTGACCAATGTGCAAAGCCAGACGGAGTCCATCAATGCGATCCCCTCTTGTGTAAGCGCGTGGTTGGATTGTCGATTACTACCCGAGGCTGATCAAGACCAATTCTTACGCGATCTTCGAAAAATTCTGGATAACGACGCAATCACCATACAGGTCATCACCGACATGCCACCGCTACCTCCTAGTGAACTCGATAACCCCTTCTTTGAGCATATGAGTGCGGCTATCTTGACGCACTTCCCCGACGCGGAGGTTGCCAGCTTGATGGTGCCGTACATCAATGATGTTGGTGCATTCAGAAGTAGGGGAGTACCTGCCTACTCCGTAATCCCTACCGCTATTGATAGGTCTTATCTCGACCATATTCATGGTGAGAATGAGCGAATACCTAAGTACATGTTGTGGGAAGGTTTGAAGGTTTTTGTCGATTTTTTGGAGCGATGTGTTGTTGAGGATTTGTCCACGATTAAGGTTGTCCCTTAAGGCCTAATGCTGCACTCGAAATGGAGTGAAACTCGAATGGTCGTTTAAGATCAAAATGGGGCTGATGACTGATTAATTATTAAAGGATCAGTAGAATGATTCAGTAATTCTCATTTTCAAATCATCACTTCTGGTGAGGAAATTTGTATTTTGCTAGACACGATAAGTTAGATGGCAGTATGAACTATTGCGTTCATTGTCAGTTGCGTAAGTGACACCCTAACTGAGAATCACCCACACCAGCGCACTATGAGAAAACTCTACCTCCTGAGTCTCCTATTGATAGGGGGCGCCCTTTCTGCTCAAGAAATCTGTGACAATGGAATTGATGATGACGGAGATCAAGATATTGATTTGCTAGATTCTGATTGTATTTGTTCCAATGCCGGGTCGAGTATCACGGCTGATTTCGAAGAATTCTCCTGTTGTCCTACTAATATTACTTTTTTCGTTGGTGACGGTTACTACTGTGTCAACGCAGAATGGAATTTTGCTTCTGAGGCCACTACGGACTACTTTAATACCTGTGGTTTCCTCGGTGGAAATGGCATTGTGCCGGCCATCCCTCAACCCATTCCTTCGGGAAATGGGGCAGTCGGTTTCGTCTCCCGGCAAAGTGATCAATATAATGAAGGCATTGCTCGCTGTTTAGATTGTACATTGATAGCCGGGCAAAGCTATGATGTTAGCTTTTTTGTTGGCTTTAATTCTGGCTTTGGCCTTGTTTCCTCTTCGCCTGTTGAGTTTGCCCTGTACGGGAAAACTGATTGTAGTAATATTCCAACTTCCGGCTTCTCTTGTCTGGAAGGATTGGCTGGCTGGGTTGAGTTGGCCACCTTTACGGCTGTAGGGAATAATGGCGATTGGGTAGCCACAGGCGGCAGCTTCACTGCAGCCGATGATTATACTGCCCTAGCCTTTAGCAAGAGTTGTGGTTTTGTGTCTGGTCCCGACCATCACCCCACCCAACTTGATTACCACTTTATGGATGCGTTGGAGATTACTGGCAGCTTTGATGGACCGGGCTGTGGTGCTCCGCCACCCGATATTACCGCCGACTTGGATGGTGATTGTATCAATGGGTATACGCTCACTGCAACCCCAGATGATGCCGTAGACTACCAATGGTACTTAAATGGGATAGCAATTGCAGGAGCAACGGGTAATCCATGGACGATTGATCCAGTTGTTGCAGGAGATTACCAAGTATTGGCCACTTTTGCTGACGGAGAATGTTCCATTTCTGACCCCATCACATTTGACCCAGATCTAGATGTCTTAAATGTTGATGGAATTACCACCGAACCAGACTGCTTCTCTGAGAATACGGGCTCCATCGAATTGACAATTGATAGCCCTAACGCTCCTTTCGATATACAATGGAACACGGGTAGTAGTGATCCAATACTAGAAGACATTGGTGCTGGTACCTATAGTGTCACGGTTACCGATGCCAACGGTTGTATTGGAGTTTATTCTGTGACGCTGGATGAACCTGATCCAATTATCGTAGATGTGGATATCCAACAACCCTCCGGAGGAGAGGGCGGTACAGTTAGTATTTTCCCATCCGGCGGAACTCCGGATTATCAGTATGATTGGAGTAACGGCCTTTCCGGAAGTACAGAGACAGACTTAGCAACTGGTACTTATTCCGTCACCATTACGGATGCAAACGGCTGTGAGGAGGTTATTGAATTTGACATTGTAGACCCTCTCGTCGTCGATGTTTTGGTCTTTCAGGAAATATGCCTTGATGCCTGTGATGGTTCGATCGAATTGACGGTAAGTGGTGGTTTGGAGCCCTACTTCTTCGAATGGAACATAGCTGGCAACACGGATACCCAACAAGGTCTTTGTGCAGGACTATACAGTTATACCGTTACAGACGCTTTAGGGACTACTGTCTCTGATTTTATAGAGATTGACCCTGGCGCTAGTTTCACCGTTTCTATTGAGGAGGCGGGTACACGATGCAACAATGCGGAAACAGCAGATCTTCTAGTTACTCTAAATGGTGGACAATCTCCCTTTACCTACGCTTGGTCGACCGGAGCAGGTACCCAAGACTTGATTGGCATAACCACTGGCTTCTATGAAGTTACCGTCACTGATGATCTAGGGTGTGAGTCGGTAGCTAGCTATGAACTGCTTCCAGTTGATCCACTTGAAATAATACCCTTCATAACAGACATCTCTTGTGGGGCTGCTACGGGTAGCATAGAGCTGATTATCTCTGGTGGAGAAGAGCCGTATGATATCCTTTGGGATGATGGACAAACAGGGGCCCAGATATTTAACCTACCCACAGGTGATTACTCAGTAGAAATAACCGATGCGCAGGGCTGTACACTACAGGAGGATTTTACGATAGCGGAGCAAGCGGAGCTGGCAGTTAGTGCAACTTTACAAGACCCTAATTGCCCTAACAATCCCGATGGAACAATTGATCTCACGATCAGCGGAGGAGCATCTCCGATCAGCATTAGCTGGTCAAATGGTGATAGTGGTGCCAATATCGGCGACTTAGGACCAGGAGACTATACGGTTACCGTTAGCGACGCCAACGCTTGTGAAGAGGTCGCAACCTATAGCCTGGTCACACAGTCTAGTTTAACCGTCAATGTTGATCAAACGGATGTGAGCTGTTTCGGAGCATCGGACGGCTTATTGGTTTTGACAACTAATACGAGTGCACCACCACTTTCCTACAACTGGGATACGGGGGATAACACGCCTACGCTCGGTAACTTACTGGCAGGCAATTATAGCTTGACCATTACAGACGATTTAGGTTGTGAATATCCATCCAGCTACACTATCCTGGAACCTCCGTTATTCGAAATTGACAGCATCGTTCAACCTAATTTATGCTTTGGCGATAGCCTAGGTACCATTCAGATTGTGCCCTTAAGTGGTGGCTCCTTTGAGGCTTTGTGGAGCACTGGTGCAACGGGCTTAGAACTATCTGCCGTACCGGCCGGGACCTATTCCGTCACCGTTACCCAAGATGCGACGTGCGAACAACTTTACGAGTTTACACTGGTCGATAATCCAGCATTGCTTGTCTCTGTAAGCGAAGTTTTACCGGCCTGCGGAGCCTCTGACGGTAGCTTCAATCTGACCGCTTCTGGAGGCCAAGGACCTTACGTCTATGCCTGGAGTACTGGTGGGGTCGAGGCTGCGTTGAACGATATCGCTACCGGTAGTTATTCCTATACAGTTACCGATGCCCTTGGTTGTAGTTACACCGAAGATCTGTTTTTGGCAGAGGAATCCTCAGCAGTTTTGAGTAGTACTGTAGTGCAACCGACCTGCCCAGGAGATAGCGACGGTATGGTCACGCTTTCACTAAGCGGAGGTGCTCCACCTTTCAATATCAGCTGGTCGAACGGTAGTAACGGCCTCATTGCTGCGGATTTAGCGGCAGGATCCTACAGCGCCAATATTACCGATGCTAATGGTTGCACAATCTTTCAGGCTTTTGATCTCGTAGAGCAATCGAGTTTGTCCGTAGATGCAATGATTACAGAGATCAATTGCTTTGATGGAAGCGATGGCGGCATTGAGGTTACAGCAAGTGGGAGTGCGCCAGGATTTAGTTACAACTGGAGTACAGGAAGCATGGAGAGTAGCATAAGCAATGTGGCAGAGGGTAATTATGAACTCACTATCACCGATAATTTAGGCTGTGAGTACTTGAGCTCCTACGACTTGGCTCAACCAGCACTGTATACTATTGATAGTCTCATCACAAACAACTTATGTGCCGGAGATAGTAGCGCTTCCATTTCTATCTTACCTGTCACACCTGGAACTTTTGATGCATCATGGAGTAATGGTCAGACCGGTTTATCCATTGGTAATTTGCCTGAAGGTACCTATACCACCACCGTGACTAATGAACGCAATTGTGAACAGTCCTATGATTTTGTAATAACCGACGAAGCTCCGCTCGTGCTTACAAGCAGTTTTGATGACCCACGTTGTGGTCTGTCAAACGGTGCTATCTCCTTAGATGTGAGTGGGGGAGTAGGACCTTATAGTGTTGATTGGTCGAATGGAGCAACGGGTGAGACACTTACAGATCTAGCTCCCGGTACTTATACCGCCACGGTTAGAGATGCCAATAGTTGCACCATTCAAGAGACAGTTAACCTTTCCGAACTTTCAAGTTTGCAGGTAGATGCCGATGTGATCCCTGTGAATTGTTTTGGTGAGGAAACGGGAGGAATTACCATCAATGCAATTAGTAGTGGTACCACCTTGAATTACAACTGGAGTAATGGAGCAACCGATAGTAACGTAACTACATTGGCTGCCGGAAACTACTTCCTGACTATAACGGATGAGTTTGGGTGTGAATATATCAGTGATTACGAAGTGACTGAGCCGTCACTTTTTCAAGTAGACTCTACAATAGTACTTAATCCCTGTTTTGGAGGTAGCGATGCCAGTATTGCTATTATACCACAAGGGCCTGGTCAATTCACCGGAGCCTGGAATACTGGGCAATCAGGGCTGACAATTGCTGGGCTTAACGCTGGAAACTATTCTGTGGCAGTCACTAATGAAGCTGGTTGTACCCAATCTTATGACTTTACTATTGTGGATGAAGTACCTGCGCTAGAGGCTTCCTTAGATGCCACAGACCCCACATGTGGATTGCCGAATGGTACTATTTCCACTACAGTTACCGGTGGTAGTGCACCTTACACTTATACCTGGAATAATGGGGCGAACGACTCCTTACTTTCCGATTTGTCTCCCGGCCAGTATGACCTGATAATGACTGATGCAGAAGGTTGTACGATCGAACTCAGTGAAACCTTGATGCCTTCTACGGCGCTTACGGTGATCGCCGATTTACAAGATCCTTTGTGTAACGGGGCGAATACCGGCAGTATCACTTTGGAGTCATCAGCTGGAACTCCGCCGTACCAGGTTTCTTGGTCAAATGGTGAAGCAGGAACACTCTTGTCAGAAGTTGGTGCTGGAACCTACACTGCCTTTATCACCGACGCAATTGGCTGTGAATTGGAACAGAGCTTCACTTTGAATGAACCCGAAGAATTGAGTTTTAATACAGAGGTAAGTAGTGCGCCCTGTTTTGGAGATGTAGGCAATGCTGTTGTAACACCTAGTGGTGGAACGCCGCCCTATACTGTCGAATGGAGTACAGGGAATAATGGCTTATCTGTTGAATTGGCTGCCGGAGTGTACACCTTCGTGTTAATGGATACCAACGACTGCCAGCAGAATGGTCAAGTGGAGATCACAGAGCCTAATGCACTTCAAGCTGAATTCGTGTTGGTGGAAAACCCTACTACCGGACTGGAAGATGGTTTTATCAGCGCCACTGCAACTGGTGGTACAATGCCCTATACTTACAACTGGTCAAACGGCCAAGGTGGGGAGTCAATCGATAATCTTGCGGCTGGCCCTTATACGCTAACTGTTACTGATGCGAACGGTTGCGTAAGCGTTATTAATACCACACTACCCATGCCGGAGCCCCTGGGTGTAGCCTTTGATTCGCAGGATAATCTATGCTTTAGTGATTGTGAAGGTCAAATCAATCTGACTATTACGGGGGGCCAACCACCATTCTCCATTAATTGGTCAGATGGTCAAACGACGGAGACTGCTGCAGGGCTTTGTGCAGGTAGTTATGATGTGGTAGTGGAAGATGCCAATGGTAATGTAGTGAGCCTATCTAATCTAACGATAGGAGCACCTGATGCACTGGTCTTTTCCGCTTCCGTCAGTGCGGTAAGTTGCATACAGGTTGCCGATGGAACTATAAGTACGACGATTACTGGAGGTACAGCTCCATACAACTACGCTTGGAGTAATAACGCTACGACCTCCGATGTTAGTCAACTGTCTGCCGGTACTTATAGTCTTACGGTTACAGATGCTAATGGTTGTCAGGATGAGCAGGCTTACATTATCCTGGATTATACACCTCTACAGGTAAACTATACAACAGAAGTCACCAATTGCGCTTGGGATCAATTCCAACTCCAACTGATTCCACCTTTTTCCACGGAAGTGACCTACTTGCTTAATGGCGAACGTGCAGACTTTACACCGAGTGGGACACTCAATGGTATTGGGCCTGGTAACTACGTGTTCAGCTACCTGGAAGCAAATGGTTGTGAGGTGCCGATAGCCAATCTTAACTTATTGCAAGAGCCACCTTATAGCCTCTTTGTAGATGAGTCTACACGTACTATTGAGTACGGAGATAATTTGACCTTAGATATCCAGGTGACTCCGGAGTCACAACTCTTCCTCAATAATACCATTAGCTGGTCGACGCTCAATCCCTTTGAGTGCATTCGGATTTTTGAGGATGACTGTACGGAGATATTTATGAGCCCTACTCAATCTGAGCTAGTTCGGCTCCGTTTCGTCGATGAACGTGGATGTGAAACGACCTTCGCTATTCCAATTCGGGTGGAAATCCCGGATTATGTCTACGTGCCAAATGTTTTTAGCCCCAACAATGATGGGGTCAATGATTTCTTTACCTTTTTTGTTACGGACTTTGTGCGGGCTGTTCCTCAGCTTCAAATCTTCGATCGCTGGGGGGCAGTAATTTATGAAGACTACGATCAGGACCCAACTAACTTGCGGTTTTGGGATGGTCGCTATCGAGGGCAACCGGTGAACGCCGGGGTCTATGTCTACACCATTCTGCTAGAGCTAGTAACTGGAGAGGAAGTTTTATTGTCTGGTGACGTTACTGTAGTGCGATAGATCAGTGGGCCGGTGGAGTGGAAGTTACTCTCCACCGGCCCACTAATTATAGCTATTTATATATCCGTTGAAAGCGTTTTTGCTCAGGCCGCCCCTGGTTGGCTACGCCCCAATACGTCCAGGTGCCAACCGGTTTTCCGTTATTGAACTGTCCCTGCACACGAGAAGTCTCCATTGACGCAGCGAAAGGCCAATTCCAGGTACCTGAGGGAGTATCTCCCTTTTCGTCAAAGAATTCCCAGACTCCAATCATCTTACCATCGTCGTAGGTCCCTTGCATTGCCAGCTGCCCGTTCGGATGATAGAATACTGCCGGGCCATTCTCTAGATTATCTACGTAGTATAAGTGCTCTGCCAACTGACCGTTCTCATACCAGATCTTGTAGCTTCCCTGCAGGAGATCATTGATGATCGTTGCTTCGAAATAAGGGTTTCCATTATCATAGAACCACTTCCAGCTTTGGACATCTTCTTCGTAGCGCACCGTCATCCACGGGATGTCATTGGCATGGTAAGAGCGTGTTGGGAAATTTTATAATGCCGAA
>ENA-UENT01000119-UENT01000119.1-marine-metagenome-genome-assembly--contig:-NODE-119-length-62007-cov-5.703376_pt1 | contig 62007 bp, 51 predicted proteins | sample MGYA00237879_ERZ529330 | MGnify/ENA primary metagenome ERZ529330 (study PRJEB26372, sample SAMN05368345) | marine metagenome | biome: cultured habitat; feature: ocean water; material: water; isolation... | reverse complement strand
CCATTTCCCTAAAATTCGGGATGACTCATGTTTCTTATTTCAAAGTGTATATAACTAAGAAGGCAAGCTTCTCAATCCGCCTATACGTCATACATTTCTTCGATCTGCTTGCCAAACTTCTCAAGGATCACACGGCGCTTCAGCTTCATGGTTGGTGTCAACTCTGCTGCTGATCCATCTTCCTTTACGGCATCCCAAGAAGTAGGCAGTAATACAAACTTCTTAATCTGCTCGATCTTACTAAAGGATGGGTTAAGGCCGTCGATGATGCGCTGGTATTCACCAATTACTTTGCTGTTGCGAACAGCATCATCTAAACCATTCCATGCCACACCATTCTCTTCGCAGAAGTTTTCCAGTGCTTCTACTGCTGGCACGATCAAGGCGGAAACAAACTTACGCTTATCCCCGACTACCATAATCTGCTCAATGAGGAAGTCCTCTTTGCACAAACTCTCAATTGGTGCAGGTGCTACGTATTTACCACCAGATGTCTTCAACAACTCCTTCTTACGATCTGTGATCTTGAGGAATTGTTTTCCATTACCTCCAGTTACCCAAGTACCGACGTCGCCGGTACGGAACCAACGTTCACCATCTACTTCTTCAATAACTGCGGCTGTAGCATCAGGCTTCTTATAGTAGCCCATCATGATATTTGGCCCTTTAGCCATGATTTCGCCTTCACCATCGCGGTAATCACCTTCGGTATCGATCTTAATCTCAACACCTTCAAATGGCATACCAACACTCCCCATATGGGCACCTTTAGGCTCGTAGCGATTGAAGGTTAGACCAGGAGAGGTCTCCGTCAGGCCATAAGCTTCGCGAATTGGAATTCCCGCTGCCGAGAATACCCGCATAATCTTTACCGGACAAGGAGCTGCTCCCGTCAGGATACCTTTCACACGGCCACCAAGTGCTTCTCTCCACTTACTGAAGATGAGCTTATCCGCAATACCGCGTTTCATACCTGAAAGGCCACTGAACTTCTTATCGTAGTCGTATTCATCGGTTAGGCCCAAAGCCCAGAAGAATAATGACTTCTTAGCCCCCGTAAGGTCTAAGCCTTTATTATAGATCTTCTCGTATACTTTCTCGAGTAGTCGAGGTACTGTCGTAAAGAAGTGTGGCTTAATGCCCTGGAGATCACCTTCCTCACCACCTAAATTGTCGGTACCGGTGAAAACGATGTTGATTCCATTGTAGACAAATGAGTAGGAAGCCGTACGCTCAAAAATATGGCAGAGCGGTAGAAAACTCAACGCAATCTCTCCCGTACTGATGGGGATGTACTTTTTCACTGCCAGTACATTACTGACAATATTATCATGCGACAACATCACTCCTTTCGGATTGCCCGTAGTACCACTGGTATAGATGATCGTTGCCATCTCCGATGGATTCACAGCCTCCATGCGTGCTTCTACTTCCTCTTGCCCTTCATCAGTGAAGATGTCTTCCCAGTATGGGCGGCCTTCCTGAGGATCCAGGGTGTAGATATTTTCCAGCGTTGGCACATTGGTTTGTGCCGAAGCCACTTTGTCGTATAAGTCACCAATCCCTGCAAAGCAAAGCTTAACACCAGCATCATTAAAGATGTACTCGTATTCTGCAGGGCTGATAGTGGGATAAACAGGAACGTTGATTGCCCCTACTTGTTGGATTCCCAAATCCATGATCGTCCATTCCGGACGATTCTTATAAACAACCAGCGCAACTTTGTCGCCAGCTTGAACACCTAACTTAATCAAACCGCGGCTCACCTTGTTGGCTTGCTCGATGATCTCGTCCGTACTGTAGTAAGTCCATTCTCCAGCCGCATTTCGGCCACCAATTGCCTGGGATTGAGGAAAGTTAGCTTTCTGATATTGTATAAAGTCGAATAAACGTGTTGGTTCCATTCTAAATCCTGAAATTTTTGCCCGACGAAAATAGGCAAAAGCAAATAAAAAAGGGCATTGACAGCCTCTAGTGGCAGTAAATTTTCCTTTTTTATGTACTTAAGCACTTTTCTAAACTTGCTAAACCTGAAAACCGCATAATCTTGCCTCCAGATTATCGCTTTTGGAAGTTAACAGTGAAGTACTGTAGTAGTTCAGCAATATTATTTGGTCGCTAAACATAAATAAGCAATAATAATGGCGGCTATAGATTACTCACTTCCTCTTAACTTTTGGTTTATTTGTTGGCCCAACTTGACTTAACTACCTGAAGCCCATTCCATACCACGCACATGATTGATATGAAAAATGCAGTAACGCTCTGTGTGAGCATGATCTTATGCTCATTACTTTTTGCTCAAAATGAGCAACACGACCTACCAACTTACTGGATCAAGGAAACCCGATCCAGTACGGCACAGCAAATGCGAATGAGCCTCCAGGATTACCAATTGTATGAATTGGATCTCAATGCACTACAGACCGACCTACAAAGCTGTAAGCATCGTAAAGAAATTGTAGGGACGGACGACCTGATTATGATGCTCATCCCACTTCCTAATGGTGAACTAGAACGCTTCGGTTTTTTCGAAACACCAATTATGGAACCGGCACTACAGGCAAAATATCCTAGTATTCGCACCTACACTGCTCAGGGGATTGATGATCCACGGAAAACCATCAAACTGGAACTAGGGCCTCGTGGCTTACAAGCCATGATCTTCGCACCTACTGGCAGTATGATCATCAGTCCAGCATTCGAGGAGGATAACTCGCACTATGTGGTGTTCCAGAAAAAAGACCTCACTCATCAGGCCCGAAGCTTCAGTTGTGGACATGACGACTTTGACCATTCCACCACACCTTCTGACAACAAAGACTTTACTCCTCAGAATCCGACAGGAACAGAGCTTCGTACCTACCGCTTGGCGCTAGGTGTTACTGGCGAGTATACCACTTTTCATGGCGGCACCAAGGAGCTCGCATTGTCGGCTATGGTTACTACGATGAACCGGATCAACGGCATCTATGAGCGCGACTTCACGATAACGATGACGCTGGTAGCGAACACCGACACACTTATCTTCCTGGATCCAGATACTGATCCGTATTCCAATAATGACCTGGGGATGATCCTAGGCCAAAACCAGCAGCTGTGTGATAGTCTTATTGGCTTCGACAATTATGACGTCGGTCATGTCTTTGGCACCGCAGGTGGTGGTCTGGCAGGCCTGGGCGTAATTTGCGGCGGTTCGAAAGCCATTGGAGCAACCGGCCTGGGCAACCCTAGTGGCGACTTCTTTGATGTTGACTATGCTTCACATGAATTTGGCCACCAGTTTGGCGCTGGGCATACCTTCAATGATTGCGGTAGCCAGTCTGGACAGTCTTACGAACCAGGTAGTGGTGTTACGATAATGGCGTATGCCGGCCTATGTGGTTCCAGTAATCTACAACCCAATTCAATTGATCAGTTTCATGTAGCCAGCTATGATCAGGTGATTGCTTACTCACAAACGGCTAATGGTAACTCTTGCCCTACCATCACCGAAACAGGTAACACCCCTCCCACCGTTGAGGCCGGAGAGGGTGGTTTTTACATTCCCTACAACACGCCCTTTGAGTTGACAGGTAGTGCGGTAGACGAGGACGGCGATGCCCTAACGTACTGTTGGGAGCAATATGATCGTGGCCCTCAGACTCACCCGGATATCCCGGTAGGGACAGCCCCTTTATTCCGCTCATGGCAGCCCGTTGATCACCCTACCCGAATCTTCCCCCGTATTGAAGATCTTGTAACAAACACCGGTACGATTGGTGAATTACTTCCCCAATTTGGGCGAGAAATGAACTTCCGGATGACGGTCCGCGACAACAATCCAATGGGAGGTGGAGTCGATTATGACCAGATTACTTTCCAGGTCGCTGACAGTACAGGGAACTTCCGGGTAATGCAACCTAATGGCGGGCAATTTTGGGTAGCAGGGTCAATTCAAACCGTAAGCTGGGATGTCGCAGGTAGCGATCAGGCTCCCGTCAATTGCCAGACGGTTAATATTTGGCTCTCCGAAGATGGTGGCTATACCTACCCTCACCTGATTGCAGCTAACCGGGCCAACAATGGTTCAGCAGTAGTAACAGTACCGAATATCCCAAGCGACCAAATCCGTATCAAGGTAAAGGCCGCTGATAATATCTTCTTCGATATTTCGAATAATAACTTCAGTATTCTGGAAGCCTCCAATCCAGATTTTTCTCTGACTGTTAATCAAGCAACAGACACCATTTGTGGTCAGGGGATTGCAACTTTCCAAATCAGCTTGGATAGCCTTCTAGGTTTTTCTGAAAACGTAAACCTCAGCGTTCCTGATCCGATTGCCGGAGGTAGCTTTATGTTTAGCGACAATGACGTAGCACCACCGGCAGATATCACTTTGACGGTAGAGAACACTGACGGCATGTTACCCGGCGATTACACTTTCACTTTACAAGCGAACGGTGGTGGGCTCGTCAAAAACTTCCCGTTGACGCTTACTGTGCGAGATGAGATGCCGCAAGCCGTATCACTCTTATCACCATTCAATGGGACCACCAATGTAGCAGAGGATGCTGTGTTTATTTGGAACCCTACGCCTTTTGCCTCTAGCTATGCAATAGAAGTATCTGATTCACCTGCTTTCAATAACATCCTGTTTAGTGCAACCGGGCTCACGAGCACCAATTACATACCTAGTCAAAACCTGTTGGCGAACAACATCTATTTCTGGCGAGTCAGGGTAGAGAGTTCCGCTTGCGGTCCTGGAGATTGGTCAAATACGTTCTCGTTTCAAACTGTCCGTTCAGAATGCGTACTGTATGGAAGCGAGACTGTAGCTGTCACTATTTCTCCTATTGGTACGCCAACGGTGTACTCAGAAATTGAGATCTTCCAGGACTACCAAATCACTGATCTGGATGTATTGAATCTGGTAGGTGTACACACCTGGATGAACGACTTACGATTTACGCTAATTAGTCCTGCCAACGACTCTACCCTACTCTTTGGCAACATCTGCGGCAACCAAGATGACTTCGATTTAAACTTTGATGATGAATCTACGCAGACAGAGATTCCGTGCCCACCAACAACCGGCCTAACTTATCGTCCTGATGAATCTTTCTCCATTTTCAATGGCAGCAGCCCACAGGGTGTATGGCGACTCAAGGTTGAGGATACCGCTGGCCAAGATGGTGGAGAGGTCCAGAACTGGAACCTGCGAATTTGTGGTCCTACGATCGATGATATGCCTGCTACAGTAAATATCACACCCGATTCGGTCCTATTCGGAGAAGTACTTACTATTGACAATGAAAACCTATTGGGAGCTTGCGGTGATGGGAATGGCGATGCAATGTATCAGATTGTTAGTCTTCCAACCTATGGAAACCTATTCTTGAACGGCCTACCAGTGTCAATTGGCTCCACTTTCAGCCAGTCGGATATTGACAACGAATTATTGGTCTATGAACACCAGGGTGATGACGAAACACCAGATCAGTTTGGTTTTATTCTGAGCTGCGATGGAGGCTCTTATATCGGTGGCCTGGTGTACAACATTACAGTGCTTGACGCAGTCAACACCACTAGTATCAATGGCCAACAGAACTGGCGTTTATTCCCGAATCCTACGAGCGGACAATTCACCATAGAAACTGGTGAATTAGAAGAAGTCGTTGAATTCCTTCAGCTCATCGATGTTCTTGGACGCGTAGTATTCCAGCAAGAGCTAGGGCGTACTAATCGACAACAAGTCGATATTAGGCAGCTTACTGCTGGCTTGTACACCTGTCAGCTATTGAGTGCTGACCAGCGTGTAATTGGGACTAAAAAACTAATACTGACCCAATAGCGATAAGAATTCGGTATTCACAAAAGAGCGCATCTAGCCCTACAGCAGATGCGCTCTTTTTATTTCTTTGAGCACCTTTTCGAATTTACTAAAACCGTGCCCCGCTCCTTCATACCACTGAATAGAAGACTGAGGGAATAAACTCGAAATCGTACTGTGATCCAGTACATCATCATCTGTAGCCAGAAAAAAGTGCAGAAGATCTTGCCGAAGGCTCTGGTCTGAATCTGACTTGAGTCGCTGCAAGGTCGGCAGGTACTCCTCTTTAAAATGATAGTCCCGCCCTTTGGTCCAGGTTTTAAAATGACCAATTCCACGGCCGGCCAGCGTCACGTGTGGACGTAAAGAGGGGTTAAACAGCAGCGCTTTTAACCCATATTTAGCACTCGCCCAATACGCGTAGAAACCGCCCAGAGAGGTACCCACTAGAATAGTCTCAGTAGATTGCGTTTCGAGGAACGAACCTATTGTGGCGACAACCTCAGTTGGGTCAGCAGGTAAGTCTGGTGCCCATATCTCAGCATCGGGAAACTGTCTGCGCAGCGCTTCAGCTTTCCAGCCCTCGCCATCGCTATTGAAGCCGTGGAGGTAAATAAAAGTCATCTCGAGCAAACTGATTAGCCAACAAGATACATACAGGTGAGAATGTTATCAGCTACTCAGTCTAAATCAAAGCAGTTTACAATAATGTAAGCACACAAATGCTAGGCTCTATCGAATTGTCAAATTAGAAACATTTCCAGGGTTCCACCGTTGAACATCAACAAATTAAGAGACGATTTATTAGGTTCAGCAGCTTACACATAAGTACATTTGAGTACAATGGTTTGACTTTACACTAGACACATGAGACTACTACTACTTTTCTTATTGGCAAGCACTACGCTTTGGGGTCAAACGCCTCAATTTGTAGACATGACCGACGTTGCAGGAGCTAATAATGCAACAAATAACAATGGTGTCATCATTGGTGACTTCGACAATGATGGTTTTGAAGACCTATTTGTTCCTTCTCGTCTTGATAACAATCGACTATTCAAAAACATGGGCGATGGTTCTTTTGAAGATGTAACCGATACCGCTAGCATAGAAGTTGATGGTTTGACCATGACGGGTGCCTGGGGAGACATCGATAACGATGGTGATCTCGACCTATTCATAGGAAACTACTATACACTTTCGGCACCATTTAGCAACTACTTATACCGTAATGACGGAAATGGTGTTTTCACAGATATTTCGGACAATGCAGGAGTTGCCACTAATGATCAAACCAGATCCGTACATATGCTTGATGTCGATTTAGATGGTTCTCTCGACATCTATGTTTGCAACCTATTACAACAGAATACACTTTGGCACAATAACGGAGACAACACCTTTTCCAACCATACCTTTATCTCAGGCTTAGTAGATGCATCTATTTCCATGGGCGCTATTTTCTTTGATTACGACAATGATGGTGACCAAGACATCTATCTCACCCATGATGGTAATCGACAGTACATAATGTATGAGAATAATGGGCAGGGGTACTTTACTGATGTGTCAGCTGAAACCGGCCTCGACGTTGCCGGACAAGGTATGGGAGTAGATCATGGTGACATAAATAATGATGGCCATCTAGATATTTATGTCACCAATCTGGGCTCAAATTTCCTCTTACTTAATGATGGAAATGGAGTTTACTCTGAGGTAGCTGCGGCAGCCAATGCAGAAGACGTACTAGGCATGGGCTGGGGATGTTTCTTCGTGGACTATGACAATGATGGCTGGGAAGATATTTATGTGGTCAACGACTCCTACTTCAGTCCAACTTCCAATAAACTTTACAAGAATGACGGTGACGGCACCTTCACGGAAGTTAGTACCAACTCTCCTGTTTATAGTTTCTTCGATGGACGAGCAGGAACCTGGGCCGACCTTAATAATGATGGCTCATTAGAACTCATCGTGGCCAATGGACAATACAACGTCGGCATTCAGGTCTTTGAAAACCAACACACTGAGAACAATTGGATTGGTTTCGAACTAGAGGGTACTACAGTAGCCCGCGATGCTTTCGGCACACGCATTCAGGTAAATACTGTTAACGGTGTAAAAATCGATGAAAAAACAGGTGGTTCTTCCTACGCGTCACAAAGCTCTCACCGGGTATACTTTGGCTTGGGCCAGGGCGAAGTCTCGGATATTCTCATTACTTGGCCTGATGGTACAGCCGACTTTTTTGACGAATTAGCCATCAATCAGATCCATAGCATCCAGCAAGGCATGAGTCCTGCTGACCAGGACGGCGACGGATTCGAATATGGAGAAGACTGTGATGACAATAATTCCTCTGTAAATCCGGATGTTGAGGAAATACCGTATAACGGCCTTGATGATGATTGCGACCCAATGACGCCAGACGACGACTTGGATGGTGATGGCTTTGTATTAGCCGACGACTGCGATGATAGCAATTCTGCCATCAACCCAGATGCGGGGGAAACACCTTACAACGACATTGACGACGATTGTGACCCCATGACACCCGATAATGATCTGGATGGTGACGGATTTCTTCTTGCTGATGATTGCAATGACAACAACTCGGCCGTTAATCCAGATGCAGATGAAATACCGTACAACGGCTTAAATGATGACTGCGACCCCATGACACCCGATGACGATCTTGATGGTGATGGCTACCGCCTTGCTGAGGACTGTGATGATAACAACTCGGCTATTAATCCAGATGTAGATGAAATCCCTTATAACAATATGGATGACGACTGTGACCCCATGACACCCGATGATGATCTCGACGGTGACGGATTTTTACTGGAAGATGATTGTGATGACAATAACTCGGCTGTTAATCCAGATGCGGGGGAAACACCTTACAACGGTACAGACGACGACTGTGATCCAATGACGCCAGATGATGATCTGGATGGTGATGGTTTTTTACTGGAAGACGACTGCGATGATAACAACCCAGCCATCAATCCAGATGCAGAGGAAATCCCTAATAATGGAATTGATGAAGATTGCGAAGAGGGTGATTTGGTAACTTCTACCTTATCACTATCGAATTCAACTGTCCAGATATTTCCGAACCCAGCAACAGACTATATCAACATTGTTGTTGATCGAGAAGTCGATTACTCAATTCGGCTCTTCACCCTTAATGGCCAAGTTTTAGTTAGCACCTCAAACGCTAGTACGGTTGATTTAAGACAACTCCCTGCGGGCACTTATCTTCTTGAGATAACAGAGCCATCTTCGAATATTCGAGTTACTGAAAAAATAGTCGTTCAAGATTAATAAACTAAGCAGGTGGTCCCAAACATTAGTGACATGTAAGGGACCACCCTTTAAGTAAAGACAAAGCCTTGCCTATCCGCTTTGCTTACAGTGGTTGCCCAACGGGTTGATCCCAAAGGCCGGTAGCTGCAGTTTTGCGGGCGAACTCCTGAAAGTCGATCGCCTTGCGGCCCAGCACTTTTTCAACATCATTCGTTACGACCTGATTGTCTGCGTTTCCGAGTACCTCACTGAAGAGATAGGTAAAGAGCCAAACATAGTCATCAGGTAAGCCCGCGTTTTTCATAACGACCTTGTAGTCGTCCAGCGAAATCGGTTGGTATTGAATGTCGCGACCCGTTGCGGCAGCTACAGTCTCTACGATCTGCTTAAAGGTCAACTTTCTCGGGCCCGTCACTTCCAATGTCTGGCCATCATATTGATCATCCGTTAAGGCTTGCACCGCTACTTCGGCAATGTCATTTGCATCCACAAAGGGGATTTCAGCATTCGGCATTGGCAGCGCTACATGGCCCGCCAAAATCGGTTCCAACAAGAAGCTTTCGCTAAAATTCTGGTTGAACCAAGAAGCACGTACTAGCGTGTAACGCAAGCCAGAATGGGCAACAATCTCTTCACAGGCCTCTGCTTCTTTTTCTCCTTTACCCGATAACAATACCACTTTCTCTACGCCCTCTTTTAAAGCGGTTTCTGTAAGCGTGGTAATAGCTTCTTTAGCGCCAGGTACTGCCAAGTCTGGATAATAAACGATATAGGCCTTATCCATTCCCCGCAATGCTGGGGCAAAAGTGGTGGGGTCATCCCAATCGAAGGAGGGTTCTGCCGAACGAGCTCCGATTCGTACTTCATGGCCCAATGCTTCTAAGCCAGCTGCTACACGGCGTCCAGTTTTTCCGGTACCACCGATAACTAAAATGTTGTCTTTCATGTCAGGTTGATTTAATGGTTGATATTCAATTGATTCCTATGGCAGGTTAGGTGCGACCCTAACCTCATTTAGTTTTTTGAGCTTCTTGCGCTTCAGCATGTTTTTGATCAGACCAATAAACCACGGTACGCCGTAGCCATTTTTATACAGGTGCTGACCAGCAAATTGGTAGATACTAGCATGTCCTTTCACCCCATGCCCGTCCAGCAAGCGGTTATAGAAATTGAAAAGACAGCCGATCAAAATGGTATCGTGAAGCGCTTCTTCCGTCCAGCCTGCCTGCAGAACAGCGTCGGCGTCCTTTTGCACCAGCTTACTGGGGCTGAGGGTCAGTTTTTTCAGGTAACGAAAGAGTGGTTTTAGTGGCTCTCGAATCGGAGCTTGATCTATATCCTCGAGCAATTGCTCTATAACCGTTGGTTCGATTCCAAATTGCTGAGCCACTGCCTGATGGGAGCCATGACAAAATGAGCAGGCATTCAAGCCCGAAACATAGGCTGCCATGATCTCCCGTTCGGCAAAACTGAGGGGTGATTTCCCGCGCATAATCTCTTGAGAAGCTTTGTCTAAAGGACCCAAGCGACGGCGGTCATTGAAGGTGATATCAGTAATGTCTGAGTTCTCATCCAGATATTTGAAAAAAGGCATCGTACGTTGATTTTTTGGGGTGATTAGATTACAACTTAGTGGTCGAAAAAACTGCCAGAAGTGATAGCATAAAGGAGGCGATTGAAAACAGCGATCGAATCGTGTGAAATCGGTTCCATTTGGTCTCGTAGTATTCTCGGAATTTGGCCAGTTTAGCAGGGCTTAAGTCCGCTAAATCCAGGATGTCTAGTTGGTCATTGAGGGGTACATTCCCGAAAACGGTCACACCAAAAGTTCCCACGAGGTATAGTAACATAGCTACTAAAATGAGCCAGAACCCATTCGATTGGTAATGGTAAAAACTAGCCACGCCCAACATGATCAAACTGCCGAAAAAACTGAGGTAGAAAGTGGGGTTTAGAATAGCGCGATTGATGGCCTGCATCGCTTCCAGGTAAGTGGTGTCTATCACTCGTTGGGTACCCGGAATGACGGATACGGCCCAGGCATAGAATAGGCCTGCCGAAAGGCCCGTTAGCGTTACCGCAGCGTAGAGCGATAGTGATTTCATCGTAAAGTCCATTATGAGTCGATTTTTGTTTTTAACCATTGTTCCAGTGCAGCGTACTCCTCCGATGTTAATCGGATATCATCCCCCTTTGGCATTCGCTTCTGCACAAATACGGCCCGATAGATTCGCGGAGCTCGCTTATCCATGTTGTTCAGCTTAAATACCATGAAAGGGTTCTGCCGACGGTGGCAGACATTGCACTTGGTTGCCAAGACTTCAAAAGCCTGTTCTTTCAGCGGATCAGCCGTATACTCAATGCTTGTTGAAGGCAAATCGAAAGACGAGAAGGCCATAAAAGCAGGAAGCAAAAAGAGGAAAAGAAGTCTGCGAGAATTATGTGGTTTCATTTCACATCCATGATTGATTACGGATGTAAAATTCAGGCGGTTTAGCACCCTCTGCTTGACCCTTCCGGCCAATGTTTTGACACTTTAGGCCAAATGCAAAAAGAGCGTATTTCTTTCTATGTCAATGCACGAAAAAGATCAACCGGAGGTACATAAAGAGAGGAAAACTGGATAAGAACTATCCTTGCTTGCGATATTCAGCAGGGGATTGACCGGTCCAACGTTTGAAAGCACGACTGAAGGCGCTTTGCTCTGAAAAGCCCGTACGGAAAGCAATTTCGGCCATCGTACTATTCGAATTTCTCAGCAAGTCACGGGCGATATCCGTTTGGGCCTTCTTAATGAGATCTCTAAAGGTCAGTCCGCTATCCGCTAATCTGCGGGTCAAGGTTCGATTACTCATTCCCATGTGCTGGCCAATTTGGGCAATGGCTGGAATTCCGCTGGGGAGTGCATCCTGTATCAATCGTTCGACATCAGCCACAACCCTGCTAGAACTTACCTCTATACCTTTAGTCTCCTCTTCTACTCGTTCCAGCAGAAACCTATTGATACTGGCATCAGCTTTGGCAGTGCGCATTTCTAGATCTGCACTCCGATAAGTAATCGCATTTTGCTTTTCATTAAATAGTACTGGACACCCAAATGCACGTTCATAGTCGGCAATATCTGTCGGAGGTTGATGCTTAAAGGCAATCTTTATGGGTAAGATATCAGATTCTGTCATCGCTTTCAAAACGACAACCGTAGCAGAAAAGGTAGCTTCATTGGAAAGCTCTACTCCACGGCGATGTGCATCTCTAAACAACAATACATTGGAGTAATCCCCCTGCTGCTCTACCTTAAAGACATAGGTATTCGAAAGCAGCATAAAGTAGCGCTCGCTGCGCTCAAAAATTTCTTTGGCGGTGGAGCAGGTCTTCCAAGACAAGCCCAGCACCCCATAATCATCCATCTCCATGGCCTGCCCAACCCGAATTGAAAACCCGGGGCCTAATAAGCGGTCGAACATTTCGTGTAGCGCAAAAAACTGATCTGCAGGCACCGCTTGTACAGCATCTAGCGCATCTACCGGCACTGGGAGTTGCTCTACATGACGCCGATCTAACCCCTCACTCAGGGCGTAATGGATCATTTTTCGATACAGACTAATAGAGATGTATTTCACATTGGTGCTTTTCGCTACTATAAACTAAGCTATACAGGTACCATTCGGTTTATCTAGAATCTATTTTTTTTGGCCTGGGCATGAAATACCGCTGAAAAAGCGTTAAACAAAACAATGATTTTCGTCACCTTCCTCCTGACATAAATCAGCCGTTTGGGCCCATTTTTGTTACAAATACGTGACACGTTCTGTGACACTCTTTTTTAACTTTGCCGGAGTCCGTTGAAGACCTTTTTTTATGTTGCAGCAATATAAGATTCTTACCGTAACTCACCGTAGTACCAATCTCAAAGACATTGGTACTTTCGCCTTATCTGCTGATAATGAGCAGAGTAAGAAACTACAGCTGGACATTCTAAAAGATACTTTTGGGATCGAAGAACTCTACTACGTGGCCACCTGCAACCGCGTACTTTTCGTCTTTATCAGCGAGCAAGACCTATCCAAGAATTTTGTTGAAAGCTTTTTCAAGCGTGTAAACAGCAATTTAGCAGCCTCTGCCACACACCATAATGTATTGGCATTAGAAGGGCTACCGGCAGTAGATCACCTGTTGCGCGTAGGCGGTTCAATTGATTCTTTAGTTGTAGGTGAGCGTCAGATCTTAGGTCAATTACGTGAAGCTTTTGATCAAGCTCAGGAGCGTGGACATATTGGTGACAGCTTGCGCCTTTTGTTTCAACGAATGGTGGCTGCATCAAAAGACATTTACTCTAACACTCGCATCGGAGAGAAACCTATTTCAGTAGCTTCTCTAGCGGTGCGTAAGATGATGAGCTGTCAGCTCAAATCTGATAGTAGAATTCTGCTAATTGGTGCTGGTCAAACTAACACACTTGTCGGCAAGTTTTTGGTGATGCATGGTTTTGAGCAGGTGACTGTTTTTAACCGTTCTATCGAAAAGGCAGAGTTGTTGGCTGAGAAGTTCTCTGGCGAAGCATATACATTGACGGAATTGCCTAATTACAAGAAAGGCTTTGACTGTATCATTGTATGTACGGGTTCGAAAGACCCTGTGGTTACTCCAGCCATTTACCAGGAGCTACTTAATGGTGATTCACCTGAAGGAAAGGTAATTGTGGATTTGGCCATCCCTCATAATACCGCAGCAGAGGTATTTGCTTCTTATCCAGAAACGATCTACATCGAAATTGAAGGTTTACGCCAGCTGGCTAACGAGAACCGTGATTTTCGCAAGCGCGAACTAGCCCTTGCAGAAGAGCGTCTACAAGATCACGTTGATACCTTCCCTACTCTTTTCCAACAGCGTCAGCTAGAAATCGCGATGCGCGAAGTACCTACTGCTATCAAAGCAGTTCGTGCTAAGGCTGTAAATGAAGTTTTCCGCAAAGACATTGAGCAACTTGACGACAGTGCTCGCGCGGTATTAGAGGAAGTACTTTCCTATATGGAGAAAAAATGCATCGGCATACCAATGCGCGTAGCGCGGGAAAAGTTGATTTCGTAGTCCCTCCCCTTTGCCAGGAAGAATCTTCTTACTCCCTAGTACCCAAATACTAGAATAGATCTGTTCAAGTGTACGTTAATTATTGAAGTCGGTATACCGTATTCAATTTCCAGCATATGCGCTCAGCCTTACTAATCTTATTCATTAGTCTTGTCAATCTCAGTCCAATCTCCGCTCAAGAAATAAGCTTTAGTTTGGTTTGTATTGATACCCTTGTCGAAATACCTTCAGACAATGAGCTTGTGATTGGCAACAGCTCTACCTTCCGAGAAGTCTTTTATAATAATAGATACGCGATCAATGCGCCGCGGTTCCAACACACAATTTACTTACAGCGTACCATTCAAGCTGCTTGCGTGCAGAACATTACCCATCAAGTCACCCTCAACTCAGAAGCACAAACGCTCACTTGGCATTCAAGCATTACTCAAGGTAATTGCGAGGATCTCGTTGTCAGACAAATCACCATTGCCGTACCAAGACCTCCAATCGGCTATGAAGTTCAATTTGACACCACTTGGACTACACAGGAAGCCAAATCTGAGGCGCCAGTCGCAACCGAATTTCCACTAAACGGTGTTTCTTGTCACTTGGATCAATCGGCAGGGGGTTCTTTTTACCCTGTACCGGCCGTCATCACAACGGATAGCCTTTATACTCGGTACTGGCTGGGGGAAGCCCTCAGGTGTACCTCAAAGATGGACTTCTCTTCCGAACTGATTCTTGCAAATATGTACGGCGGAGATTGCATGATGCGCTTAATGCCTCATGCCTTTTTTGATCCGATTACAAACACGCTCATCCTGGAGGTTCATAATATTTGGGGCGGCTGTAGAGCTGGAGGGCGAAAACCACTCGCTCTTGTTGTACCAAGGCCACCAACCGAAGACTTTCGGGTTGTATTTCAGGAGATACAAGTGGATAGTTGGGAGGAGTACAATGAGCAGTTCTTGCGCAAAAATTAAAAAGCCCTCTGGTCCACAGACCAAAGGGCTTCCACTCATCGGAGTGTTTCTACTCTTACTTGATCGTAAATGCTACCCGTGCAAACAGGTAGCGACCACCAAAGCTAAACTGTGGTGAACGACGAGAGTATACAAAGCGACCGCTTGACTGGAAAGCAGGATCTGCTTCGTCTGGATAAACATCAAGAAGGTTGTTCGCACCAAACGTGAAGTTCAAGTTATTACTCACTTCATAACCTACTGACAAATCGGTAATGACCTTACCAGCGTTGTAAGGATCAATTGAGTTGTCAATCTGATTGAGGTCTGCATCAAAAATAGCAGCGTTAGTTGCTTCAGTAGTTTCACCGAAGTAAGTGTTACGCAGGTAAATTGTCAGCTTGTTCAATGCAAGGGTATTACCCAATGTCAGCTTCACACGAGGAACAGCTTGCTCCAAGTAGATGCGGCTGGTTTGGTCAAAGTAAGTTCCTACCAATCCCTTATCACGTAGAATATCAGAAGCATTGATACCATCCTCTTGGTCCCAAGTGGTCTTAGAGAAGGTAGCAGCAAGGTCAGTACGAAGGGTACGGCCAGCACCAAAGCTAGCAGAGTGTGCAACAACGATTTCAACACCACGAGAGGTTGTGTTGATAGAGTTGGCGAAGAAAGCCGCGCGAGTAGCACCCGCTTGGTTAAAGATGCTCTGAAGCTCTTCGTCATCACCAGGTTGGAACTGTCCAGTAAGTACTACGCGATCGTCAATACCAATCTGATAAGCATCAACTGTCAAGCGCAAGCTAGCAGCAGGAATCTTTGCGGTGAAACCACCACTTACACTAACGGAAGTTTCTTCCTTCAACTCAGGAATACCTAGCAAGGCAGCAGCACGAGAAGTATTGGCAAATACACCCACTTCCTGTGGTACAGATACACCACCTACCAAACTGAAGATAGTAGAGGTACGGCTGAAGTGAATCTGGTGTAGTGATGGCGCACGGAAACCAGTACTGGTACCAGCACGTATTGCAAAGTTGTTGTTCACTTTATAGCGACCTACCAACTTGTAGTTGAACGTAGATCCAAAGTCAGAATAGTTCTCAAAGCGAAGCGCCGCTCCTACAAGAAATGCTTCTGAGAAATCAAATTCCGTATCCACATAAAGGGCAGCACTGGAACGGCGAGCATCCACAGCATTCGTTGGTAAGAAACCAGCGAAACACTGAGAACCAGATGGACGGTTACGACCGAAGTAATCGCGCACCAATAGTTCGTCTGGTGTGGCAGGGTTTACCAAATTGCCATTCACATCATAGTTGCCGTAAGACAACTCTGAACCAGGCGTAATACCGAAGTTCTCTAGACGGTACTCACCACCAAAGGCAACGTTTACACCTTCGCCAAGAACACCATCAAAGTACTGAGACAGGTCGAAGTTGGTAGTAGACTGGGTAAAGTCATGACCACCAGCATCAAAGTCAGTAGGTGAGCTACTTCCCAAGGTAGCATTGTGCGTATTGGTCATGTTAAACAAGAACTCATTGAAACCGTAAACGGTGCTGAGGTCTGCATTCCATGTTCCAACCATACCACGAATACCAACGCCAAAACTACGGTCAGTAATGTTGGAGTTGATTCTTGGCACTGTACCATCTGGGTAGATAGAGGTAGTCGTACGACTCTGAGCTGGCAAACGATAGAAACAACCAGAACATCCACGACGATAGCTGGTACCTGCGAAGCTGTATAGCTCTGCGTTGTCGCCTACAGGAAGTACCATGTTGGCGAAGAAGTTACCACCGCGAACTTCCGACTGGCCAACTAGCATGTTATAGTCACTACGTACCTGGCCACGAGCAGCTAACTCTTCCTCTGTAACATCAAAGTCCAGAACACCTGCTAAACCGCTCAAGTCAGTCAGGTTGTTAAGCTCGGTCAAGGTTGCGCCATTTATGTAGCTTACATCTTCGGCAAAGGTTTGAATTTGCTCCAATGAAAGATTACTTACATCAGCACCGGCAGCAGCAGCTACGCGCTCAATACCATTGTAGGCATTGAAAATCTGACCACTGAACTCCTGCATACGGCTGCTCTTCCCACGGAAGTTGAACTCACCCGTCATATTGATGAAGCCACCATTTTCGCCTAATGGCAAACCATAGTTCAAACCTAGGTTTACTACTTCACCATCAGCATTCTTTAATTCGCCACCAAATGGGCCAATACCATCAGAGAAGTTCGCTCCTGTGGTAAGGTTTACAGCCAATTGGTTTACATCTTCGCGAAGTTGGATATTGATTACACCAGCGATTGCATCTGTACCGTACTGAGCGGCAGCACCATCGCGTAGGATTTCAATATTGGAGATGGCAGACGCAGGAATGGCGTTAAGGTCTGTACCTACGTTACCACGACCAAAGGTACCGTTCACGTTTACGAGCGAGGTGGTGTGGCGACGCTTACCATTTACCAACACCAATACCTGATCTGGCCCCAAACCACGAAGTGAAGCGGGGTCAATGTGGTCGGTACCATCAGAGATCGTCTGTGTGTTAGACGAGAATGATGGTGCTGTCTGGTGTAAGATCTGATTGATCGTCACTTGAGGCGACTTGGAGGTGAGCTCTCCAACATTGATTACATCCACCGGCACAGCAGATTCCAGATTGGTTCGGTTAGAAGCACGGGTACCCGTAACAACTACCTCATCAATCAAAACCCCTTCCGACATATTGAAGTCCAGCGTAGTGGTTTCCCCAGCTACCACGGTGGCTGTTTGTGCAATTGTAGAATAACCTACATAGCTTGCGATAACCTTGTACGTGCCTGGATCAAGGGAGATGCTGTACACCCCATCAAAATCCGTCACACTTCCTCTCAGCGTACCGTCAATACTGATCGAAACACCAATGAGTGTTTCACCAGCATCAGTTACGGTTCCACTGATCGTTCCTTGTTGGGCATAGCCTACTACCATACTAAGTAGGCAGAAGAACAGTAGATAAATACGTTTCATAACATTTAGGTTTGGTGAAAAATTGCAGTTGTGCTTACCAACTCAGTTGGCAGCTTATCAAAAAGTGCCTGCCCCACACACCGAACTGTTGCACATAGCGACTGTAGCGAAAAGTACCATCGCTGGTATTAGCGCTGTGCTGGTGTTCATCGGGGTAGACATCAAAAACATTGCGAATTTGCAGGCCATATCTCAAGTTCTCACGAACCTGCCATTGCAGTGCCAGATCAGTAATCCATCGAGGTTGAAAAACCTGATCTCGGCTTTCAATAGACTGGGTATAAGTATTGCGAACCCAATTGCTTGACTCTCCATCGGCTGGATGCCGATAAATCACGCGACCAAAACGGGTAGATTGTAAATTGACACTCCATACTTGGTGGAACCAACTCAGTTGAGTAATGGCCTTGCTTTGAGGTTGTGCATATTCTAGTCTTGCCTGGTCCTGGCGATTGAAAACGATACTCTCTAAGCCTTGCAGCGCCACTGGCAATTCGATACCAGACAAGCGCGTGCGATTCATACTCCCTACTAAACGAAGGCGGAGTTCATCCTTTACACCGATTGGCCATTGCTGCTCGTAGCCCAGATCAAGCCCCCAGGTCTCTGTTTGAATGGAGTTAGAAAAGAACTGAACCTTATCGAGATCATTAGCCGCTAGTAGATCAGCTAACATGCCGTGATCCTGTCCATCCAACTGGCTTCCCAAGACAATGCGATCTTGAATATTGATCTGATAGGCCGTAGCGCTAATTTTCTTATTCTCTGCTAAAGGCCAATGGAGGCGTAGCGAATAATTGAAGGAACGCTCAGGTTGCAGTGGCTGCCCTAGTAGATCCATTACTACCGGGTGCTCGCTATTGAGTTGAGCGATCTCAGCACCAACCAACTTATCTCCGTCAGGAATAAACTGAAGACTCTGGCTACTGAAGTAAGCCTGCCCCAGAGATGGCGGACGCAAACCAGAATTGAGTACTGTCTGTATACGTAGGCCCGACGGCCAAACACGGCTGATGGCTAACTTACCTGTTAAGAAAGTCCCGGTCTCCTCCCAGCTTTCACTGCGGATGGCCATGGAATAGCGCCACTGCTCATTGATGTGGTGATTCAACAACACATATGCCGATAAAGAAGAGCGCCAGTTTCTACTGCGATGATTTGGGCGATAGCCAGGAAACACCTGGATCCCACCTTCCTTTAGTGGAGGATCTATACCATTGTAACTATAATTCTTCCAGCTCCATTCATCACCATCGGTCTGCTTGAATACCTCATTGCGCCATTGCAGCCCCAGGTGCCAAGCTGTTTTACCACTTTTTGAAACCTTAGTGGCATCCGCCTTACTGATCAGTTGCCCATATAGCAAGCTACCCGCTTTAGCGGTAGTAGGAGACTGAAGCCCAAGCGACGCATTATTAGAATTCTCAATGATGAAGCTAACCTGATTGCCGCCAATGTTCTGATTGAAATCTACTCGCCATGCTCCAAGCTGTCGGCGCCAGCCTACCAGCCAAGAGGCATCTATAATCTGCGGATGAATTTCAGGTGAGAAGCCCCAATGATACAATCCTGATTGCTTGCGTTCCTGGTAGGGGAATCGATAGAAACCGCGCGAACGGCCTTGTCGTAAGTTTACACCACCAAATTGGTAAACCTCTCCCTCTGCTACTCCTTTGCGTTCATGCTGGAACAGGAAGCCAAAGTTCCGAATGGTGGCGCTCCCTACTTCCATCACCCGTTGCTTCGCAAAACCCGTTTGCGCAAAAAAGGCCGCTACTGAATCTGGCCGTTGATCGCGCGTATCGCCAAAAACCAAGCCTGTATAAGCCCCTGCGCGGTTTACGGCAGTACGGCTATCTAAGCGCCAACTCAAACGCCAATTGTGTCGTTCGGAACGGTGCCCCCAATGGCCACTACCTCCCATTTGAAAACCATCACCAGCGGCCGTCAGGCCAGTGGCGAGTTGTACAGAAGACGGCGCATCTTCTTCTTTAAGGATGATATTGATGACTCCAGCAATCGCATCCGAGCCGTATTGGGCAGTGGCACCATCAGGTAGGATTTCTACTCGTTCGATAGCAGAAAGCGGAATAGCATTAAGATCCGTAGCCACACTACCTCGACCGATCGTATTATTGACATTAACTAAAGCCGAAGTATGGCGTCGCTGACCGTTAACAAGTACAATCAACTGATCTGGAGCCAGCCCCCGAAGTGCTGCTGGGTCAACATGGTCTGTTCCGTCACTTAGCGTCTGGTAAGTAGAATGGAAGGAAGGAGTAGCATATTGAAGTAGCTGTCCAAGATCCGATATAGGGAGTCGAGCTGTTTCTTCTTCTACCTCTAGTTGTTCAGCCGGGCTATCAGGAGCCAGATACGACAACGATTTTGGTGTGGCACCGAGCACCAGAACCTCCGTAAGATCTACACTACTAGCCAACTGAAAATTGAGTTCTTGCTTTTGCCCAAATGGTAGCCATAGCAGCGTATCGATAGTTTGAAAACCAATAAAACTGGTCTGCAGATTAAGCTCTCCGGCCGGCACCCAAAGCTCGTAGTACCCGTATAGATTAGTTGATGTACCGCGTTGACTTGAGGGATGAAAAACGGACGCTCCGATTAGTGGCTCTCCTTCCTGATCATGAACGTAACCTTTAATTTGTCCATACGGGTGGCGAGCTTGCACCGCCCAAAAACCATCATCGATGCGCGTAAAGTCTAAAGAAGTTTCTTGGCTGATTTTATCCAGTACAACCTCAAGGCGGTCGCTAGCTGTTAGCCAGGCTTGAGGAATACGTTGCCCACGTAGCAGCTGTGCTTCGTAAAGAAAAGCCGAAGCATATTGCTCTTCAAGTTGCTGGAGCCCGTCCTCTAGGGAGATCTTAACCGTATCCACCTGTGCTTGGGCACAAAGCGGTCGCGCTATCAGCAACACTAATGCGATTGCTGATAGAACAGTGAACAGCCATGTTTTTAATCCCATATACATAGGAGGCATCTTGATCTAGTGTGTTTAGCCTTTTGTGTTGGGCATAAAAAACCCAGGACACTGCAGGCCAGTATCTATCCCAAAGCCGAGCGAGTCGGCAGCATACTTTGTCAATAGGCGTTGCTATAGTCCTTTCCCACAGAAGGTGATACAAGGGGAGACACCTACCACGGACCATGGCATAGCTAGATTGATTTCATTGGTAATGTGGGGACAACTCTTTTCTTTGAGTGTCTAGTTTTATGGGGTGAAAATGATCTGGTTCGAGCGAATTTCTACTTGTACTCCCAAGGAGGTAGAGATTCCTTTCACTAAGCTTTCTAAGTTCTTAGCGGGTGCTGAACCACTCAATTTCTTTTCTGCCAGCTGAGTGTTTTTGACAATCACGGTTTTGCCATAATCATGCTCGAGCTGCTGAACTATTTCGCGTAATGATGTTTGTTCGAAATACCAGATTTGTTCTCGCCAGCTCGTGTAGAGCTTCGCGTCTGTAATAGTCGTAATATCATCCTGCTGGCTGTTTGCTTGCCAGCTATAGTGCTCATTGGGTTTTAATTCATTTGCGGTACCGCCTGATGCTTGCACTTCAACCTTACCCTCGATTAGGGTTACTGCCGTTCGCTCGTCACGGTTGACCACATTAAAGCTGGTCCCTAACACTCGAACTTGAAGTGGCTCTGCCTTAACCACAAAGGCCATTCCCGACTGCTCTGTTGCTGAAACTACCTGAAAGTACGCTTCCCCATCAAGGAAGACTTCACGTATACCTTCAGCAGCCCATTCGCCATCCCACCAAAGGGTAGAGTTGGCTCTCAAATCCACAATGGTGCCATCAGGTAGTTCAATCTGCTCTACCTCACCAAAGGCGGTCTGATATTGTTGCTGTTGTGGCCAAAGCAACCATACCAGAGTGAAGAGGATACCAATAGCAGCGGCTACCTTCCACCCACTCCTTATTCGTCGCACTTTAGGTTGTAGCGGCAATTGCTCCTGCAGCTGTTGCCAAGCTGTTTCGGTAGGAGGAACTATTGAGGTAGATTCCTGCAATTGTAGCACCAACTCACGAGCCTTTGCAACTAAAGTCAAACGCCCTTCGTCCTGCTGCATCCATCCCTGCCAATGCGCATCATGCTCTTGCCCTTCGGACAGCACCCACTCCACAAAGCGGTCATCAACTAAGAGTTCTTCAATTGTTAACATAGCAGAAAGCTAGGCGAATAGTTTTATCAAGATTCTACCTACATGACGAAGAGAAGACCAAACTGTACTCAAGCCAAATGATCTTTTTTTAAAATCACTTTAATTTTTTTGAACCCGCGATGGGCAGCATTGCGCACAGACTGGTAGCGCATACCCATAATTTCGGCAATCTCTGGATAAGGAATGTTGTTGTAGAAACGCAGAAATATGATCTCTTGCTGAGTAGGTGATAAGAGGTGGAGCGCCTCTCGGATAGCCGTATCTGAGGAATAATCTGACGGCATCAACATGCCTGAGTGCCACTCGAAACGGTGATCGTTGTTTTCCCAAAGAACGATCCTACTCCGCTGACGACGGCGAAGCTCATCAATAATAGAAAACCGGAGGGACTGAAAGAGGTAAGACTTTACTTTGACTTGAGCTGGAAGCTGTTCGTGTTTTTCCCATAAGCTGAGAAAAAACTGTTGGACTTGATCTTGCACACTGGCTTCATCTGGCAATAAGCCTGACGCATATCGATACATCTCAGGATAATAGCAACGGAAGAAAAATTCCAGTGCCGATTGCTTTCCATCCCGAAGCTCTTGCCATTTCTGTAGCTGCTCGGTCAAATTGTTTTATGTGTTAGCCCTCATGCATAAGGTAGGCGAAAAAACGGAGCAGAGCAACTGCAATTAGTCTGAGAAAGATCTCAGGCAGGGCCTACATAAAACAAAACAGCCATAGTAGACTGTACCATGGCTGCTAAAAAAATCCAACTTCAAAAGGGGATTTCGCGAATCTTTATGTAAAACTTCCTCCGTAGAGAAAGGAAACAATTCAATTTCTGTAGCATGAAATCTTCTACCATTTAAATGGGGGTGTAGATAGACCTCTTGCTGCTCTTCGGTAGCAAAACTAGGTAAAATGTGCGTTTTTTACAATAAAGCGGTAACTTTTTATTATTTAGCGGTCTTCACATGCTGAGCATACTGGTCTAATTCCTCGTAAAAGTCCTCACCGTATTTGCGTATAAGTGCTTCTTTTACAAACCGATAAATAGGTAATTGGGCTTCTTTTCCCGCGCTACAAGCAGCGCTACAAATATCCCAACGATCGTAGTTAAGTGCTTCGAAACCAATATCGGGTTTAGCGCTAATCCGTACTGGATAGAGGTGACAGCTAATCGGCTTACGAAAATCAATCTTTCCATCTTGCCAAGCTTTTTCAATTCCACACTGCGCTTTTCCATCCTGATCAAGCGTCATGTAAGCGCATGGGCCGTTATCGATTAGCGGCGTACGATGTACTTTATCTTCTTCATCGTAAGTATAAATCCCTTCCTGGCGAATGGCTGCTTCGCCGGCAGGGCTAATGTAAGGTCCTAATTGTGGATAGATGTCTTCTAGTATCGCCAACTCATTCTCTTCTAATGGCGCTCCGGCATCACCTTCCCAACAACAGGCCCCTTTACAGGCATCAAGTTGGCAAAGAAACTGCTCCTCAACTAGCTCGTCACTGACAATTTTGTCCTGGATAATAATCATTGTCGGAATAATTGCTTCTCTAGTGCAAATATGCAGAACAATTAGGCATTCTTCCCCACTTTTATCGTACTTTAGCCCACCGTATTTTAAGGAGCCGAAAAGAGCCTAATCCGGCTGATTTGCTAAGGCTTTGTTTCAACCATGACCCAATTTCTGCCGGCGCTAGGAGGATGAGGAAAGACGAGATGGCGTCTGGCCCAAAAAATATCGTAAAGACATTAACTATGAAGACCAAACTGTTTATCCTGTTTTTACTCGCTGGAAGCTGCAGCCTATGGGCTCAAGATCGCACACCTGCTATTGATGCCGCTGTGGCAGAGCAGACTGCTCATTTCGAGCTACGCCCTGATCAAGTAGAAGAAATGTATGTGATTGAAGAGCGCCGCGCACGCAACTTGGCAGAAATTGAAGTTTTGCGTGAGTCTGACTACCGCATGTACCTGGCGAAGAAGCAAGCGATCCGTACACATATCCAAGGTAACATTCGCCAAATTTTGGATAAGGAGCAACGCATGACGTTGGATCAGGATATCCGCCAATATCGCGAAGCAACGAGCAATCTTATCCGCGAAATGCGCCAACAAGGCAAGAGTAAGGAAGAAATTGAACTAATGTTGTTAGAAAGAGGATAGAGGGGGCGAACCAAATGAAGCATTAGGTCCTTTTAATTTGAAACAATAATTAACGCTAAGAATAATAAATGGAGGACATTCTCAAACAGAGATTTCACGAAAAGGCCTCAGCCCTGGCCAAGGAACTAAAAGCTATGCTAAAAGAGCATGGCGACATGAAACTAGATGAAGTCAAGCTACGCCAGGCCTTTGGCGGTGCACGCGGAATTAAAATGATGATCTGGGAAACTTCCCAGCTAGATGCCTACGAAGGCATTCGATTCCGTGGTTATTCTATTCCTCAATTGCAAGAACTCCTCCCTTCTGACGAGCAAGGTGAGCCGCTACCTGAAGGCTTATTCTGGTTGATGCTGGTAGGGGACATTCCAACAGAGAAAGAAGTAGAATGGCTAAGCCAGCAATTTAGCATGCGCGCTACTGTGCCTGCGCATACCTTTGCGATGCTAGATAGCCTGCCAACGGATACCCACCCGATGACGCAGTTTATCCTGGCTATCACCTCAATGCAAACTAGCAGTGTTTTTGCTCAGCGCTATGCTGAGGGAATATCTAAACTAGATTATTGGGATCCGATTTACGAGGATACGCTTAACATCATTGCCCGACTACCTCGGGTTGCTTCTTATATTTACCGCCGTTCTTTCCACGATGGCAAGCATATTGATCCGGATCCAAGTTTGGACTGGGCCGGCAACTTTGCCCATATGCTAGGTATCAAGGACAAAGGCTTTATGAGCCTGATGCGCCTTTACATGACCATCCACGCCGACCACGAAGGCGGTAATGCCTCAGCCCACACCACCCACCTTGTTGGATCTACCTTGAGTGATCCTTATCTATCATTTGCCGGAGGTATGACCTCACTGGCGGGACCACTTCACGGCCTGGCGAACCAGGAAGTGATTAAGTGGATATTTGAGATGCTTGAAGAAATTGGCACGCGTACACCTAGTAAGGAGCAAATTGCCGATTACGTACACAAGACTCTATCAGAAGGCAAGGTAATTCCAGGCTATGGCCACGCAGTATTGCGCCAGCCAGACCCTCGTTTTACAGCTCAGAAGGTATATGCTGAAAAGCACCTGGCTGACAACGACATTGTACAGGTAGTATGGAAGATTTTCGAAGTTGTCCCTGAAATTCTGGGCGGCTTGGGTAAAGTCAAAAATCCATGGCCAAATGTAGATGCACACTCTGGTGCTATTCTTGTACACTATGGTCTAACGGAGTATAGCTTCTATACGGTCCTCTTTGGTGTGTCTCGTGCACTGGGTGTATTGGCTGCCGGTTGTTGGTCACGCGTCTTGGGCATGCCACTAGAGCGTCCAAAATCGTTAACCAGCGAATGGGTGAAGAATTTCATTAAAGAACATAACGAAGCCTAACCAAAGATGAGTAACATTCCTAAGGACCTCCACTATACTGAAGACCACGAATGGGTGCGCATTGAAGGTGATATTGCCATTATTGGTATCACCGATTACGCCCAGAAAGAATTGGACGAACTGGTTTACATCGAAGTAGAAACTGTAGGTGAAACACTTGATGCCGGTGAAGTTTTTGGTGCTGTTGAAGCTGTAAAAACTACGTCTGATCTGTACATGCCTGTAAGTGGTGAGATTACGGAGTTCAATCCAAAACTGGACGAAACAGATGGTGACGACCCAACTACCGTTAACAATGATCCTTACGGCGAAGGCTGGATCATCAAGGTAAAGATGTCTAATACTGATGAATTGAGTAACTTACTAAGCGCAGTAGACTACCAAGCAGCTATTTCTGCTTAATAGTTAGCCCTGTTCTTACGTCCAAAAGGCGCTCTCGAATTCCCACTATTTTGAAGTGGTGTTCAGGAGCGCCTTTGTTTTTTTAGGGATTCGAGAAAAAAATCACTTTTTTTGCGCCAGCGTACACCAAAAAAATTGGAGCATGCATCTGGCCAATCGTAGTTCTTTGATATCCCAGATTTTGACCCTGTTTTGGGCAGTAGTAATATTCATACTATCTACCATGCCGGGTCAGCAGTTGCCAAAAATCGACTGGTTGATGACGCCAGACAAATTTGGCCATGCTGCAGTCTATGGTGTACTTACGGTAGGTGTATACTATTCACTTCGCCCTTATTTGAAAAGCATGAAAAGTAACCGCTGGTTAGCCTTTGGAATAGCTAGTTTTTACGGGATTGCCATGGAAGTGATACAATACGCCTTTTTCCCTAACCGCTATTTTGAAATCTGGGACATTGTTGCTAATATTATCGGCGCTTTAGGAGCGCTACTATTTTTGAAATTAATTAATCATTCATAAACAAACCCTTTTCGCATGTCTATGCTATTACTAACAAAGGGTGGTTTGGGTTCCTTCCCGGTTCAGTTGATGGATATTCAGGCCGGCTTCGATGGTGGTTTCTGGGCTAACAGCCAGGCACTACTTTTGATGCTCGTTCTGCTCATCGTCGGCTTGGTTGTTCTTGGCAACCGCATGAAAGCGCACTTCCGCTCTCAAACCGAACAAGGACTGGCGGGTAGCCTAAGTGATGAGGGCAGCCCATACGCAAACCGCACCAAGTACGAGAAAGTTGATGCTTTCAAACTAAGTGGTACGTTTTTCAACCTGGGCTTGGTTGTTGCGATTGGCTTAGCTGTTATGGCTTTTGGCTGGTCCAACCTGGAAGAAAAAATTGTAATTCCGGAAGGTGCCCTTGAATTGGAGGACGACATTATCATGGAAGAGCCGCCACGTACGGCTGAGCCACCTCCACCACCTCCGCCACCACCACCGGTGATTGAAGAGGTACCGGATGACACTATCCTGGAGGATGACACCATGGAGGATAACTCTGTGACTGCTGAGGAGGCACCACCTCCGGCTCCTATTGCCAATGACGCACCACCTCCACCTCCACCTCCGCCACCTCCGCCACCACCAGCTGTGGAGGAGATCTTCAAAGTGGTAGAGCAAATGCCTCGTTTCCCTGGTTGTGAAAACAAGGGCTCCGAAGCAGAGAAAAAACAATGTGCTCAGCAAGAGCTGCTGAAGTTTATCTACAAGAACATTAAATATCCAGCAATTGCTCGTGAGAACGGTGTAGAAGGTACTGCAGTAGTAACCTTCGTTGTAGAGAAAGACGGTTCCGTAACTGATGCTCGCGTTGTACGTGACATTGGTGCACAGTGTGGTGATGAAGCACTACGCGTTGTGAACCTGATGAACTCCCAGAGTATCAAATGGACTCCTGGTAAGCAGCGTGGTCGTCCTGTACGTGTACAGTTCAACCTTCCTGTGAAGTTCAAGCTTGAGTAAGCATCGCCGGGAACACTTTTCCTGGTAAACTCAATAAAATGGCTAAGTCGCTGCAAACAGTGACTTAGCCATTTGCTTTTATAGGACACAAGCAACTTTTACATATTGTCGCCGTTTTAGTTAAATACTGATACTTTAGCAGAAGACATTGAAAAAACAAGGGCTAAAGCATCCCCTCTGTATCAATCCCGAGCTCAAGCGTAACTGAACATGAAGACACGAGCATATCTGATCACCGCATTCTTAGTACTAGGCAGCATTAGCGTAAGTTTCGCGCAGAACCCCCGCCTGGCCCAACAGTACTTTCAGAATGGCGAATACGAAAAAGCGGCAGAACTCTACTCCGCCCTTTCCCAGAAAAACGGCAGTAACGATTTTTTCTTCGACCGCTATTTTGATTGCCTGCTCGCACTCGAAGAATACAGCGAAGCTGAAGCTGTAATTAAGCGACAGATTCGCCGTAATGACGGCAACGTGAAGCTCTACGTGTCTTACGGTACACTGTTGGAACGCCTCAATCGATATGATGAGGCAGAGGAACAGTTCAACATCGCTATTGAAAACCTACCTGCAGATCAATACTCCGTTACACGTTTGGCGAATGCATTTATACGCCTGACGAAGTATCCCTTTGCTATTACGACTTATGAGAAAGGCTCGCGCCTACTGCGTGATGATCGCCTCTTTTCATACAACATGGGAGACCTCTATCGACGGATGGGTGAAACAGCACCCATGATTACCGCATACCTGAATGCATTGGACGACAACCCAGATCGCATCAGTCAGCTGCAGATTATCTTTCAGCGCTACCTCACCGAAGAAGATTATCGGGAGCTCCAAACACAACTCTACGAGCGCATCCAGGATGGCAACGACAATCCTATTTTTCCTGAGCTGTTGGCATGGGTTTTTGTTCAGCGCAAAGACTACCGTAATGCATTCCGCCAGGTAAAGGCGCTCGATCGTCGATTAAACGAGAATGGCCTCCGCATCTACGAGTTGGGCGAAGTGGCTACGGAGGACAAAGATTACGATGCCGCCATTCAGGCTTTCGACTATATCGTAGAAGAAAAAGGCCAGGCCTCAACGCTCTACCTCGACGCTAAGCAGCAAGCCTTGCGCGTACGCCGAATGAAATTGGTGGATGGTTTTGCCTACACAGCCGAAGAACTGACGACGCTCGAAGGACAATACATGTTCTTCCTCGATGAATTTGGCTATAACCGTGCTACAGCTTCTATCATTCTAGAGCTAGCCGAGTTGCAAGCCATCTACATGAACAAGCTTGAAAGCGCCATTGGTCTATTGGCCGATATGATCACTTATCCGGGTACTAATCCAAGTACGCAAGCTCGTGGTAAGCTCGCCCTTGCCGATTACTATCTAATGGATGGAGACATCTGGGAAGCGACTTTGCTATACTCTCAGGTAGATAAAGCTTACAAAGAGGATATGCTTGGCCATGAGGCTCGCTTCCGCAATGCCCGATTGGCTTACTACAATGGAGACTTTCAGTGGGCACAAGCTCAGTTTGATGTCCTGAAGGCATCTACTTCTAAGTTGATAGCCAATGATGCCTTGGACCTCTCCGTATTCATTATGGATAACCTTGGCCTCGACACCAGCGCTGTAGCATTACAGACCTATGCAGATGCTGACTTGCTGGTTTTCCGCAATCAATTTGACGCGGCTTTCGCCAAAATGGATAGCCTCTTGGCGGCCTTTCCAGAGCACTCCCTACAAGACGACATTCTTTATCTAAAAGCCAATGTCTTTCGCAAGAAACGAGAATACGAAGCTGCAGCTCAGCTGTATGAGGAGATCGTAGAAAAGTTTCCTGAAGATATACGTGCTGACAATTCGCTCTTCGCGCTAGCAGAGATCAATGAGCGTTTCCTTGGTGATAAGGAAAAAGCCCAGCTGCTTTACGAGAACCTCTTCATTGACTACTCAAATAGCACATTCGCCGTTGAGGCTCGAAAGCGATTCCGTTTATTACGGGGCGATAACATCTAGGAGTGCCGGTTTAGGTGGCTGTCTTTTCCTTCAATTCCATACGGAAACAGCTCATGCATTCGTTTGAAAGGAGCTTGATTATTACTCCCAAAAGCGACTATCATGAAACCTCTATTCGTATTATTTCTCCTTGTTTTTTCCTTTTCCGTACAGGGTCAAACGATCACCATTGGTGATGCTGGTGACTACCCTACCCTATCTGCCACCGAGAGTATCCTCGAAGCAGGCGATACGGTTTTGCTGCTGGATCAAATTTTTGACGATGGTACTCAGTTCCTAACCAATGTTCAAGGTACAGCTGGCAATCCAATTGTGATTATGGCCAATCCTGGCGGCTCCCCTATATTCCGTGGTGGTACTGAAGCCATTCACTTGGTTAACTGCCGCTATATTGAACTCAACGGTATCACTGTGGAGCAGCAAACGGGTAATGGAATCAATATCGACGATGGTGGCGATTATAGTACACCGGCTGCGCATATTACGATACGGAATTGTACGTTCAGAGACATGGCCGCTAGTGGTAATAACGACCTACTCAAGTTATCAGGCCTAGATAGCTTTCTGATCGAGAACTGCACCTTTACCAACGGTGGAACTGGCGGATCGGGTATTGATATGGTAGGCTGCCACTGGGGAATCATTCAAGACTGTGAAATAGACAATGCTGGCGTCACAGGCATACAAAACAAGGGAGGCACCCGGTTTATTACCATTCGTCGCAATGTTCTCAGGAACATGTCTCAGCGGGCGCTTAACCTAGGTGGCAGTACGGGACTACAGTTTTTTCGTCCACCATTGCCGGATCCAATTGAAGATGCCTACGAGGCCTCTGACATTGAAGTGTATTCCAACATATTTATCAATAATTGGGCTCCGATTGCTTATGTAGGTGCCACTAATGTCGTTGTCCGCAATAACACCTTCTACTCCCCTGACAACTGGGTGCTCCGAATTTTGCAGGAGAACACAAATCCCGGCTTTCAGCCCTGCCAGAACAATGAGTTTAGCAATAATATCATCTACCAGGATAGCGACCTCACGGAGGCCAATGTTGGCCCAAATACTTTACCAGAGACCTTTTCTTTCTCCCACAATCTATGGTACAATGCCAGCTCCGATTCTTGGCAACCCCAACTGCCCGTTGTCGGTGCACAGCGAATAGTTGCTGATCCGCAATTTACCGCCGCTGCAAGTGAAGACTTTACTCTTCAAATGACCAGTCCTGCTATCGGCAGTGGCTTCTCCTTTGGTGAGCCAGGTACAGACTTCTTCGGTGCGACCTTCGCTGATCCGCCAAGTCGAGGTGCCGTTGCAGGGGATCCTGTTAGCTCTACTACTGATATCACTGAGTCAGAACTAAGTGTGACCATCTACCCAAACCCCGCTGTTGATCGAGTCACTACCCAATGGGAATTTGGCACCGCCATTGTACGCATGTTTGATGACCAAGGTAGACTACTCCGCCAATACCCCAGTGCAGAGAGTCCACTATTCATCTTCCCTCACGATACCCCGCCAGGGAGCTATTGGTTGCAATGGGAGGCCTTGGAAAGTGGTACTGTGATTATGCGTAAATTGGTGATTTTAGGAAACTAGAACACTCCTCACAGCAATGCGGATATTCCTACTACTTCTGGCTATTGTCAGCTTCACTGGCACGATGCAGGCTCAGCTGCCGAACAACAACCTTGAAGAATACGAAGAAGCCGAGGCTGGCCTGTTCGTCTTCAGGAACGAACAACAACTCCTTCCTGTGAGGGATCTAGGTGATTTGCGTCCAGCAGTCATCACCATGGGCTTTCAAGATGACAGCGAGCTCTATCAAACACTGAATACCTACGTACCAACTGCTTACATAAGTTGGGACAATACAGAAAGATCGTTCAAAACTACCTGGCCGTTTCCCCACGAGGAAGAACCCAACTTGATCATTATCGCCTTGAGTGATAAGGTGGTGCTTTCGGGTCGTGCTGCGCCACCCATTGATAAACTTTTCGACAGTAGTAAAACACCGTTTATTACAGTCATATTTGGAAACAATCCTGAAACAACTGCTTTAATTACTGCTCCTCCCTTTAAGACGGTCCTGTACAGTGTAGAAGATACCCCTTGGTCTCAATCACTTGCTGCCCAACTTATTTTTGGAGCGATCCCTGCGACCAATGAAGTGGGGGACGATTTTAATGAATACCTGTCCACCATCGATGGTATAAAATATCCTTCCCTTGATCGATTAGCCTTTGCACCACCAGCTGCCTTAGGTATGGATGCCGAGCTACTAAAAGATAGTATCGGCAGCATCGTGGAAGACGGCCTAGCCAATCAAGCGTTTCCGGGAGCCCAAGTGTTGGTTGCTAAATCAGGAACAGTGGTTTACCATCAGACCTTCGGCCATCATACCGAACAGGATGAGCGGGCAGTCCAAAAAACGGACCTCTACGATTTGGCCTCTGTCTCGAAAATCACATCCGCGCTGCCCGCACTCATAAAGTGGTACAGTGAAGGTACTTTTGACTTAGATGCGCCATTAGAACGTTACTACCCAGCCGCAAAAGGGAGCAACAAGGCCGATCTCAGCTTCCGGGCTATGCTGTCGCATCATGCGCGCCTGAGGCCTTGGATTCCGTACTGGCAAGGCACGCTACGTGGGAACGGTAAATACCCCTGGTCTCGAGCCCGCGATCCTGAACGAATCAATGATTATCGTTTTCGGCCTAAGACTCTTTCTCGTGATTCATCTGCCAAATACAACCGGTACTTGACCCCTACCCTGTGGCAACACAAAGACTATGAGGACAAGATGATGCGAGCCATCATGAAATCTCCACTCAATGAAAAGGCAGAGTATCGCTACTCTGGGCTATTATTCTATTTGCTTCCTGAAATTGTGCGCCAACAAAGCGGCATGGGATATGAAGAGTATCTTCGCCAAACCTTTTATCGCCCATTGGGAGCATATACCTTGGGTTTTAACCCGAGTCGTTACTTCCCTTTAAATCGCATTATCCCAACAGAGCGGGATAGCTTTTTCCGGATGCAATTACTGCATGGCTATGTACATGACGAGGGAGCCGCAATGATGGGAGGATTCTCTGCTAATGCGGGTTTGTTCGCTAATGCTTTTGACCTCGCCAAGATCATGCAACTCTATTTGAATGGCGGCACTTATGGTGGCCAACGTTACTTCTCAGCTAATGCGATGCTGACCTTTACGAGCAGGCACTATGCAGACCAAGACAATCGTCGTGGGCTTGGTTTCGACAAACCTTTATTAGATTACAATCCACAACAAAGTTCTGTAGCAGAAGCAGCCTCAGCGGCCAGTTTTGGTCATAGCGGCTATACTGGCACCTTTACCTGGGCCGATCCAAAAGAAGATCTGCTTTTCATTTTTCTAAGCAATCGGGTCTACCCTAGCCGAAACAATCGTGGCATATACACGCGGAATATTCGACCACGCATCCACACAGCGATATACCGAGCTATTCTGAAGGGGAATGGACCAACAGAGTGATGCACTTGTTCACCTCAAGATCACACTGATTCGTATCATGTCACCGTCTTTTTTCACAACTATTGTAATAAAAAGCACGTTGATCATACTAAAGCAATGAAGCTGCTTTCGCAGTGCTATTTTTTTGACAAGTAATTAAGCATGAAGTTATTATTTCGCCTCCTCGTGTTAGAAGTACTAGTATTCTTAAGTGTCGTCTTAAGTGCTCAACCTAGTACTGAAAAGTATGCCCCAACCACTGATGAAAACAAGTTGCTTTGGGAAATCACTGGTAATGGTTTAGCTGCGCCAAGCTATCTATTTGGCACAATCCATATGATTCCTTCCGGTGACTTTTTCCTCACTGAGGGTACTAAATCTGCTTTTGGCCAAAGTACGCGTGTCGCTTTCGAGATCGACACAGAAGAAATGACGAACCCAGCAGCTCTAATGGGGCTCATGGGAAAAATGTATATGGCAAACGACACCAGCCTATCCGACCTATTATCAGATGAGGATTACACCTTGGTGTCTAAGCACTTTGAAGAATTAGGGCTGCCGATGATGTTCATGGGCAAGATCAAACCGATGTTCTTAACTGTGCTGGCTGGACAAGACATGAAAGACATGAAACCTGGCGAAGGTGGCCTAGGAGGAATGCTCGGCGGTGACGGTATGAAGAGCTACGAACTTGAGCTTACTGACATGGCCAAGACAGCTGAGAAGCCGATCGTTGGTTTGGAGACAGCGGAATTTCAAATGAGCCTGTTTGATAGCATCCCTTATAAAGCACAGGCCAACATGTTGGTGGAAACCATCCGCTCTGAGCAAGAGGCCACCGAGGAAGAAAAAGAAGATGGTGCACTTGATCGCATGATCGAGTTGTACACGACGCAGGACATAGTGGGCATGCAAACCATGATGAGCGATGATCCAGCAGGTATCGGTGGCTATGAAGAGTTACTACTGCTAAAGCGTAACCGGAATTGGATTCCAGTTATGGAAAACCTCATGGCCGAAGAAACAGTCTTCTTTGCGGTAGGTGCGGGCCACCTTGCCGGAGAAGAAGGTGTAATTGCGTTATTGCGTAAAGCCGGCTACACTATGACGCCAGTGCAGGAATAATTGTGCGTCCAGTACAGATCAATTTAGATGGCCACTTACTGAAAAAAGAAGTGGTGTATTTTGGCGGAGCTTATTCCTTTTGGGAGAAACTAACTCACAGAGGAATAGGCTCCGCCAAAGTTTTATATGAACAGGGTATACCTGAATTTGATCAGCTAGATCGTGAGGTATCAAATGAGCTTCGATTCGTCAGTTTTGAACTTCTCAAAAACGGCCTTTTACTCCGCTTGAATCAAAATCAGCGAATTGCCTGCGTAGGTACTCGACTTAGCGAACTTGAGCGAATTCAATTGGAAGCCTTTCGCATCGAGCTAAAACAACGTCGACTAGGTCGATTGGAAACAAAGATCGTCCATAGAGCCGAAGTGTCCTTTCATGGCAAGTGGGGCGATTCCGTTCAGTTCTCCATCATGTCTTCTCAATTCCCAAGCTTACTAGCATTTTTTCAGCGGCCTCAACTCGAGCAAAAACTAGCCTATTCTGTGAGTACAAACCCGCCAGAAAAGGACTATGGTTATCTTATCGAATTACTAGATATAGGCTGGTAGAATTAACACCGGTACTGCTTCAAAAAAAGAGGCTGCATCTACCTTGGTTGATAGTTGCAGCCTCTTTTAAGTATAGTATGGCCTGATTGCCCTTTTAGCGAGTTATTCCGTCACCGGTATTTCATGCGCTTGAATAACGTCTAAAGAACCACCTCCTCTGTGAACAAATGCCACAACAGTACACTCTTCGGCCACCCACGAAGGATCAAGCGTCACAGACAAGGAACGATTAATGACCGAGCCTGCACTTAGGTTTTCGTTCAAGGCATCGCCATCAAAAGAAGTTACAGCTGTACGAAAGACATGTTTATGAACATAGTCCACCACCACACTATCCGGTGTCGATTGAGGGGAAACAATGTTGCTTTCTGTGATGTATACAGTCAGACGTACGTCTTCGTAGTCAATATTTTCATCAACATACAGATCGGCATCAATATCTACAGATCCGGTAGCGTCATTGTAGTTGCTATTCAGGTCAATTCTTATCTCTGGATCTTGTTCTAATTCTTGTGCGATATAGCCCGGCCAAGTTGACTGGGCGGTATAACGTCCCTCTTCCCCGTCGAATTTGCGACGGTTCACAACTGCTGTAGGATAACCCAATGGCTCACCTAGGAAGTTAAGAATTGAGGTGCCGGTGCTATTTTCCAATTCTGCAGTAGCATCTGGATATGGTACCGCAAAGAACCCCGCGTGAATAGACACCGCTACCAGGCGTTCACCATGAATTCCGAGAAGTGCCTCAATCGCTTCACTAGCGGCAGGGCAATTCACACAACGAACCCCCGTAAACTCTTCAAGAATGACTTGCCGTCTTTGTTGTGATATAGGGCCACCACCACCATTATCTCCTCCTCCAGGATTAAGTACAGGAGGTACCTCTTCACAACCTAAACCTAGTAGGATAAAGAGTGCCAAAAATCCGAAAGTCAAGTATTTTTTTGTCATCGCGTTTATATTTAAGAAGAGCTATTAATTACACTAGAAGCTAGTATTAGCAGAAAACTTCACCCCACTGAAGGCTGGCTCCAGTCGGCAAATACCGCCCGTACAAACTACCCCTTCAACCTGCTTTACGTAACTCAGGGCAAAGCGAGAAGGGCCAGTGGTATAATATACATCAAAGCGAGGATAATGCAGCGACTGTTTTTCACCACCCTCATCCTCTGGTGAATTCTTACCCGGATCGATATTAAACATATCGGATGCCACCAATGTCCAATTGCGGCCTAAGGATACTTCAACTAAGCCAAATACCCAGTCGCCGTAGTCTTGTTTTGCTCCTGCCTTAACATCATCTCCGGTAGCCATATACTGTCCTTCGAAGCGAATGTTATGACTGCGATCCAGCTTGTAAAGGAAATCAAAGTAAGGAATAAAGGTTTCCACAATCGGTACTTGAGGTTTAAACTCAAAACGTTCCTGGTTATAGTTCTGCACCTGCACACCACCCGTGAACGTCCACAGGCGCTTGTGCTTGTACTGGACTTCGGTGTATAGCTCACGATAGAGCTTCACCTGATCAAGGTCATCAATATGGGAGTAGTTAACATTGAAGCTAAGCTTACGACTAGGCGCATATCTGACATCTGCCTGGAAGGCCATCTCTGCCAATTCCTGCGTAGCAGCATTATAACGAGCATTTAGGCGGTAGGTATTGATCCTTGCCATTGGCGGCAAGAAGTTGATCAATCCCCGGTTCAACTGAGTTTGTGGACGAGTACGCCAACTGAAATTCTCGGTACGCTTCGCTTCTAAGGTAATCCCCCATTTTGGAGGTGCAATACTTAGACTGGAGTACAATACCGAACCCGGTTCAAAGATGAACTTGTCTCCAATGATTTCCTGTCCATCTCGAACAATGACGCCAAAAGGGTCATTCATCTGATCCTCTGTCTTATAGGCGCCCTCAACGTACCAAGAAAAAATGCCTGCGCTTAAAGTGTTGTATAGGCTAAAAGCGTACGCATTATATTTCGGAACGAAGAGATCTTCTTCCGGATAGAGATTCAAGGTAGCTACCAGGCTATTCATGGATGCATCGTCCAAAGTACGTGCGACAACTCCAAAACCTGGAGCCAAAGTCCAGTTAGAGAGCGAATCTCCTTGAACAAAGCCCTCAATGTTCAATCCACGAATCACAGACTCATAGGTATCAAACTGTTGCTTTTGCCGTCCGGTAAAGCCTTTGATGTTCCAGTTCTCTGACAATTCATAGTCTACCTTAAGTCCGTACAGTGCATTATCAATCAAGAGTGGACGCTGCTCGAAGGCTCGGAAGATAATTCCACTACCAATTTGGTCGTAGATGTATCCTGCTTCAAAACCAAACTTCTTCACTCGCTTCTTGATGTACCACATCCCAATACCTTGATCGGTATAAGAACCCGTAGGATTAAGTAGGTTGGAATTATTGAAGAAATCATACCGGAGTCCGAAATCGAAGCCCCAGTTGCTATAATTAAGATTGAGCCACCCTTCACCACCAAATTTCTGGCGATCGTACTGGGGTGTATTCGCTGCCCCAATGAGGGAGTCTCGAATAAAGAAATTCGCGTTGGTCTCTAGGCTACCGGAAAGGCGACCTGCGTTCTCTTGCCCAACTAGCGTAGCTGTAGTGAGCAGGCCCAAAACGAAGATGATATAAGCGTAGAACTTCATGTTGAAAAGGTGGTTTCGTTTTGCAACGAGATAGTTAAAGTAGTTTTAAAGTGGGTCTAAAGTGCTCTCGTTCACATGATTCAGTGGGTCATTAGCGTTACAATTCGGCTATATTTGCGTCGAAATGATAAATTTCTGGCAATATTGCGGACTAGAATTCGGCTAGCCAAAAATTTCTTCAAGTTAGTCTTTCAACCAACAACAAAAAAATACCACCGATGCGTTTATCGATTTACTTTACGCTAGCACTGGCATTAGGTTTCACTACACTGGCCATGGGGCAGCAACAAATCTCAACTGCTGAAATTAAGACCCTTAAAGGTGAAACTGTTGATTTAGCAGATGTCATCCAAGAAGCAGACCTCACGGTAGTGAGTTTTTGGGCAACCTGGTGTAAGCCATGCCAAGCAGAACTAGATGCTATCGCTGACCTTTACCCAGAATGGCAAGAAGATCTCAACGTACAACTTGTTGCGATCACTATCGACACTCAGCGTCAGTTGAGCAAAGTGCCAGGCCTCTTGAGTACCAAGGGTTGGGAATACTCCGTTTATTCTGATGCCAACAACGTATTGAAGAACCAGTTGGGCTTCCAGGCAATTCCACAAACCTATGTAGTGGATCAGCAAGGCAACATCCTTTACAATCACTCTGGCTACACTGCTGGTGATGAGTATGACCTAGAGGATAAGCTCAAAGAACTATCGGGTAAGTAAGCTGTTATTGCTACCTAGACACCACTTTCAAACAAAACCACAATTTGGTTCTTAAATGACAGCAGAAATTCTTACCGACAAAGGCCTCATGAAGGTCGAATTCTACGAAGCTGATGCCCCGAATACGGTAGCCAATTTTGTCAAATTGGCTAAAGACGGCTTCTATGACGGTCTAACTTTCCACCGTGTGATTCCAAATTTCGTTATTCAGGGCGGTTGCCCGAATGGGATCGGCAATGGTGGACCAGGCTATAAAATTGACTGTGAGTTAGATGGAGATAACCAATTCCATGACCGCGGCGTCTTGTCTATGGCGCATGCTGGCCGGAATACTGGTGGATCACAGTTCTTTATCTGCCACAGCAGAGATAATACAGCACACCTTGATCGCAACCATACTTGTTTTGGTCGGGTCTTCGAAGGTGTAGATGTAATTGACGATATCCGTCAAGGTGATCTTATGCAGAAGGTTACTATTATCGACTAAGGAAGCGAAGATGTTTTCGCTTTATACAAGAAGCGGCTCGGATGATACCCGAGCCGCTTCTTTCATTTATACCCCTACAGGGCAACAATGCTTGTCATTCCCAAAGATCTTGATCTAGTACTTGCGTGCGTTCTTCGGTACGTTCTGCCTTTCGAAGATAGGGTAACACCCAGTCTGCATTGTTCAAAAAAAGCAGTGCCCCAATAACACAACCTAGTACCGCAGTTGTAATGCCAATGAAAATGACTGGCGCATGCTGAATACTATTGATCTCACTGCTTACGAATGCCAACCAAGCCAGAGCAGCTACGATAAAGCCAAATTGCATGAGCAACCGCGCCCAGTTTTTTCTAAAAATTAAACCAAGTGCGCTGGTCAGCAAAAAGGCTCCTAGCCCTAACATAACGAAAAACACAAGCAGCTGGTCAGAGGACCAAGAGGAAGGATCGTAGATAAATTCATCGTAGCGATAACGCCATACTTTGTCGTAATATACCTGCCCCGCTACAGCCGAGCAGAAGACTCCTAACGACATTACGATACAACTAAATACAACTACCGGATGTAATCGATTGCGGAACAAAAGCGTAGGGTTTTGTTTAGAAATGATGCTTAGGAAACGTTACTTGGATATACCGGAGTGTGGCCATTAACATCTATCTGAGCGCACTACTGCTGGCAGTAAACTGGACCAGAGTTCTTTATATAGATGCTTAATTTAGTATTTTCAGTGCATTAAGGATCACAATTTTCTCAATCTCTACACAATTACCGCTATCTGATAGCGTTTTGGGAGCGAGAACATACATCGAAAACTGTACGATGTGTCCACACCACAGCGTACAAGCGGATTATGTACCATAAGGGTACAATCCATCTTCAAACTGCTTAACACTATTATGAATTCAAAGAATGCATTAATTGCAGTAGTAGTCATCCTGGCCTTGGCTTTGATTGGCTCACTCATTTGGGGATCTAGCAAAAACAGCGAAGCGAAAGAACTCCAACAGGACAACACAGAAGTAAATGAGGCCCTCGATGCCATGACTTCTTTACGGGATCAATTAGCTCGTGAGGTAGACAGCCTGGCAGGAGAGTATGACCTATTGGCTTCTGAAAATGTAGAGTTGAATGGCCAGTTGGCTGGCTCTCGCGATGAATTGTCAAATGCTCAGGCTGCACTTAGCCGTGCTAAGCGCAATGCAGCTGCTGAAATCAACGACCTGCGTGCTCAGATCGAAGAACTTCAGGCTGTTCGCGGAGAGTTGCAGAACTCTATCGGTGCGCTGGAAACTGAAAATGCCGACTTGCGTCAGCAGATGGGTATTTTGGAATCCGATCTAGCTACCTCACGTCAGCAAAACGAAGAACTCACCACCATGGCTACCTCTATGGAAGGTGAAATTCAAAAACTGACCTATGAGAACTTTAAGGCTACTGCCTTCCAGATCTCTCCGGAAGTAAAGCGTGGTAATGCTACCTCGAAGTCGAGCCGTGCTCGTCGTGTTGCTATCAGCTTCGACTTGGCTAATGTGCCAGCAGAGTACCAAGGCCTACGTCCAATCTATTTGGTCATTACAGACGAAAAAGGAACACCAATTCCACGTACTGATTACATCACCACTACCGTGAATGTGAACGGCCAGCCTCAAGACTTGATGGCTGTGGAAGCGCGTGAAGAAAACATTGGTGCTACACAGCGTCTGGAGTTTGCTCACGAACTAGAGAATAAACTTGACGCCGGTTACTACCGCGTTAGCGTATTTACTGATATCGGTGTGTTGGGTTCATCCAACTTCCGACTCCGGTAATCACTTAGTGTGTTTACCTTCCCCCCTTGAAAATTAGTCGTAATACTGGTAGCGGGCGCGAAACTTGTTTCGTGCCCGCTTGCTGTTTGTAGGAGTGCGTTTGTTATCGTTCGCGTCTGGGGACGCTCGCTAACACATATCGTACAGTTAGCGAGCGTCCCCAGACGCGAACGACTACAACACCAACACAAGCCACAAAACATCACACTCCCACATAACCAATCCAAGAAGTTGAAAATTCTATGACGTCAACATCTAACAGTCCCTTACCGTCTACATAGTTCGAAGCACTACTATACGGATAGTGATGGGGCTCATCCACCCACCCAGCAACTACCGGATTGTTATGGATGTAACCTACCTTTTGGGCAATAACGGGCAAGGAATACAACTCGATAGGATGATAACCCACTTGCCAAAACTGAAGCCGGCGATTGTTTTGCTGTTCTCCCGCTTTCGCGAATCGTTCCAAAAACCATTCGGTCCGACTTTCTACTCGTCGATTTTTGATCTTCTTCAGGATTCGGTTAGCGGTAAATTTCTTGAAGTCTCGCAGAATATCGGTCAAAGGAATATCGCCATCTGCTTTCGCAACCAGATGAACGTGGTTGCTCATAATCACGTAAGCAAATATCTGGAGATGCTTATGGTACTGACTATATCGCAAATAGTCAATGGCAATGTCTTTGTAGGATCGACGAGTAAAAACGTCAACCCAATCCACAATTGTAAGTGTAAGGAAATTAAGACCGTGTTGGTCTCGAATGCGATACCGTCCCATAGATACTTTCGTTAAGCGCGTTAATTTAATTCGAAAGTGTCTACAAGTGTCTTTTAGTACGTTGTGTTTATCTCCGTTGGATTTATTATCGCTCGCGTCGGGGGACGCTCGCTAGCTTTTCTGTGTGTGTTAGTGAGCGTCCCCCGACGCGAACGACAAAGATGTCTACGCCACCGCCTGCGCCTCTTCCATACCGGCAGCAGCTTCCTCGAGCGTTTCGCCCTCCTCCAATTCATCCTTTTCCACCCGGAGGTTATCAATGATGAATTCCTGGCGACTCGGGGTATTCTTACCCATGTAGTAAGACAAGACTTTTTCCAGATCCGTCTCTGGATCGATCACGACCGGGTCCAGGCGAATATTTTCGTTGATGAAGTCCTTGAACTCTCCGGGAGAAATCTCACCCAAACCTTTAAATCGGGTAATCTCCGGCTTGCCACGCAGCTGTTTAATAGCGGACTGCTTCTCCTCCTCGCTGTAACAATAGAAGGTTTTCTGTTTGTCGCGTACTCGAAACAACGGAGTATCGAGAATATAGAGGTGCCCTTGGTGCACCAAGTCTGGGAAAAACTGAAGGAAGAACGTAAGTAATAGCAAACGAATGTGCATTCCATCTACATCAGCATCCGTAGCGATTACTACGCGGTTGTAACGAAGATCATCAATAGTGTCCTCGATATTCAGCGCATGCTGTAGCAGGTTGAACTCTTCGTTCTCGTATACCACCTTCTTTGTCAGGTTGAAGGTATTCAAAGGCTTACCACGAAGACTGAATACCGCTTGCGTCTGCACATCACGAGCCTTGGTGATAGAGCCGCTGGCAGAATCACCCTCCGTAATGAAGATAGTAGAAGCCAAACGAATCTCTTCCGCCGTCTTACGAGGGCCATCATTGAAGTGAGCACGGCAATCGCGCAACTTCTTGTTGTGAAGATTGGCCTTCTTAGCGCGCTGGTTAGCTAACTTCTTGATGCCAGCAATTTCTTCGCGCTCCCGCTTAGACTGCAAAATGCGCTTTTCCAAGGCCTTTGCCGCTTCCGGGTTGCGGTGCAAGAAATTATCTAGCTTCTCATTAAGGAAGTTCTTAATGAAGGTACGGACCGTTGGTCCCTTTGGGCCGATATCCGTAGAACCGAGTTTGGTCTTGGTCTGAGATTCAAAAACCGGTTCCTCTACTTTTACACTTACCGCGGCAACGATCGAACTAAGAATGTCGCGGCGATCATAACTCTTATTAAAGTGACGCTGCACGGTGTCAACTACAGCCTCCTTGAAAGCATTCAGGTGGGTTCCACCCTGAGTAGTATTCTGACCATTAACAAAAGAGAAATACACCTCTCCGTATTGGCTACCGTGGCTCATAGCCACTTCTATATCATCATCCTTTAGGTGGATGATTGGATACCGTAAGTTCTCTACATTTGTTTTGCGCTCCAACAAGTCTAGCAAGCCGTTCTTACTCACCAAGGTCTTGCCATTAACCACAATCTTCAAGCCTGCATTCAAGTAGGCATAGTTCCACAACTGGTTTTCCACATAGTCCATGCGGAAGTTGTACTTTTTGAAGACAGAATCATCAGGGCGGAAAACAATCAAGGTTCCGTTTTCATCTTTGGTCTTACTGATGCGATGATCCTTTAGAATTTCACCTTTTTCAAATTCGGCTACCTTGGTCTTACCATCACGTACAGCTTGTACCTTGAAGTAATTAGACAAGGCATTTACCGCTTTGGTGCCTACCCCGTTCAGACCAACTGACTTCTTAAAGGCTTTGCTATCGTACTTTCCTCCGGTATTGATCTTTGACACACAATCAACCACCTTACCGAGAGGAATACCACGTCCATAGTCTCTGATACGAACTTCTCCTTCACTGATATTTACCTCAATTTGACGTCCGTGCCCCATGACGTATTCGTCAATGGAGTTATCAATCACTTCTTTCAACAGGATATAAATACCGTCATCTGCAGAAGAGCCATCACCTAGCTTACCGATATACATACCGGGGCGCATACGGATGTGTTCTTTCCAGTCGAGTGAGCGGATATTGTCTTCAGTATAGGTTACTTGCTCTGCCATATTCAAATATCAGCGATCTATTTCCAGGGAATCCTTATGGCAAAAAAAGTGCTGTTGATGAGAAACAAAAGTCTCTTTTTACCATTTAAATTAAGACTACAAATCTAACAAAACTGCCGCTAAAACTGAAAACAAATTGTTAATAATTAGATGCTAAACTAATTTTTTGCATCATGCGCCGCAAGCAACATTTAAATCACCCAGCATTGATTCCGCTTTGGAAAAGTTTGGAGAAGGATTGGCTACTTCAATTGACGGCCAAGCTGGTTCTTTTGGTTTGTGGCTTGATCGTTTTCACAATAGGTTTAGCGGTTTATCCTATCCTACTAGTTTTAGGCTTCGCGGCTACGCTTATTGGTGGCATATTGTTGATACGCCATTTTCGTGAAAAGAGCCCCCTGGAAAAGCTACAGGATCGCCTATATGACGATCCTGGTACTATTGTCTGGATATATACAGTGGTGCATGAGCACCACCCTTTCGGTCTACAGTTTACCGAACGTGGCCTTATCTATTTCAAGTTCACCGATGGTGATGAAATCAGTGCATTCCTACCACCACGGAAACTTAAGTTGACGACCAAAATCTTATCTCGATCGCTTCCTTATACTGTGTTTGGTTACACGAAGGAACGTGCTGAGCAATACAAGAAAGATCCTTACCTAGTGAGTAAGTGGCAGAAGTAGGTACTCCCCTCCTGCCCTCTTCTTTATAATTATCTACAACGCTCAATTTAACCCGGCCAAACCAATAATGGAATGTGAGTGTATCCAGCTGTTAGCTTACTCTGGCTACGGTGGAACAATTCCTGGAAGAAATTGCGCCGCGGCCTTACCAATACCTGCATGTCGATATGATACATCAAATTGAAGCCTTCTAGTGCTTCGGTTGTATCATCCTCCTCAGATTGGTGGAACATCACCGGCATATCATCCAACTGCTTACTAAAGACATTTACCATCTCAGCGAAGCTGACCTCTGTCTTTTCGTTCTCATTAGCAACAATGTGCAAGCATCGGATTTCCGGATCTTGAGGAGCGATAAACTCACGTAAGCGCAACAGGTGAAGCACATCCGCCTGATTGAGGTCGGTAGCAAAACTGATCCTGCTCAGAGGCGCATAAGCTGCGGTGGCTGGCACCACTAATACAGGTACACTAGGGTGGTCAATAACATCCTTAGATACACTACTCATCCACCAGGGTTTACCTTCCTCGCCGCGGGTACCTACCACAATAAGATCGGCATCGTCCTTAGCAATTTCATTAACGGTAAGCCCAATTGGCCCCATCTCTACTTCCGTGCTGATCTCGATTTCACCCTTCAGTTCCTCACCAAGATCAGTAAGCATGTTTTCAGCTAGCTTTTGCAGATTCTCTCGGGTCTCCTCGAAAAGCTTTCGATTAACTGCTGGAACTGTCTGTGGAACCTCCAACATGGCATCTGTGATCGGCTCTAGTACGTGAAGCAAGTGTAGTTTTGCACCATATTCGTCCGAAAGCTTCAATGCATAACGCAATGCATTTTCAGCAGCGTCCGAGAAATCAAGTGCACATAATATTCTTTGAATCTTTGCCATAATACTGTTAGTTAATCCTCTAGCTCCAAGATAGGTGCGGAAGGAAAGGGCAGGTACGACCGTTTATCACCAAAAAGTGATGACTTTTATCAGAGTAGATAAAGCCGGATAAAAGCGGCTGCTAAAAACAGTATCCAGATGGCCATAGCCCCCTCTACAATCTGAAACCAGAGGGGATCATGCGCAGTGGTAAGCTCTCCTCTGCGGCGACGAAACCACCAACGAAGAATCTCAAGACCAGTACTAATAAATACAGGAAGGAAAAAGCCCGAAAGAACTGGGCGAATAGAATATCTACTGAATTGGCGAGTAAACCAATACTCAAAAGCGAGTTCTCCGAGCAGTATTAATAGCAGGTAAAATACTGCTCGGAGAACAGGGCGCGGGCTTAAGTCTGCATTTTCAGCAGAACCTTGTGCCTGTTCATCATCTAGCGGGTCATGCATTAGAGTACACTGGTACGACCACCATCTACCGTGATGTTAGTGCCAGAAATATAACCAGCCGCAGGGCTTGCTAAGAAGGCAATAACGCCTCCCACTTCTAGCGGATCAGCAAAACGACGCAAGGGTACATTCTTCTTCATGCCCTCCGCTAAATCTGGTTTACTGACTCCTCTTTGTTCCGACCAGGCATCAATCAACCCAAAGAGACGCTCCGTTTCCGTATACCCCGGCAACAGGTTATTCACGGTGATGCCATCTGGCCCCAGTTCATTGGCCATCGTTTTGGACCAATTGGCTACTGCTCCACGGACGGTATTGGAAACACCCAAATTATTCAGTGGTGCTTTAACGGAAGTCGAAATGACATTGATCACACGGCCATAGCCATCTGCCTTCATCCCTGGCGCACAAGCTTGTACCAATACATGATTGCAGAGCAGGTGATTATGAAAAGCTGCCAGAAAAGCGTCCTTTTCCGCTTTAATGATAGGCCCTGATGGCGGACCACCAGTATTGTTGACCAGAATATGAATGTGCTTGGTCTTAGTCAGCGCTTGTACCTTCTGTTGTAGGTCATCACTATCCGAGAAATCAGCTATGAGATAATCATGCTGTTGCCCTTGTGTAGTATCCAGTTCTGTTACTAACTGTTCTAAAATATTGGCAGAACGAGCCACTAATGTGACGCTTGCTCCTAAAGCTGCAATCTCGATAGCAGCTGCTTTACCAATTCCCTTACTACTACCGCATACCAAGGCGTTTTTGCCCTGCAGACTCAAATTCATAAGACGCTATTTAGCTTATTCAAAACATTTATGCCCACCGTAGAGCGGCGATAAAGATAGGCTTTTGGGCCTACTGCTCCGCATGTTTTGTAGCTTTGCAGCCAATCAAATTTCAGACTGATCTTTGGGCAGGACATATTTTGCATCTGATTTCCATTTGGGCGTTGACGGTCGTGTAAGTAGCCCCGAACGAGAGCGCCAGCTGGTCCGCTGGCTAGATCGCATCAAACCTGATGCTGATGCCCTGTATCTGGTAGGAGACATCTTTGACTTTTGGTTTGAATACAAAACGGCTGTCCCTCGGGGTTATATTCGACTACTCGGCAAACTGGCAGAGCTCCGCGACGCTGGCATCCCTATCTACCTCTTCACCGGCAATCACGACATGTGGATGTTCGACTATCTCCAGAAGGAGCTCGACTCCCCAATATTTCGTAAGCCTGTCGTACATGAGATTTACGGCAAGACCTTTTTCATCGGACATGGAGATGGTCTAGGCCCAGGCGACCATGGCTATAAACTACTCAAGAAAGTCTTTGCGAATCCTATATGCCAGTGGTTATTTGCTCGTCTACACCCCAATTTTGGCATTTGGTTGGCGCAGTTTTTCTCTGGCAAGAGTCGAGCTGCCAATGTGGGAGAAGACAGCTTTTATGGCCCTGAAGATGAGTGGCTGTTGCAGTATAGCTGCAGAAAATCTGAACAGTTGCCCGCAGTAGATTTCTTTGTCTTTGGTCATCGACACTTACCAATCGATTACCGCCTGCCAAATGGACGTAGCCGTTATATCAACCTCGGCGAATGGGTCAACTTCAATTCCTATGCTGTCTTTGATGGCCAGACATTAGAAGTGGAATTTTTCGAAAATTCCGCAGGTAAAGTAATCCGGGGCGAATCCTAACCTTATCGCTGCAAAATCCGTTTGCGGATTCTACTTAAAGATTCTGGCTTAACACCAACATAGCTTGCCAATTGGTATTGCGGTACTCGTGCCAGCAGCTCAGGACGTGATTCCATAAGCTTTAAGTACCGCTGTTCTGGTGTGGAAATCATGTACTGAGCCAGGGTTTCTTCTAGTTCGCCCAGCATCCCTTCTGTTTGGACTCGGCAAACTGCCTCGAAACGAGGAAAACGTTTGAAGAAAGCGGCTTCCGTCTCCGCTGTTCCCGCACTCATAATAGTGTCTTCTAAACACTCCAGATAGAAAGTAGAAGGCAGTGGATTACGTTGGCTAATCATCGGATTGATCGGATGGCCTTCGGTGTAGAATGCCGTTGTTTTTTCTATCCCATCCACTACGTAGAATTTGCGAACGCACCCTTTGAGCACCAAATAGCAGCGCTGTGAGTACTCGCCTTCACGCAACAAAAATCGCCCTTTGGGCTGAGCTTCTATATTGATGTAGCTACGCATGGCTTCCTTCTCCTCCTCCGTTAAGGTCACCATATCTTTCAAGTACTCAAACAGCCATTGTAAGGCGGCTTCTTTAGGGTCTTTATTTTTCCAAATTGAATGGTAAGACTTCGTCATCAGAATTGCTAGATAGGTAAGAGTACAAAAATGCATAGTCCTCGGCCAAACTGCTTAGATTTTCTATGAACGACTATAAAAGTTCGACTTATTGACGGTCAAGAGCAATCCCGTTTCTTATTTGTTATATGAGAAATATGTGTCCATATTCAATACCGGCTAAACATCCACGTTAATAGATTGAAATGGAGTATTTCAACACACAAGTCAGGACCCATTTTTGGGGGGTTTTAACCCTATTTCTATTCGGGTCGACAACGTTATCCTCTCAAACAGATAGCTTGTGGCGTCCACTTCTCCAACTGCCAGAAGTGGATCGTTTTGCGGTAGATCCACTACAGCAAATCCTAACAGTGGGTTCGGATGGCGTTTTAGTCCAATACAATCCACAAGGCCAGGCACTTTTCCGTTATCACAACACTACCCTTGGCGAGGATTTTACCATCGATGCGACCGATCCATTTAACATCTTGCTCTTTTATGAAGATCAACAAACGATCATCCTATTGGATCGTACGCTCAGCGTCAGGGCAAGTCTAGACCTCCGCGATACAGAAATTCTCTACGCCACTGCGGTGGCTCGAAGTCATGACAATAACCTCTGGGTATATGATGAGCTTGCGGGCAGGCTCTATCGCCTCAGTGCAAGAGGCGATCTGTTGTTTACTTCGAATGACTTTCGCCTGAGTGAAAACCTCAGTGTGGGGCCTACAGAAATAGTGCGCTGGGGTGATCGTATTGTCCTCAATTTCCCAGAGAGAGGCTTAGCGCTTTTTTCTGTCTTGGGCCAGTTGCAGCAATGGTGGCCCATAACAGGAGCCGAAGATCTTTTCTTTCATCAGGACATCTTATATTTCAAACAGGAAGATCAATACTACCGCTACCTTGTACGGCAGGCGGCTAAGGAAATCATTACCTGGCCAGATAAGGCCGCTCCCCTCGCATTCTTGCAACAATTCAATCGGCGCTATATCCTACGAGCCGGCCATTCTTTACATATCGAAGTTCTTAACGAGTTGCCCAACGGGACTGAATAAATCAAATCATCCGGCAAATTGAAGACCTGCAGTTTCTGCTGTAGATTGCGTATCCAGGTAAGTCTTATTAGTTTTGCGGCCAATTCTGCATCCGCGGACAACCATCTAATGCGCTAGCTGTTGTCCTTTACATTACCGAAATAATAAGCTACATGAGCGATACGCAGTTTTATCCACTGAATGTTTCTGAAGTAAAGCAAGAAACCAGCGATACTGTCAGCATTTTCTTTGCTGTCCCTGATGATCTTAAGGATACCTTTTCTTACAAGCAAGGGCAATACTTGACATTGCGTTTCGATATCAACGGCCAGGAGGAACGCCGAGCTTATTCCATGAGCTCTTCTCCCCTTGAGCCACATTTAGCTGTTTCTGTAAAGCGTGTAGATGGTGGTAAGGTTTCTAACCACATCAACGACAACGTAAAGGCAGGAGATACTGTTGAGGTAATGCCACCTCAGGGTCGTTTCTACACAAAACTGGATGCAGACCAACGTAAGAGCTACTACCTATTTGGTGCAGGTTCAGGTATTACACCATTGATGTCGATCCTGAAGACTACGCTGGAGCAAGAACCTCAAAGTAGCGTGTACCTGCTATACGGTAGCCGCAAGGATGATCAGATCATCTTCCATGAAGAGCTGCAAAACCTAGCCAAGCGTTATGATGGCCAGCTCCTGGTAGACTTCATCGTAAGTCAGCCGAATAAAGAAAAGGGCGGTTGGTTCAAGAAATCCACCACCAACTGGACCGGTCGAGTAGGACGTATTAATGCGGTTGAGTTGCAACGTTTCCTTGATGAATGCCCACTTCAAGGACAAGGTGCAGAATACTTCATTTGTGGTCCTGGTGCCATGATCGATGCCGTAGAAGCTGCTTTAAAAGATCAAGGCATTGATTCAAAGAGTATCCATAGCGAGCGTTTTGTCAACGCCGCAGAGGCTGCAGCCGCAGCTAGCCAATCTCCTGCTGGAGGTGCCGGTACGGTGAAGGTGCAACTACGTGGTGAGCAAATTGAAGTACAAGTGCCAGAGGGCAAGAGCATCTTGCAAGCGCTACTGGACGAGAAACAGGACGCTCCCTACTCATGTATGGCTGGTGCCTGCTCTACCTGTATGGCTAAGGTGAAGAAAGGTTCGGTAAAAATGGACGTTTGCTACGCACTCGACGATGATGAGGTAGCAGATGGCTACATTCTGGCTTGCCAAAGTCATCCGGAAGGACCTGATGTTGAAATTACTTTCGACGTTTAAGATAAGCTTACATCAAGACTAGATAATCGTAGTGCACTAGGGGCTTGTGCCCCTTTTGCCCTATTGCCTCACCGGCTGTAGCAGCATCATACTGCGCGATTCCGATCCCAATAGCTTTTCCATCAGGCCCTAAGATGTGAAGCAAATCCCCTTTATTGAAGTCCCCTTCGATTGATACAACTCCAACCGGTAGAAGACTGCTGACTTTGCTTTCGTCCAGAAGAGCATCTTGGGCTCCCGCATTGACATAAACAGTGCCGTTGGTGGCCGCTTGTTGGGCCAGCCACTTCTTAAGGTTAGACGGCTTGGCATTGGTCGCAGCAATTCTTGTACAAGGCCCTTGCCCAGAAAGAACTTGCGTAAGGATATTTGGGCGACGCCCATTGGCTAAGATCACCTCCGCCCCCAAACGCGCAGTCTGTTGTGCCATACGCACCTTAGTCCCCATGCCACCTCGGCCAAAAGAGGACTTAACGGGTGCTACATGCCCCAGAACACTTTCGTCATGCGCCGCCAGGCTTTCAATGAGTTCTGCGGTAGGGTCATCAGGGGCAGCCGTGTATAGACCATCCACACTACTGAGTATTACCAATCGATCGGCATTCAGCATAGTAGTAACCAGGCCCGCCAATTCGTCATTATCCGTAAACATCAACTCCGTAACTGAGACTACATCATTCTCATTGATAATCGGAATAACACGATCATGTAATAGCGCCTCCAGGCAGTTGCGCATATTGAGATAGTGCATACGATCTCGGAAATCCTCTTTGGTCGCCAGTACTTGACCACACAACAACTGATGCCCGGCGAAAAGCTGGCGGTACAACTCCATCAATCTCACCTGCCCAATAGCAGAAAGCATCTGTCGTCTAATTACCGGGTCCAGCTGGTCGGCATCCGGCAATAACTCCCTTCCTGCTCCTACAGCACCCGAGGAAACCAAGACCAATTGATGCCCTTGTTTTTTCAAGAGAACAAGCTGATCTACCAGGTGGCTAATGTTAGTCACGTCCAAACTACCGTCTGGTCGAGTAAGCACATTTGTGCCCACTTTTACCACAATTTTTGATGTCGCCATACTCATAGCGCAAAGGTCGATAAACTTATAAGATCCGCCACTTTTTTTGCTTGTTTACTCCTTGTCGAGTAAATTGTGTTACTCCTTAGCACTATCTACGTCCAATCAAGGCAATAAAAGCTATCTCTTCTGTTGTCGTGCTAAGATCTTCTCATGTCCTATCATGAGGCTTTTCAAACCAAAACAAAACGACTTATGTGGAAAGAATTTAAGGACTTTATCCTCCGCGGAAATGTACTCGAGCTCGCCGTTGCGGTAATCGTAGCTGGAGCGTTTGGTGCTATCGTTACCTCCTTCACCAATGATTTAATCATGCCACCACTTGGCATGCTTCTGGGCGGTGTTGATTTCGCTGAGCTAGCCTTCACACTGCAGGCAGCAGAAATGAATGACGCTGGAGAAGTAGTAAAGGACGCTGTACAGATTCGTTATGGTGCCTTTATTCAGAAGATCGTTGATTTTCTAATCATCGCCTTTGCCATCTTCATGCTACTGAAAGCTTACAAGCGTACGCAGCAGCCTGAGGAAGCGCCTGCACCCGCACCAGATCCAGGTCCAAGCGCTGAAGACTTGTTGACGGAGATCCGCGATTTGCTGAAAAACCAGTAAGCAATTAGCTGATAAGACTTCTTTGAGCAGGCCACCTGGCACTGTTCAAGTCTAAATAATTGGCCCTGAGCTTGACATAACGTCGAGTCTCAGGGCCATTCTTTTTTTGCGCAAATTTTATTTTTGGCACGGTTTTTTCATTTGAGTTATTAGTTGCCCGAGAACGACAATGGGCCAATAGACAATCCAACCTAAAACATGGCGAGCCTTTAGGCTGGCATAGCTGAGTGCGTACTCACCTATGCCCTGGCTGTGCTATGCGGGTTGTCAGGGTCTTTAAACCGAAAATTTAGCTCGAAAGATGAAACACATAATTCCATTCCAAACAGCACTACAGCGGATCGTATCGCATGCGCTTCCGCTATTGTTCTTGCTAGGACTCAGCTCACAGCTGAATGCCCAGGATTGCGATTTGGCTTGTATTGGCAGCCCGGAGCAGCCGCTCCAGGTAGTCATCGACGAAAATTGCCAGATTGCAGTTACCACCGACATGGTTGTTACCGACTTGATTGTATGTCCTGGTAGCAAACGCCTGACGGTCAGGGACTCATTAAACAACCTACTAGCCGACAACTTTGACTTAGTTCAGTTTTCGGCCAGTAATCATGTTGGCAACCGTCTGAGTGTTACCATCACCGACCAGGCTACTGGTACTATCTGTGTTGGCACCATTCGGGTTGTAGACAACACCAATCCGACCATCATTGGTTGTGAGCAGGTTACCATTAGTTGTATGGATAGTGCCGCTCCTGAAGATGTTGGCATCCCAACAGCGAACGACAACTGTGATATCAACTTGGATCTCGATTTCATTGAGAATGTACTCCTACGAGATTGCCTCACTGATACTGCGGCAGTCATTATTCGCGATTGGACGGTAACTGATCACTCTGGGCTTACTGCGAGCTGTAGCCAGCGGATCAATATCCTTCGTGCATCTTCTATGGACGTTACTTTCCCAGATGATGTATTCCTTCCCTGTGATGACCCATCTGCAGATCCAGATCGCACCGGTATTCCTGAGCTGAACGGAATGGAACTCATGCACGGTGACCTTTGTGGCCTGCAAGTGAATTTCCTGGATGACACCACTTTTATCTGCAATGATTATATGTACCAGATCAATCGTACCTGGACGGTAACGGAGACTTGTACTAACTTCTTCGAAACGCATGCTCAGCAGATTCTTGTAAATGACGATGAAGGGCCAGAGCTAAACTGCCCTACTCCAAGTCAACTCGTTTATACCAGCGACCCTGGAGAATGTAGCGCTACTATTGCTTTGCCAGTCATTACTGGAACCGACAACTGTGGTGCGAACATTACTTTTAGTGTTAGCAGTACTTATGGAGCTACCGACTTCAGTGCCATTAGTGGCGTAGAGCCCGGCACACACACCGTAACCTATACTGGAACGGATGAGTGTGGTAATGTCAGCACTTGTTCTGTAGAACTTACGGTAGTAGACGATGTGGCACCAGTTGCCGCTTGTGATGATCAAATAATTGCTTCGATCTCATCAAGCGGATACGCCATCTTGCTCACACCTACTTTTGATGAAGGTAGCTCTGATAACTGTAGCACAGTATTCTTTAAGGCAAAACGCAATGCAGCTGCTGCTTGTGATCTAGCTAACGGTGATGACAGCTCACAGCCAGGTTACCAAGAATGGTTTGATGATGAAGTGATCTTCTGCTGCGAAGATATTCCAGCTAGCCCGATTGCAGTTACGCTGCGGGTATACGAAGTAGATCCAGGAGACGGTCCTATTGATCCATCACGAGAAACCGGTAGTGGCGACCTGGTCGGACGTTACACAGATTGCCAATCCCTTGTGACTCTACTTGATGCTACTCCTCCGGTATTTGTGCAGTGCCCTGCTCCTGTAACCATTGAGTGCTTCGAAGAGCAAGACGATCTCGGTATTTACGGTAGCCCAATAGTAAGAGACAACTGTGGTTTCACGATTGATAGCACCTTTACTTCAAGCTTCAATGAGTGTGGTGCAGGAACCATTACACGTACTTGGACAGCAACGGATAATTACGACCAGAGTTCTAGCTGTACGCAAGTAATTACAGTAGAAAACAACACTGCGCTACAAGCCGCAGATATTATCTGGCCAGAAGACGTATCACTATTCGAATGCGGTGCTGGTACTGACATCGAAGATCTTCCTGAAGGATTTCAGGAGCCAACGATCAACTTCTCTGGCTGTGGTACCGTAGCACTGAACCATACGGATGCATTATTCAATACCGTACCTGGAGCCTGCTTCAAAGTACTTCGTACCTGGACTATTATTGACTGGTGCCACTATGATACCGAGCACCCTAATGGTCCTGGCCGCTTTGTACACACACAACAGATCAAGGTGTTTGATCACGTAGATCCAGAGATTACTTGTCCAGAATCTGTTAGTGTGAATGTAGGCAACAACTGTACGGATGCTTATGTAACGATCGGCGAACCTACTGCTGAAGATTGTTCTACCCAGATTACGTTTACGAACAACTCTCCTTACGCAGATAGCGACGGTATTAACGCCAGCGGAACTTATCCTGCGGGTACCACTACCGTGACCTTCTACGCAGAGGACAATTGTGGAAACAACACCGCTTGTACAACTACCGTAACCGTAGCTGATACAGAAGCTCCATCCATTGCTTGTATCGTTGGCCTTACAGCAAACCTAATGCCGACACCTGAAGGTGGTGTTAATGGCATGATCGACGCAGGTGCGCTGGTGGGTTCTGCAACCGATAATTGCGATCCTGTAAACCTTTTGAAGTACACGATCTCGCGTCCAGGAGATGGCAGCAATGGCCTTCCAGACAATACTATGCTCATCTTTGATTGCTACGATGCTAATACAGCTGCGGAAGTAATGGTTTGGGCAGAGGATAGCCAAGGCAACTACTCTTACTGTACTACAGTAGTATCGGTACAAGACCCTAACAACAACTGTGTTGGCCAGACGGGTGGTGGATTGATCGCCGGAGGTGTTCTAACGGAAGACGGTCAGGAAGTGGAGAATGTAATGATCATGGTATCTGGTAATAATCCAGATATGCAGTATACAGAACTGGATGGTAGCTTCATGTTTGACAACCTGGAGTTAGGCGTCGACTATAGTGTAGTTGCTCAGTTGGATGAGTCATTGCTAAATGGTGTAACCACCTTCGACCTCATCTTAATGAGTAAGCACATCTTAGGTACTGCTCCATTAAGTTCACCTTACAAGTTGATTGCCGCAGATGTAGACCGTTCTGGACATATTTCTACACTTGATATCATCAAGCTACGGAAGTTGATCCTTAACATTGACGACGAGCTACCTAACAACAATACTTCTTGGCGCTTCATAGATGCTGCTTATGAATTCCCGGACCCAACTAACCCATTCTTGGGTTACTTCCCAGAATTCTTCAACATCAACAATTTGAATGGGCCAGAGATGCATGCTGACTTCATCGCTATCAAAGTAGGTGATGTAAACGGTTCTGCGGTCGCAAATAGCATCATGGGAGGCGGTGATGACCGCTCTAGCGTTGCTCCGCTAGAACTCATTGTAGCAGCTGAAGATGTAGAGGTGGGCGAAACAATCGATATCGATTTCACAGGTCGCTACATGAATGAATGGATGGGCTACCAGTTTACGCTGGAGTATGACCCCAATGCCCTAGAAATAATGGAAATCATCCCTGGCGAACTGCCAAACCTGTACCCAGAGGAAAACTTCCACATCTACGATGAGCGTGCTGGTTTTATCACCACGGTGTGGAATGAATATGGCGCTAGTGCTACTAGCAAAGAAATGACGGTATTCACTTTGCGCTGTAATGCTCGCCAAAGTGGTAACGTAAAAGATTGGCTCTACATGAGTTCTCGGGTAACAAAGGCGGAAGCTTATACTCAGGAAGGACAAGCGGAGGATATTAACCTTAGCTTCTTCACTGAAAATGAAGCGACGACCAACTCTAACTTTGAGTTGTTCCAAAACCGTCCGAACCCTTGGAACAATAGTACTATCATTCCATTCCAACTTGACCCCGGTGGTGATACTCGCCTCACCGTCTACGACATGGCTGGCAAGTTGGTCTACGAAGTAGCAGATTACTTCTCGGAAGGCTACCATGAAATTAGCATCAGCCGCAGTGATCTACCATCTATCGGACTGTTCTACTACACCCTGGAATCGGGTGACCAGCGAGCTACTCGTAAGATGGTACTAACTGACTAGAAAGAAATAAACAAAACGAATTAATCTTCTGCCAACGAGCAAAGCCAGGCTGCCATAGCGTAGCCTGGCTTACGCTTTTTAAGCCCATAATTTCTTACCGGGAGTGCTTTTTTATGGTGGGGCTCCATTTATTACATTTGTTACTCACCCAATCGTTTTCAAATGGCAGCACATAATGAACTTGGAGAGCTCGGTGAGAAACTTGCGGCCAATTTTCTAGAGGCCAACGGCTATATCATTCTAGCCCGTAATTGGCGCGCCAACCGTGCTGAGATTGATATCGTAGCTAAGATTGACGAGACATTAGTATTTGTGGAAGTCAAAACACGAAGCACTGATTACTTTGGCCCACCAGAAGAGGCGGTAAGCAAACGCAAGAAACGACTGCTAGCCGCAGCAGCCAGTGCCTACATGGAGGAGACAGGGCACGATTGGGCCCTCCGTTTTGATATTATCAGTATTGTAATGCAGTTGGGAGAAGCTCCCAAACTCACGCACTTTGAAGATGCCTTTTTCCCGGGCTTACATGATTAAGCTGTTCTTACTTCACAAACAGCCAATCACTGTCGGTAGAAAGATCCGCACGGAAGACGTAATCGTCAGCTACCAATTCCTTGATGGCTTCTGCTTCCGTCACACGCTCTTTTACAATCAACTGTGCCATTTTGCCACGAGCTTTCTTGGCATTGAAAGAGATCACCTTTAGCTTACCGTCACGATCTTCTTTGAAATGGACGTTAATGAGCCTGCCGTTTAGCTGCTCTGTCTTTACAGACTGGAAGTATTCCTGGGAAGCCAGGTTAACAATAGTGCTACCTTCCGCTTGCTCCAGATCGTCATTCACCAATTTAGTGATCTGATCTCCCCAGAATGCGTAGAGATTCTTCGTACGGCCAGTCTTCAATGCCGTACCCATTTCTAGACGATAAGGTTGGATCAAATCCAGTGGTCGTAGGAGGCCATACAAACCAGAGAGAATCCTCAAATGGTCTTGGGCAAAAGCCATTTCATCATCGGTAAAGCTCTCCGCCTCCAGGCCCGTGTAGACATCGCCCTTGAACATCAGCGCAGCTGGCTTCGCGTTCTCCTCGGTGAAGGTCTCAGAATACGTCTTATAGCGCTCCTTATTGAGTACTGCCAGTTTTTCACTGATGTGCATCAGCTCTTGCAGGGCTGCAATCGACTTACGGCGCAAGTTCTTGATCAACTTGACGCTCTGTGGTTGCAAGCGGGGTTCTGTATAAGAGATACCGTGTACCGGTGTTTCGTCTAAAGTCTTAGCGGGAGAAAGAAGAACAATCATTACTCTTGGTTTACCAGATGCAAATGTAAGGCACCTATCACTTATGCTAACAGGTGCTGCGGTAAAATGTTTGTCAGTTGTCTAGTCCGCGATAGAGCAGATCTGGAGTCCCTCCTGTAATGCCTCCAACTTGTTGGAATAAGAAGGAATAAATTCCTGCCCAATGAAGCCCGTATACCCCATATCTGCAATCGCCTGTACTACCGCTGGGTAGTTGATTTCCTGACTCGCATTAATCTCTCGGCGCCCAGGCACACCACCTGTGTGATAATGCGCGATGTACTCATGGTTTTGGCGGATATTATCTATGAGGTTCCCCTCCATAATCTGCATATGATAGATGTCATATAGCAACCTGAAGTTGGGCGAACCAATTTTATTGACCAGGGCTACTCCCCAAGCAGTATGATCACACATGTAGTCCTTATGATCTACCAGGCTGTTGAGGAGCTCCATTACGATGGTCACTCCTGCCTCTTCGGCTAGCTTCACGAGTGGAGCCAAACCGCGGGCACAATTCTCCAGGCCTTTGCTGTCTTTCATCCCATTACGATTACCACTGAAGACAATCACATTAGGGATGCCAGCATCAGCCGCACCGCGAATCAGCTCGGGGTATGCCGCTTGCAAACTGGCGTGGTTCTTACGGTTATTGAAACCTTCCTGAATATTTGCAAATTGGTCTGTTGCTACGGCGCATTGGAGTCCCTTTGCTTGTACAATAGACCACTCATCCGGGCGAAGCAACTCAATACTTTGCAGGCCAATGGACGCCCCCCGTTCAGCTAGCTCTTCAAGTGGGATGTCCTGATAACACCACCTACAGGCTGAATGAGAAAAAGACTGTTCGGTATTAACGGAGAAAATAGCATTGGTCGCTTGAATGGCTTTACCCAGGCTTAAAGCCCCTGCAGTAAGCAAGCCGCGGTTCAATAGTTGGCGTCGATTCATCATGAAACTAAAGGTAAATAATGTCGAATTATTTTTACGACCTTTGCCCCGAATCAAAGCTGCCCTGCTCGTGTTATTACTTGCCGTTGAATGGAGCGTCTCGCCAGAAATAGTTCAAATTGGGCCATTTAGCCTACGTTGGTACGGTCTATTATTTGCATTAGGCTTTTTGTTGGGTCTATTTATGGTCCGCAAGATGTTCTTGGCAGAAAAAGCACCGGAGGAGTGGCTTGATAAGTGCTTCATGTACATGGTGGTGGGTACCGTAATCGGTGCACGTCTTGGTCATGTCTTCTTTTACGACTGGGACTACTACAGCCAACATCTAGCAGAGATTCCTCAGATATGGAAAGGAGGACTTGCCAGCCACGGCGGCGCTATTGGCAACCTCATTGCCTTGTGGATCTTTTCGCGCAGAGTTTCGAAGAAGCCTCTCCTTTGGATCCTTGATCGCGTTAGTGTTCCTACTGCCTTGGCAGGATGCTTTATTCGTTTAGGGAACCTCATGAATTCCGAGATTCTAGGTAAGCCTACAGATAGCGACTGGGCCTTTGTTTTTACTCGCGTAGATGACATCCCTCGCTATCCCGCACAGTTATTCGAAGCGATGGCCTATCTGGCTAGCTTCTTTTTGCTCTACTACGTTTACTGGAATACGGATCGCAAAGACAAACCTGGCTACATTTTCGGTTTATTGTTCGTTCTACTATTCAGTAGCCGCTTCTATATCGAGTACTTCAAGGAAAGTCAGGGCGGAATCGAAACGGCCTTCGGTAGCATTCTAAGCACTGGCCAATTACTGAGTATACCTTTCATTCTATTGGGCCTATTCTTGATGTTTCGCCCGAATCCAACGGAGGTAAAACTGAAGCCGTAAAAGCAAAAAAACTCCCTTGGGTTTTGATTCCCAACTTGTGAACAACTTGTAAATGACCTGTTAAAAGCGTTCCACTTGTCGCCATGCGACCAGCTGGGCTGCTGATTTTTCCATAAATTGGAACTCCACACGTATTTCCATTTTTCTTTTCAACTACCAGAGTACCATAGTCTGGACCAGTTAAGCCACTAACAATTCGTGCCGCTGTGTTCAGACAGATTGAATCTTAACTAATCATCCTTCATCGGTGAGTAATCACCCGACTGAACATTCTTTGGTATTACTTATGGAAATAACAGTTGTAAGCGCCCCAGAGCAGATCAAGCCTAGTGTTTGGCAGCGCTCCTCCTGGTGGGCAAAAGTATGGAACTACCTTTCGATTCAAGCATGGGGAAAGTTACCGGCTCAACGGCAAAGAAGCATTTCAGCTAGTTATGCACGCATCTACGACCAGCCCTGGTCTAGGCACATCATTACTCCGTATTGCTGGTGGCACTATCCAGAAAAAAACTATCTCGATCAGTTCAAACCTCCCAACGGGAAAGCGTCCTTCGAGACGTTTCAGGATTTCTTCACCCGGGAGTTCATTGATGCCCCTCAACCACAGTCGCCCTGGGCCTGGCCTTGCGAAGGCACACTCTGCCATCTTGGTGAAGTGGCTGAAATCCCACATTCCAATGTAAAGGGAGATATCCGCACGGTTGAGCAAATCTTTGGCCTGGAGGTCGGAGATATTCCTTCCGACTACCATTTCAGCAATGTCTTCCTCCACAATAAGAATTACCACCGCATCCATGCACCTGTTTCGGGGCGAATCACCCGCATCCAGCACATTCCGGAAGAGCTCGTGATTTTGCGTCCATGGATCTACAAGGAGAACCCGTCGGTACCAGCTTTCCGCAATGAGCGCATCAATATCGATATTGAAGACATTGATGGTCACACCTGGTATTTATCCATCGTGGGCGGCCCAGCTGTTGGCACCATCGAGCTCCCCGAACGCATCCAACTGGGAGCCACCGTCGACCTCCTGGAAGAGTTAGCCGTATTCTATCTGGGATCCACTTGCTGTATGGCAGCACCCGTAAAAAGCTATGCGTACGAAAGTTACACGGAGGTGGAAATGGGGATGCCCTATTGAATAGACAACTCGCAAGCTCCTATCATCTAAGGCATTAAGAAAGAGAAGTGATTTTTGTCGCCCGCACGAGGTGGCAAAAATCACCAATCCTTGTGACGAAAACCACAGACCTGGGGGGCGTCGGGCTACTACTTTTGCAGCATAAGTTCATTTGGCTAAAATAAAACTCAAGTGCTATGAAAGTAGAACAGATTTATACTGGATGTTTGGCAGAAGCCGCATATTACATTGAAAGCAAAGGCGAGGCCGTTATCATTGACCCCCTACGTGAAACAGCTCCTTATATCGAGCGTGCTACAGCCGACGGCGCCAAGATCAAGTACGTTTTAGAAACTCACTTCCACGCCGACTTTGTCTCTGGCCACCTGGACCTAGCTAAAGAAACCGGCGCGACCATCGTATATGGCCCTACGGCCAAACCAAACTTCGACGCTTACGTAGCACAAGACGAAGAAATCCTGCAAGTAGGTGATGTAAGCATCAAGGTATTGCACACCCCCGGTCACACTATGGAAAGCTCTACTTTCCTACTTCGTGACGAAAAGAATGATGACTACGCCATCTTCACTGGCGACACCCTTTTCTTGGGTGATGTAGGCCGCCCTGACCTAGCCATCAAGCAAGGAGAAATTACCGAAGAAGATCTAGCCGGCATGTTATTCGAAAGCCTTCGGAACAAGATCATGCCGCTAAAAGATGAAATTATCGTTTACCCTGGCCACGGCGCTGGCTCTGCCTGCGGTAAGAAGATGAGCACGGATACCTGGGGCTACCTGGGCGATCAAAAGAAACTCAACTACGCCCTACGTGCAGACATGACCAAAGAAGAGTTCATCGAAGAAGTGCTTACTGGTCTGGTAGCTCCTCCGCAATACTTCCCCAAGAATGCGGTAATGAATAAAATGGGCTACGAAAGCATCGATGAAGTATTGAAGCGTGGACTAACGCCACTATCTACACGGGCATTCAAAGCAGCTTGGGCGGAAGAAGAAGCGTTGGTAATTGATACGCGGACACCACAATCTTTTGCCGAAGGCTTTATCCCAGGCGCCATTTTCTTTGGCCTGGACAACACCTTTGCACCTTGGGTCGGCACCTTGATTCAAGACCTAAAACAAAGCATCCTGTTTGTAGCTGATCCTGGCAAAGAGGAGGAAGTAGTGACTCGTCTATCTCGCGTAGGCTACGACAACACCATCGGCTTCCTGGAAGGCGGAATGGATGCTTGGAAAGCAGCGGGGGAAGAGGTTGACACAATCGAAGAAATCAGCCCTGCAGACTTCGCCGCTACCTTTAAGGATATTCAAAATCCATTGGATGTACGTCGCGCGAGTGAGTACAGCGCGGAACATATTGAAGGGGTGAAAAATTTCCCATTGGATTTCATCAATGCCAACATGAGCCAGCTAAAACGCGACGAGAAATATGTACTGCACTGTGCCAGTGGCTACCGCTCCGTTATTGCGGCCTCTATCCTGAAGGCCCGTGGTTATGAGCAGGTGGTTAATGTACCTGGCGGTTTCAAGGCACTTGTAAATACCAGTTTGCCGAAAACCGATTTTGTTGCACAGTGCACTGAGCTGTAACATATACTGACGTTGAAGAGGTTTGGGAATCCAAA
>ENA-UENT01000118-UENT01000118.1-marine-metagenome-genome-assembly--contig:-NODE-118-length-62606-cov-10.552075_pt1 | contig 62606 bp, 41 predicted proteins | sample MGYA00237879_ERZ529330 | MGnify/ENA primary metagenome ERZ529330 (study PRJEB26372, sample SAMN05368345) | marine metagenome | biome: cultured habitat; feature: ocean water; material: water; isolation... | reverse complement strand
GTTTGCTGTGGCAAACCACTTTATCGTCGGTATGACCCTAAAGCCTGCTTGAACACCAGCTTTGATGGCTAATTCCGCATCGTAATTTTTTACGTTTGGAAGTGGTAGCGTCAGGGCACCAAAACAACACAACCATGAGGAGGGCTGCACTATTTGCACTTTTAAGCACTGTATTGACTATTTCGCTAACTGCCCAGATTGACTGTAAATCTGGCGATTGCATCAACGGAGAAGGGGTGTGCATCTACCCCAGCGGTGCCCGCTACGAGGGGCGCTTCCGGGACGGCAAGCCACAGGGCAATGGCACCTTGATTTTTTCTGATGGCCGGGAATATACCGGCGACTGGAAAAATGGCTTCAAGGAAGGCCGTGGCATTCTCACCTATCCCAATGGCGACAAATACACTGGCGATTTCCGGGACAACAAGTTTCATGGCCGCGGCATTATGGCGTATGCCAATGACAACCGCTACGAAGGCTTTTGGGTGAACGGGCAGCAATCCGGCAAAGGGACGCTTCATTTTGCCAATGGCGATCGCTACGAGGGCGGCTTCATGGCCGGGCAGTTCAATGGCATGGGCCGGATGTACTACTCGGATGGCTCCGTATACGATGGGCAATGGAAAGACAATGACCGCCACGGCCGGGGCAACCTTTCCTTTCCGGACGGGGAGGAGATCGTTGGCGAATGGTCGGATGGGCAGTACCTGACCGACTGGAGCAAATTTGGTTACGAAGGCGACACCACCAACCTCCGCAATTGCAACAACATCTACTGCCAAAACGGCAAAGGCAAGTTTACCTATGAGGATGGCTCTAAGTATGTGGGCGACTTCCGGGAGGGGCAGCCCGAAGGGCACGGCACCGTCTACTACGTAAGCGGCAGCAAATACATGGGCAGCTGGAAAGACCATACCCCCCATGGTCGGGGCGTGATGTACTACGCAAGTGGGCGGGTGGTGGGTGCGATCTGGGACTTCGGCAAGCCTGCCAAAAAATTATTCATAGAAGGCGGTACCGATCAGCAGATGCCGGTAGCGGTGGAAAGAGACCCCGAAGTGAAAATATGGGCCGTCATTATCGGTGCAGCCACCTACTCCTACATGCCTACCCTGCGCTATACGGATGATGATGCCTATCAGCTGTACGCTTTCCTGAAGAGCCCGCAGGGCGGTGCTATCCCCGATAATCAGATGCGGTTGCTCATCGATGAGGACGCCACCTACCGTAATATTAAGGAAGCCATGCGCACCACCTTCATGCGGGCGGATGAGAATGATGTGATCCTGTTCTACTTCTCCGGGCATGGGCTGCAGGGTTTCTTCATGCCGGTGGACTACGATGGCTACCACAACAAGCTCATGCACGAAGACATCAAGTTTATGCTTGAGAACAGCCGGGCCAAGCACAAAGTCGTACTCGCGGATGCCTGCCACTCCGGTAGTCTGCTGGCGCGCCGCAGTGGTTCAGCCGGTGATCTCAGCCGGTTGTACAAAGCCTTTGAAGATACCAAGGGCGGACTGGCCCTCATGATGTCCTCCAAAGGGGAAGAGTACTCTCTGGAGGACGGCGGGCTGCGTTCCGGTATTTTCAGCCACTTCATGGTGCGCGGGCTGAAGGGCGAAGCCGATAGCAACCACGACGGCATCGTGAATATTCAGGAGCTGTTTGATTTCGTGCATCAGCAAGTGCGTCGCTATACCGGAAATGTGCAGACGCCAACGCTCACCGGGGAGTTTGACCATCGCATGCCGATTGCGGTGGTGCGGGAGGATTAGTGAACAGAGTTTTTTATCTTCCCGGTAAAAAAGATGCGAAACCTTCTTTTTGCCCTGGCTTTCCTACTGCCCGCCGCAGGCTGCAACTCCGGCGGGCAGGCGGAGGCACCACAGCCACCGACCGAGCTTTCCAACCTGATTGACCAACTCAAGGCAGCCCATGCTCCCGATAAGCGGGTGGCCCTCTTTGATATCCGCGCTGAACAGCAGGACGGTCAGTGGCTGCTCACCGGCGAAACCAATCTGCCTAATGCCAAAAAAGCCCTGGAATCAGAAGCAGAAGCACTGGGTTACGTCACCACGGTACAGCAACTGCCGGATGAAACCCTGGAAGGCCTGCATTACGGCATCGTGAATCTTTCCGCCTGCAATATTCGCTCTAAGCCGGGGCATTCTTCTGAACTGTCTACACAATCCACTCTAGGCACCTTGCTCAACGTACTCAAAAAAGAAGACGGCTGGTACCTCGTGCAAACCCCTGATGGCTACCTGGGCTGGCTGGATTCCGGAGGCTTTGAGCTGACCGATAAGGCCGGTGCAGAGGCCTGGGTCAATAGCGAACGGGTGATTTACCTGCCGGATTTTGGCTTTTCCTACAGCAGCCCGGGCGGAGCAGGCATCGTTTCTGATCTGGTGGCCGGCAATATCCTGCGCAAGCTTGGACAGGAGGACGGCTTTACGAAAGTACAGTACCCCGATGGCCGGGAAGCCTACATTATGGCCGATGAAGCCATGGATTATCAGACCTGGCTCGACAGCCGCTCGCCTACAGCGGAGAACATCCTCCGTACCGCAAGCCGCTTCATGGGACGCCCTTACCTTTGGGGCGGCACCTCTGGCAAAGGCGTGGACTGCTCCGGGTTTACCAAAACGGTTTTTTACCTGAACGGGCTGATGTTGCCCCGGGACGCTTCCCAGCAGGTGCATACCGGCGTGGAAGTGGAAACCGATACCACTTTCTCTAACCTCCTCCCCGGTGACCTCCTTTTCTTTGGCCGGAAAGCCACTGCCGAAAAGCCGGAAAAGATTACCCATGTAGCCATTTATCAGGGCGACGGCGCGATCATTCACGCCTCCGGGCAGGTACGGGAAGAAAGCCTGCGCCGGGGCGATTCCACCTTTACAGAATACCGGCTGAACTCTTTTGTACGAGCCAAGCGTATGCTCGTGGATCAGCCCACGGAGTACGGGATATTGCCTTTGGCGGAAGTGCCGGGCTACTAACATATCAAAAAAAATCAAGTCCATACGCCATGCGAAGCTTACTGTCTGCACTGATTCTGCTTATGACCATTTCTCTGGCCGCTCAGACCGGCTTTCCTGACATTGATCAGGCTATAGCCGAAGGTGAATTCCGGGCTGCTCAGGACCTCATGGCCAGCCGTATTGCCGAAGGGGGGCTGGAAGAAACCACCGCCTATCAGCTACAACTACAATCCGCCCTGCTTGATCGTATTAAGCTCGACTTTTCGCGGGATGAAGCCTACATCCGGGAGACGCTGGGCGCTTACTTTCCCAATCTGACCGATGCGCAGCTACAGGCCTGGGAAGAGAGCGGCGAACTGGAAATGCGCGTCATCGAGGGCGAGAAGCGCTACTTCCGGAATGCCGTGTGGAACCTCTTCCGGGTAAACGCGGAAGCTAAAGCCCGGAAGGAGGAAGTGGATGGTCCGGGCAGTCAAACCCTGGACAGTTTCCTGCAGGTGTACCTGCCCCGCGCTGTGGAGGCGGTAAAAGGGGAGGATGCACCCATTGCCCATCCCCGCACCCTTAAGCTCACCTACACCCTGCGCGTAAAGCCCGATGCCGTACCCCACGGCGAGATGGTACGCGCCTGGCTGCCTTATCCCCGCCCGAGCCGCGACCGTCTGGCTGCTCCGCAATTGCTCAATGCCAGTGAGCCGCACTACATTATTTCACCCCTGAGCTATCCGCATACGTCCATTTACATGGAAAAACCGGCAGTGGCGGGGGAGTGGACGGAATTCCAGTACGAAGTATCCTACACGGCTTACGATCACTGGCAGGATTTGCGGAATGCGAAAGTGGAGCCTTACGATACGGCCTCTATGCTATACGAATACTACACGCAGGAGCGGGCACAGCACATCCGCTTTACGCCGGAGGTACAACAATTGGCTCAGGAAATCGTAGGTAATGAGCAGGATCCGATACAAAAGGCCTGGCTCATCTATCAGTGGATTGGCGAAAATATTCCCTGGGCGAGTGCACTGGAGTATTCCACCATGCCCAATATCCCAGCCTACTGTATTGAAAATCAGCGTGGGGACTGTGGGATGAAAGCCTTGCTGTTTATCACCCTCTGCCGCTATGTGGGCATTCCGGCGAAGTGGCAAAGCGGGTGGTTTCTGTATCCGGTCAGCAAAAACCTGCACGACTGGTCGGAGCTGTACTTCGAAGGGCTGGGCTGGGTGCCCGTTGACCCGGATTTCAACCTGCAGGCCATCGAAGACCACCCGGAAGCCCGCCGTTTTTTCTTCGGTGGGGCCGATGCTTACCGCCTGATTGTCAATGATGATTTTTCCGGTGATTTCTTCCCGGCCAAGGTGCACCCCCGCAGTGAAACGGTGGACTTTCAGCGGGGTGAGGTGGAATGGCGCGGGGGTAATCTATACTTCAATCAGTGGTGGTATGCTCTAAGATTATAGCAAACTATAAATCAAAGTTATCTTTTTCAAAGAATTTTATCTTATATTTGAGATGCTAACTTAGCATCTCAATGTTTAAGTAGTTGATCTTGGAATATCTTAGCTGACTTTGTAAAAATATTAAAATGAAACTCTCTGTAATTTTTCCTCTTGTATTTCTTTGCTATGTACTTGTTTTTGCCCAAAATGAGCCCCCAATGGAATCTTTTTCATGTGGAACTCTCCCTAGGAGTAGTATTTCAAGGAATTTGTCTCCTACGATTGGACTTTTTGACTCAGAAGTAATTCGAGGAAGCGGATCCAATTGTAGTAGGGTTTGGATTAAAGTTAATATCCACTTTTTTCTTGATGACAATTGCAATGGTTCAATTTATCCATTGCCTAATATTCCATATGATATGGATAGAGCATATGAGCGTGCCGAACAGCTTATAAATGAATGTAATGAACAATTAGCAAATGATACAAAAGTACAATGGGCTCAAGTTGAGCGCTGGAATTTTGGCTCAAATCCAGGTCAAGAACCAATTCAGGGGGTTCAGTGTAATCCTATAAGATATGCTTTATCGGGTGTTTATATTCATTGTAGTACTACGGCAGAAGGTATATCTGGAAGTAATGTTGGTTGGTTTAGGGATAACTTTGGTGTAAATGTCAATTCTGAGTATAATGTGTTTATGATAGAATGGATTGGTTCCTCAACAGGGCAAGCAGACGGAATACCTGGTAAGGCTTTTACAGCAGAGAACTTCAGTATATCCGTTTTTAACCATGAAATGGGACATGTATTGGATTTACGACATACTTTCTCATCACTTGAATCTTTAACGGACACTCCTGATATAGAGTTTGAGATTGATTACAATTGTGATGGAGACAATAATGACTCTTGGACGAACGGTGGGATCACAATATCAGAGTCTCAAAGGTTTGATAGCAGGATATGGTGTAAACCATCAGATTGTCCAAATAATCTACCTTATCAACCATTGGATTACGATTTAGATGGAATTATTAATTATCAGGATCCATGTAACCCCCAAATAGAAGAACTTGAACCGAATTCTTCACTAGAAGGATGCCTTCCTCAACCGTGGTGTAATGATGAATTCCATTCCAATAACATAATGAATTATTCACAGTATACGCAAACAGATGGGGTTTTTACTTCACAGCAAATAGATGTTATGGTTAATCACCTTAATGTTGATGCAAACTCCTATATAGAGGCTGTTTTAGCAGATGATCAGTGCCCACCTCCCATGGCAAATATTCATATTTTTCCTAATGAAGATGTGGATGACTGTGCATTTTGTTTTCAGTTAGAGGCGACTATGCATGATAACGAATACCGCATAGAGTTTCTGACTTTATCAGGGGCAGTTCAATACGATACTGGATGGAAAACTGGACCTGCCATTGAGCAATGTATTTCCAGGTCCATTAAATATATAAACGAATATAAGCATGGTTTTCAGCCCAATACGGCTTATATAGCTAGAATGACTGTTGAAAATGTATGCGGGGATCAAGCTGTTGAAGACCGTATGTTTACATTGCCTCCTCTTTCAGGTTGTCAAGAACCAATTCCTAAAATCACAATTAAATCTTTATATCCCAATCCATTTACCAACAACTTAAACTACGAATACACTGTGGAAAGACAAGGGCATCTGAAAACATGGCTTGTCCCATCTACAAATGGATCCTCAGAAATTCTTTTAAATTCGGAGCAAGTAATAGCAGAAGGAACCTATATAAGAACTGTAACACCACCAAGTAATATAACTTCTGGCGTTTATTACTTGGTATTAGATTTGGATGGCGAGGTTGTTGGTTCTATTCTAATAAAGCTGTAACGCATGAATATTCAAAAGTTTTTTCTGACGGTCATTGTGGTAACTTTGGTTATTACAGTCATCACTGCTACCACAGCCTATTGCCAACAAAATGCAAGGTTTCAGGTCGCCTTATATTTTGAAGATGCTGCTGGGAATAACGATTCGTTATTAATCGGTTTCGATGCAAATGCTTCTAATGGCTTCGACCCTGAATTTGGAGAAATCATGGATGATTCTCCTATGAATGCTGTATTCGATGTTCGGGCAGTTGACCCTGATAATTATTCTCCTTTTTCACAAGAGCCTTTATACCAAAGCTTAGTTACCCAATCAACAAATGGTGCTCCGGACGCTAATCATTGCCTAACCGGAGGTGGAGCATATATTTTCATACATGCTGTTCACCAGCCTGTCAGAGTATGGTGGGATCAGAGCCGATTTCTGGATACAATCTGCTACCGGGGGGCTTTCCTGACCAATCAAATAACTTGGGAACTTACGGAGGTATCTGCCGATGATTTCCCGGGCATCACCTACTGTATGGCCGAAACGCCCGAAGGTGTTTTTGAACTCACTACAGAAGCATTTAATGAGGACCCTGCGTTAACAAGGCTTCAAATAGAGCACGAAATAGAAGGGCAGGGAATGGAATCTATTTATGGCTTGTCTATGGCTGTGGGTACAGCCGTTTACCTTCAGGACCCCTGTTATTGGGTTACGAAAACCTCAGATATTTCCCTTGTTTCTTCCATTAGCTTATATCCTAATCCTTGTCATGATTTTTTGATGCTTCAGGGGCAGGGTGTGGAAAAATTAAAGCAGGTTTTACTATTCAATAATACTGGGCAGCAGCTTGAAGCTCATGCCTTTGAGGTGGGCCGTTATTTTAATTTTACCCATCTGCGAGGAGGAAGCTATCATTTGTTTGGCGAATTGAATAGCGGAGCCGTTGCTTATCTGGGTCAGTTTGTCAAAATGTAATTGGCTTTGCTAAGTTTGAAAGTAGGGGGAGCCTTAGATGGGCAGAACAGGTATTCCCCTCTGCCAACAGTAGGAGATGCGACTCCATGATCTATCTATACAGGTTCTACAAAGTCTTCTGTAGATATACCGCCTAATGCACCCGTCATCTGATACTCGGCAAAACACTACTCCTTAAACCAGCTGCTGTACATCACATAATTATTAGCAATCCGCTCTATGGAATCGCTAAAGGCTTCGGCACTTAGGGCTTTAACCTTGCGTGCCGGCACCCCGGCGTAGATGTAGCCGGATTCCAGGTGGCTGTTTTCCAGGACTACCGCACCTGCCGCGATCAGCACGTTTTCTTCCACCACGGCGTGGTCCATGACGATAGCGCCCATGCCCACGAGCACGTTGTCTTTGAGGGTGCAGCCGTGTACCAGCGCCCGGTGCCCGATGGAGACGTTGTTGCCAATCGTTGTCGGCGCCTTTTGGTAGGTGCAATGGATAACGGCGCCGTCCTGCACGTTCACTTTGTTGCCCATACGGATGCTGTGCACATCGCCCCGGATGACCGCCTGAAACCAAACGCTACAGTCGTCACCCATCTGCACATCGCCAACGATGGTGGCATTTTCAGCCAGATAACAGTTGTCGCCAAATTGAGGAAGGATGCCTTTTACAGGTTTGATCAGTGCCATAAGGATTAGATTGCGGATTCGATAAGCTGCCCGAAGAAGAAAGCGTAGAACATTAGGAGCAAAACGCCTTCCCAGCGGGTGATTTTTTTATTGTTAGACATGATGCCGAACAGGATCGTCATGGCCACCATAAGGGGCAGGAACAGCTCGTTGATATTGGTGGGGATGACCAGCTTCCCAAAGAAGGAAGAGATACCCATCACAATATACGTATTGAAAATATTAGAACCCAGTACGTTGCCAACAGCGATAGAAGCTTTACCCCGGCGGGCAGCATTGAGGCTCACGATGACTTCCGGCAGGGAAGTGCCCAGGGCCACAGCAGACAGTGCGATGATTTCCGGATCAATACCGGCAAAGGTGGATAGTTTGCGAATGGCCAAAATGGTGTAATCGGCACCGAGGTAAACAAAAGCCCCCCCGACGATAAGCATGGTATAGGTTTTCCAGGTTACAGTAGGGCGCTCGATTTCTTCGGGTTCCTGCTCGCTTTTGAAGCTGTAGGCCAGAAAGACCACAATGCCCATAATGAATAGGATGCCTTCAAAGAGCGAAAAATGCAGATCCCTGAGCACAAACCACAGCAAAAAGGCAGAGCCCCAGAGGAAGGGCATATCCACGTGCCAGATGTTGTATTCCAGTTCGATTTTATCAACGACTAAAGCCGCCAGCCCCAGTACCAGGGCTATATTGGTGATATTGGAGCCCACGACATTGCCGGTAACGATTTCCGATTCCCCACTCAGCACAGAGGCGATAGAGGTGGCCAGTTCCGGCAGGGAAGTGCCAAATGCCACAATGGTAACTCCGATGATAAAGGGCGAAACCCCCAGCGATAAGCCAATCTGCTCCGCGGAGTCAATAAACCAGTCTGATGCCTTCAACAACACACCCAGGCTAACAATAAACAGCCCGGCATACATTAATATCTCCATAATCTTTCTTCTGCGGCGGGGCACAGTTCTTTCCTGCGCCCCTTACGCTTATTTTTAAGCGTGCCGCAAAAGTAACAACTAGAATGGACTTTTGTGCTCTGGCCAACAAATATCAATAAGACCAAAGGTCATGCTCAAAATTGAAGATTTCCTGTTCCAGCTTTTGCGATTGCTGCAGGAGGTCCACACCGGTATAGGTGCCTTCCAGGCGCTCATCGTGTATGTTGGAGGCCTTCATGATGTAGCTGGAGAATTTGCGCATGTCAAAAATATCAGCCCAGCTCATGGGGCTGTGGGCGAGGCCATCGGTTGGCGCCTCTGCATGAGCGAGCAGTTCGCGCGCATCCGGGTAATAAATCCAGAACAGGGGGCGCTCGTACCGGAAGTTGCCGTTGTCATCGTACTCCTCGATGAGGGGGGCAATACCGAGGATGCGCACCTGAAGGGTAGAGGTCCGGGTATCAAAAAACCAGTGTTCTTTAATGCGGAAGCGCTTGACATCTTCCGGATTGAGCTCATCCTTAACCACCTGATAAATTTCCGTATCGGTGTCAAAGTCATAGATGGGTACCGTATCAATGCGGTAGAGCATGCCGGTGACCTCCTGTTGAGAAAGCGGCAGGCTGAACTCGTCGTTAGCGGTGCTAAACGCCTGCAGCCTGCCGGACTCCACTGCTTCGGTCAAAAGGGTCACAAAAGGTTGTTTGGGGTAGCGGAAAGGCAGGTTGATTTTCTCCCGCGTGTCAATGACCCGCCACACGCGTTTTTCCCAGAGGATGTCGGCTTCCCGTATTGGCGGGTAGGGCAGCGGACGCTCTTCGTGGGTGAGGGTGCGGTGGGTGATGTCATTTAGCGGCAGCCGGGTGCTTTCGGTCTGCGCAAAGAGGGGCGTGAGCAGCAGGCTCAGCGCCGGGATCAGATAATACTTCATTTTCCTTCAGTTTTGAGTTAACGAATTTTGAATATGAGGCTGTTCAGTTCGCGGGCCGGGCCGGTATCGCCCGGGCAACGCACTTTTACTTCATTAAAATAGTAGGTGTCTCCATGCTCTGCCGCGTCGATGAGGCGCCGGGCAGTGCCGGCAAAGCGGGCGCCCGAATTGCGGGCTACTGCGATATCTGCCTGTTCGGGTTTGCGGACGACCTCAAAGCCGGTGATTTCACAGCGCGCCTGGAAGTCGAAGTTGTCCAGCACCGGGATGATACCCTGTTGTGCCCGGAAAGTACCAGCAGGCAGGGTGCCGCCGCGCTTTTGAGCAATTTCCAGGACGGGGTCCGGTATTTTCTTAACCCGGTATTCGAAGTTAACTGGAGCCAGGCCCTCGCCGGATACCGTGATGACAGCTTTGCCAGGCTTATCAGGCCGGGCGATATAGGCACTACCGCCCAGCGGCTGCAGGTCCGTGCCACTGGCATTGACCCTCATCGTCGCGCTTGGTATACCCGCTGCTGAGATGGTGACCGGATTGTCCACCCCGGCATAGAGCACATTCATTTTATCGGCAGCCACTGCCACTGCCTGTTCGCCTACCTGGAACCGGAACGGCCGCTCAAAACGCTGCACGGCGCCCGTCACAGGATCTTCCAGCTCGATCCGGGCGATGTGCTCATGTTGCCCGGGGCGGGAGGGCGAAGTGGTAAACGTGGCTTTCCCACCCTCTACCCGCAGCGGCTGCCCATCCACACTAATGCGGATATTGTCAGCGGTGCTGCTGTAGGCCGACAGGAAAATCTCACTTCGATAGGTGTCCCCGCGAATGATGTAGCTTTCGGGGGCAGCGACAACGGCTTCGTAGGCATCCATGACGATCTGCGCGCCCATTTTGCTGAGGAAGTAGTTGAGGATAGCGGCTTCGGCCACTTCTGCATCGTTCTCAAACTTGCGCAGGATAGGCAGGACTGCAGCTACGGGCATTTGCTGAAAAGTATGCGCTTCCCAGGTAGGTTGAGTGGCATCTGGGGGCAGAGCGGGTATGCTTAGCGGAATACTAGCTTCCAGCCGGCGCCTTTGTTCTTCGTTTTCAATGAGGGAAAGGAGATCTTGCCGGGCCTGCAGGATAGCCGTTTTGAGTGCTTTGCAATGCCCCTCATTGATGAGAATGCGGGTGGGGATATCCTTGTCGGTTTCCCGTACGGGAATACCCTGCTGATCGAGCCCGCCGGCGGCCTTCACAATATCCGCCCTGACCTGCCGGAGCTGCTCTTGCAGCTGCCCGGTAATTTGACCCAGCTTTTCGGCCTTAGCCACATAGGGCCGGTACTGTTCGTAAGCCTCCGCTTCTTCCCGTATAGCCTGAAGCATCTGCTCATTGGAATACTGTACCACGGCGCTGCTCTCGCCCAGGCTGCGGTCAATAGTGAAAAAGGCCTCCAAAATTTCGGCAGATACATTGAGGGCCAGCAGAGCGGTCAGCACAATATACATCAGATTGATCATTAGCTGCCGCGGATCTTTAGGTATGGACATGATCGTTTGGTTGTGGGCAGACCAATACCAGGGCAAGCGCGGTGCAAGCCAAAAGCAGGCATAGGGCGGTCAGTCAGGTGCAGCGTGCCAAATAGCGGTGCTTACCAGGCCCGGTTAAATAATAAGACGAAACGATGGTCCTAAAAAACTAGTGAATAATTTGACAGAAGAGCGAAGGTTTTACCCTTGGTTTTTCCGATGTTGTGCCCTCATAATGCTGTGGTTAGCATCCGTTACAGGGGCTAAATGTTAAAATTGCCGGGGACCGGTTTTTTGTTACTTTTGCAGATGAAAATTAGCAGACGCATATGCCACTCGACCAAATAGACGTAGACAAGCTCGGTACCGGGGAAGAGACTCAGGAAATGACCTTCCTGGAGCACCTGGAAGAGCTGCGCTGGCACATCATCCGGTCCCTTGTAGCCGTGGTGGGCCTGGGTATTGTATTGTTCTTTTTTCAGGGGTGGCTGTTTGATACGGTCATCTTCGGGCCAACTAAAGCGGATTTCTTTTCCTACCGTGCCATTTGCAACCTGTCGAATTCGGTAGGGCTCGGGGATATGATGTGCTTTGTGCCACCGGATTTCCCTAAAATTGCCACAGGATTCGGTGAGCCGTTCATCATGAGCATCAAGGTCTGCTTTATTATGGGGCTGATTATAGCCTTCCCTTATGTGCTGTGGGAGTTTTGGAAGTTCATCAAGCCCGGCCTGTATTCCAAAGAGCGGAAAGCGGCGCGTGGCATGGTAGGCATCTGCTCGGCCTTGTTTATGCTCGGTGTGCTGTTTGGATACTACATCATTTCGCCATTTGCGGTGAATTTCCTGGCAGGATACCAGATTCCAGGCGTTCAGAATACGCCTACGATGTCGTCCTTCATCAACTACATGATCATGTTTACGGCACCGGCCGGGCTGATCTTTGAGCTGCCCATCATCGTCTACTTCCTGTCTAAGGTAGGGCTGGTGACGCCGGAGGGCATGAAAAAATACCGCCGGCACTCCATCATCGGTGTCCTGATGCTGGCCGCCATGATCACCCCACCGGATGTGGTCACACAGTTTTTGATCGGCATACCACTCTATATCCTGTACGAGGTCAGTATTGTAGTTTCTGCCCGCGTTAACCGAGAAAACGAAGAATTTTAATGCACCGACTATCAAGTAATGCGACTTTACTGCTGAAGTTTTTCATTCCGGTTTTCTGGATTGTCTTTTTTGGGGCCAGCACCCTTGCTGCCCTGTTCTATCAATACGACTATGTGGGCAATACGCCTGCCATTTATTTTAAAGCGGGCATGGTGTTCTTTTATGTTACCGGGGTGCTCTTGTTTGTCTTCACCCTCCTGCGCCTCAAGCGGGTGGAAGCCGATGGCGACTTCCTGTACGTCACCAACTATTTTAAGACAGCCCGCTACCCTTTCCACAACGTTTCCAGCTTCCGGTTGAGCCGGTTCCTGTTCCTGCAGCTCGCCACCGTTCAATTCCGGGAGTCCGGCATTTTCGGCAAGCGTATCTTTTTCCTGGCCAGCCGCCACCTTGTGGATGGCTACTTCGCTGCTTATCCTGAGCTTAAGGCGCAGTTGCTGAATGAGGAGGAAGGGTAGCGCTGCTCACTGTTCCTGTCAACTGTCATTTTTTCAGCTTCACTCCAATTGGTATTTCTTTTGATGCGCTTTAGGTAAGGTTTATCAAGTTCTGAGTATAAAAAACAAGTGAAGCAATGAAAAAGCAACTCTTTTTTTCAGGGCTTACCGCATTGTTTGTGACCTTGGCAACGATAGGCATTTACCATGCAGTAAGCGACAACCGTCAATCTGTCACCATAGAGCATATCAACCAAACGCCTGCACAGTCTGCTGTGTGGCAACTCGATGAAAACGGGGATCCGGGGCCCCTAGATTTCACGAAAGTGGCTGAGGATGTGGTGGACGCTGTGGTGCACATCAAGGCTGCGAGGTCTGCCCGAAATGCCAACACACCACGGCAGATGCCGCGGGAGATGGACCCTTTCCGGGATTTTTTCGGGCCCGACCGCTTTTTTCGTTTTGAGCAGCCCGGCCCTTCCCGCCCGCAGGTGGGCACGGGGTCCGGAGTGATTATCAATGAAAACGGCTATATCGTCACCAACAACCATGTGATCGAAGGGGCAGATGATATTGAGGTCGCCCTGACCGACAACCGCACTTTCAAAGCTACGATTGTGGGCACCGACCCCAGTACTGACCTGGCATTGTTGCAAATCAAAGCCGAAGGACTGCCTACGCTAAAATTAATGAATAGTGATGATGTCCGCGTTGGGGAATGGGTTATGGCCGTAGGCTATCCGCTTGGCCTCAACTCCACCATTACGGCAGGTATTGTAAGCGCTAAGGGGCGCAACATCAATATCCTGAAGGAAAACTTCGCTGTGGAGAGCTTCATTCAGACCGATGCCGCTATCAATCCCGGCAACAGCGGGGGCGCGCTCGTCAATCTCAACGGTGGGCTCGTAGGTATTAATACGGCTATTGCCAGCCCCACCGGTGCCTACGCCGGTTATGGTTTTGCGGTGCCCGGCAATATCGTGAGCAAGGTGGTGGAAGACCTGCTGCAATTTGGCAGCGTACAGCGGGGCGTACTCGGTATTATGATCCGCTCGGTAGATGGCAATCTTGCCAAACAGGAAGGCTTGACCGTGACGACTGGTGTATACGTAGACAGTTTGTTGGAGAACAGTGCTGCCGGTGCTGCCGGGGTGCTGCCTGGCGATGTGATCACAGCGGTTAACGGAGAAACCGTTCAGAGCAGCTCCGAATTGCAGGAGCAGATCGCCCGCTATCGGCCCGGCGATGAAGTGCGGCTCGAACTGCTTCGGGAAGGAGTGCCAACCACCATCGCAGTAGAGCTTCGCAGCCGCTATGGCAATAAGGTGTTGGCTAAAGGTGAAAAGCCACACGCTGTTCTGCAAAAGCTGGGCGCTGAGCTCGAAACCCTGTCGGCTGAAAAAGCAAAAGCATTAGACATTGAAGGCGGTGTGCAGGTCAAAGCCCTGTACAACGGTAAAATCCGGCAGTTTACCAATATGCAGGAAGGCTTCATTATCACCAAAGTGGATGGGGAGCCGGTTAGGGACAAGGAAAGCCTGATTGCAAATCTCGAAGATAAGTCTGCCGGTGGGCTCCTTCTGGAGGGCATTTATGAAGATGTGCCCGGAGAGCGGTACTATGCTTTTGGGTGGTAGCCTAAGCTTCTGAAGTACGCATCTTGCCTGCACCTATTGGATTGAGTCGTGATTTTTGACCGTTGAAGGCCAGGCAGCCATCAGGGCTTTAGCGTGAAAATATTATCAAATGATTCGGTCTGGTCTCATCAATGTTTCCATCGCCAAAGCCCACAAGTGCTCGTAGGGCATATTTTCCACCTCATGTGGCGCATCAGCAAACTGCAGGGGTTGCTGCCCCATTTCCCGGAGCAGGTCCGCTGCTGCTTGCTGTGCCGCCTCCGGGTTATAGTCAGCATCCGGGATTTTAGAGAGCGCTTTGATGAAACAGTAGGACCGGTAGTTGTCATCAGTCACTGTGAGGTGGCGGCCGGCGTATTTTTCCAGCGCCTGCATACGGTCGTGTGCCTCCTCGTACCGGCGCAGGTGGAGCAGGTAAATGGCGTGGACGATTAGAATGGGAATGTTCAGTCCCCGCTTGTCCTTAGAAAATAACGGCACCTGATTAAGCAACCGGGCCGGGCGGAGCTTCAAACGCTTTTCCTCCGCCTCTGACCGCTTAATCTTACCCATCGCAATCAGCAGGTGGACATAAGCTTCAAAGAGGTACCATTGCTCCTGATTGGCTGCCGAAAGATGAGAGAACCGCTTGTGGTTCCGCGCTTGTTTGAAGACCCGGTAAGCCTCCTGATAATTTTGCTGGTGCAAGCGGAAAAAGACGAGCACTTCCATGCCTTTGTACCAGTTGTGAGAGCCCGGTAAATTTAAGCCTTCGAGTTGGGATGCAGCAGCTTCTGCTTTTTCGAATTGGCCGAGCATGGTGGCGGCAACGAGTGTAGGATGAAGGAATGCAGCAATAGCAGGAGGAGTAGCTGCTTTCCTTTTTTCCAAATCGGCGATTGCTTCTTTACAGACTTTCAAGGAGCCGCGGTAGTCATGACGGGTAGTGCAGGCTAGTTTGGCAATAGTAAAATAAAAAAACCTGAATCTATAAGACTCACTTTTCGGTAATTCCTTCTCAAGCTTTATTTTGTATTTTTCTGCAAGTGCCGCCACTTCTGGTTTTGTACTTCTTGAGGTATTATAATATCTGATTATATCATAATACAAGCTTTCTGCTTTTACCGAAAGGTTAAGGTCTAGAAGGCTCTTATCAATGATAGCTTTAGCTTCCAAAAGTTTTTTAGGGTTATCGGTAAGTAGTATATATTTGGATTTGATAATCCTTGCCAGTTCCAATATTTCTAAAGTCGCCTCATACTGTATTGCCGGTTTTATAGTCTTCTCTGCTAATTCAACGGCGGCATGTGTAGCACCTTTGGCAGCTAAGATTCTTGCGGCAACTGCATTCTTCCGAATATGATACATAGCAGTTTGCGATTCACTAAACATCGGCTTCTTGATATCCAGCAAAAAGACAGCATTGACGAGTCTTCGGAAGAATTTATTGCGGAAGTTACGGTATTGGGTAAAGGAAGCTGACTTGTCTTTTCCAAAGAAATACTGAGCCGCATCTTGCTCTGTGGGTAGTTGCTCAGTAACGAGCAGGTCGTAGAATTCATCGTAGCGGTTTGGGCTGTCTTTGTCCAGTCCGATCACTTCCATTTGCTTTTTCTTGTGCTTGGTGACGATGTCAACGAGTTCACGTAGCGCTTTCATATTGGCGTTAGTTGGGGGTGCATAGGGCACCGGGTTTAGAATATAGAGAGTTAAGAGGTTGCGCGAAACTGACCTTAAGATAGGTATAAATCTTAAAATTCAAAAGCCGTGAAGTGTTTTTTATTGTGAAAATGAGGTGTTAGGAAATGAAAAGTTTGTCCTTGAGCGGTAAGGTCAATGGTAATAGTTTTGTTCTGTCCAATTGACCATAAAACATTTTGAAACATGATACCAGCAATTATCGCGCTCCTGTTGTCGCTCAATCTGATTACCTCCGCTGCTGAATGGGATACGCTCACTGACTCTGAGCAGCAGGAATTACAGGAAATTGTTACAGAGGATATTAACGGAGTTTAACCAAAATGGGGTGTTAGGAATGGGAGGTTTTGTCTTTGACTGGGAAGATGAAAACGGAGAGTTTTGTAAGGAGAAGCTCTTAGCATCTAATTGAATATGAATTCTAATTTTTGTAACTAATCAACTTTCAATATGAAAACTTATACTTTTTCAGCATGGCTATTAAAAAGGATTGTTGGGGTAATCGTGTTCCTGGGCATATTGCAGGGGTGCAATAATTTGTCTGACAGTGATTCTGTACCTATCCCGGTTAAATCTCAGAAACCCTTTGATCCTATTGAGGAACTAGCAGATAAGATGATCCAAGATCCTGCTTTCCTTGCCATTTTGGAGCAGCAAGTCTGGATGAATAATCAGGTGGAAGAGTTTCTTTTCAGGGCACCTGAAGTAGAAAGATTAGCTGTAGTGTCCGTCATTCAAAGCTGGCAGGGAACAACGTATGAATTTAGTGCAGAAGATTGGGACATTGCTCAAAAAGTCCTGGGGTTTCCGGATGCAACCAGTTTGGAGAAATACCAGTCCGAGATGGATCAACGCATGGCAACCTTTGCTGAAAATTACAGCAGTATTCAAATAAGCTTAGAAGAAAAGGAAAGGCTAGGAGCGTATCTAGCAGATCGTATATTGTCAGATTTTCCAAAACCGGATAGCGGAACGCCCCTTGAGAAGTTAGAGTTCAGAGTAGCAGATTGTTGTTGTGCTGAAACCAATGAATGTTCTCGGACTCAGTGTTTCAGATATGACCAGTGCGCAGATAATGTGTGGACGCTGTACTTAGCGGAGCTTGGAACAGGAGCATCAGTAGGAGCAATTGGAGGTTTCCCCGGCGTAGCTTTAGGTGTTTCTGCTGCTGCAATTTTCGGTGGCGTTCATGTGGGACACCAGCTGCATGAATGTTGGGAAACCTACATCCGTGATTGCCAGGAGATTTGTGATTGTCAATAGAAAATAAGAGTATCATGTCAAACATTATTCAAACTATCCGCCAATCCTTCAATCAGGTAGAAGTTTATGACTTTTTTGGTCTGAAAATGACCAATAAAAGGATTGGTACCTTTTTTGCCCTGCTTGCGGCAATTTCCTTTTTGCTACATGCGGTGGTCGGTTTACCAGAACCTTACCAGTACCTACAGCAGGAGGTCATAGCCCTTAATTTGGTTTTTGCGCTAATCAGTGTATTTGTATTTAGCCGCCCCACAGGTTTTGCTCTGCTCTCGCTATTCTTTATTGTAATTGCCATAGCAATGCTATATCAGTTGTGGATGTTTGGTGGTTAGAGTTACGCTAAGATGATAGGTATGGTGGGGCAGAAGTAGTTTCTCCCCCACCATTTTTTAAAGTACTTGAATTCGAGCGTAGACTCAAATGATAAATGTTGTTTCATTCACTATTTGAACTTAAGAAATCAGAACAAAATCTCATGCAAAACTCATTCTATTCTGTGGTATGTATTGTAACCCTACTTCTTACTTCAAACTGGAACTTAACTGCACAAAATCCATGCAATGAGATCCTGAAAAAAATCCGTTCAGCATACCCATGGATGGGGGTTACCCTGGAGCAAGAAGAACAAGATTGTACGACTCAGCTACAGTATTCGCTGGACTCTTTGTATACGGCACTGCTCAATACGCCGGATTTGACGAAAGAACAGCGGGAGTATGTGCGCAAGGAGGTGATCCGGATCAACAAGATGTACGGCACAGGCTTCAATTTAACTGAAGAAGATTGGAGAAAGGTTAAGTTCTATAAGGATGGAAATACGAAAGCCTTTATCCGTTATTTGGAAGACTATGCCATTAACTTCCAAAAGCAGCAGCACATTTTAGACAGTATTGCTGAATACCGGAGAAAGCTCTATGATGAGGTTATTTGGCCACAGCTCAAAGCTGCCAAAACGGATGATGAGAGAAGGGCAATTGCCGCGAAGTACCCCGAAATCGTGCGCTTTATTGAGAACTGCGGTAATGAAGAACGTATCGAATAAACAATCAGACACCTAAAAAGGCCATATCACTATGCTCCTACACATCACCTTAGGCACCCCCCGCAAAGCCTGCCGCCACTTCGGTATCTGCCACATTACCTTTTGGAGGGGCGTCCCGTTGGGACCCCGGCAGTGCCTGGCTCAGGTGGAAGGGCTTCCGCCTGGCGAAGAGGGAATACCTTTCCGGTTTCTTAGGCCATCCCTGACTACAGAGCTGATCCTGCAGCATTTCACGCCTTGCTTTCGGGTGGAAGCGCCCTGCCCCTTGCCAAAGCAATTGGGCGGAGGCGTACTGCTACCGGGTGGAGTGGGACGCAACTGATTCCCTGGTGCATTTTGATGGCCACCCTGCGCTGACAGCCTGTGACATACAGTTGCTGTCCGGAGGCACCAAAATTGTGAATGGCCAAAAAAGGAAATTCAACCCCGGACCACTAACGCAGTGCTCTTTGAAATTCAAAACCGCTAAACAACAGCTTCCCACCGGGTAATACCGAAACCGTGTGGCCGGTGCTCCGGGCATAGGTATAGCCAACTGCATCCTGATCGTTCAGAGGGTGCAGGGGAAAGGACGTATTGAGCCTTTCTACGGGCGATTCCAGTGTAAAAAGAAGCACACCGTCTTTCAGGCGGAGCGTGGCGGTGGTCCCCTGCGTGCGGTAAGGAAACTCGGGTGGGACAGGAAACGGATCTCCGGTTAGCTCGTAAGTACCTAACGCCGCTTCCCAGGTGGCACTTACGGGCTGTGGGTCCACTCTTTTGCCGAGAATAACACTGGCTTGAGAGGAAGGAATGACCCCGCGCAGGTAGGTTTCATCCCCGATCCTGACGAAGGTGTACTCCCGGTCTTTCCTTTTTTTGGGGAAAATGCCATACCGCAGGATGGTCTCGGTAAAAGCGGGGCCTTCACCCTCGCGTTTCATGACAACTCTATACTTGCGCCATTTGAATTTGAACTTATCAGGCTGCTTCACCTTTACGGGCCCAAACCATGAATTGTAGGTGCCAAGCCTTTCTTCAGCCGTGGCTAGTTGTCGCTGTCCTGCCAAACAAAATGCCCGCCCCGGCAGCAGCCAGAGGCGGGCAAGCGTCCATTAAAAAGACAGAGTGGTTTACATCATGTCATCGTACATGCCGGCACCAGCCATCGCTCCTTTGTCCTTAGGCTCAGGCGCATCATTGATGGTGCATTCGGTCATCAGGACCATACCGGCAATGGAAGCAGCGTTCTCAATCGCAATGCGGGAAACCTTGGCAGGATCGATCACGCCGGCCTGCTTGAGGTCTTCGTAGTTGCCGGTGCGGGCGTTGTACCCGAAAGCCCCTTCGCCATCGAGTACGCGCTGCAGCACCACACTGCCTTCCACCCCTGCATTCCCGGCAATCGTGCGGATCGGTGCCTCAAGGGCTTTGCTCACAATGCTTGCGCCGATAAACTCGTCCTCATTGTCGAACTTCACCTGCCGCAGGGCGCTAATGGCACGGACCAGAGATACGCCACCGCCAGGCACAATGCCTTCTTCAATGGCTGCCCGGGTCGCGTGCAGGGCGTCGTCTACGCGGTCTTTCTTCTCCTTCATTTCCACTTCTGTGGCAGCGCCTACGTGCAGGACAGCCACTCCGCCGGCCAGTTTCGCCAGGCGCTCCTGCAGCTTCTCGCGGTCGTAGTCGGATGTGGTTTGCTCAATTTGCTGCCGGATCTGATTGACGCGGGCCTGAATCAGATCTTCGGTACCGCTGCCGCCCACAATCGTGGTGTTGTCCTTGTCCACCTTGATCTTCTCGCACTGCCCGAGGAGATCTAGGGTGGTATTCTCCAGCTTGTAGCCGCGCTCCTCACTGATGACAGTACCACCGGTCAGCACGGCAATGTCCTCCAGCATAGCCTTGCGGCGGTCACCAAAGCCTGGCGCTTTCACCGCTACTACCTGAAGGGTGCCGCGCAGGCGGTTGACCACAAGGGTGCTCAGCGCTGTGCCCTCGATGTCTTCCGCAATGATCAGCAGTGGCTTGTTCTCTCTTGAAGCGGCCTCGAGCACCGGTACGATATCCTTGACATTGGAAATCTTCTTGTCGTGGATCAGGACGTAAGGGTGGTCGTACTCGGTCACCATCTGCTCCGTGTTGGTGGCGAAGTAAGGCGAAAGATAGCCGCGGTCAAACTGCATGCCCTGCACTTCGTCTACGTAGGTCTCTGTGCCTTTGGCTTCTTCTACGGTGATGACACCATCGGTGGTTACGCGCTCCATCGCATCGGCGATCAACTTGCCGATCTCCTCGTCGTTATTGGCAGAGATGGTCGCTACCTGACGGATTTTCTCAAAATTGCCTTTGATCGGCTCGGCCTGCTTGTGGAGGTTGTCCACTACGATTTTTACCGCCTTGTCGATACCCCGCTTGAGGTCGATCGGGCTGGCGCCGGAAGTTACGTTCTTTAGCCCGGCGGTGATCATGGCCTGCGCCAAAACGGTAGCAGTGGTGGTGCCGTCACCGGCGAGGTCGGCCGTTTTGCTGGCCACTTCCTTGGCCATTTGAGCGCCCATATTTTCGAGCGGGTGGGAAAGTTCAATCTCCTTGGCCACGCTTACCCCGTCTTTGGTGACGCGGGGCGCGCCGAAGCTTTTCTGCAGGACCACGTTGCGGCCTTTAGGGCCCAGGGTCACTTTAACAGCGTTGGCCAGCTTATCAATGCCGGCTTTGAGGTGTTCGCGGGCACCATTGCCCCAGTTCAATTCCTTAGCTGACATGTTTCAAAAGTTTTTGAGCGTTAACCAAATTGAAGATTAGTTGAGGACGACGAGGATGTCATCTTCGCGCATGATGAGGTACTCGGTCTCGGCGTACTTCAGCTCTTGTCCGGCGTACTTGCCGTAGAGTACCCGGTCGCCTACATTTACGGTTGGCTTGACGCCTTCCTTGCCCGGGCCTACTGCCACGATTTCTCCCTGCTGTGGCTTTTCCTTAGCCGTATCCGGGATGATGATACCTCCTGCGGTCTTGTCCTCTGCCGGTAGTGGCTTTACCACCACGCGGTCGTTGATCGGTTTGAAGTGTACTTCACTCATGTCAAACAAAATTTTGGTGATGAATTGCCTGACACCAGCATTCAGAAAGGGCGGTGTCTGAAAATTCGACAAGCAAATCAGATGCCAATTCCGTTTTCCATGCTGTAGCAAAAATGGTTGAGTGACAAAAAGTCAGAGGGAGGTACCAGAGGTTAGCAATTAATTTAGGCTGCCTGCGCTGTCAAAATGTCAAACCTGTCATTTTTTACGCTTGTCTTGAAGCCATGCGCAATGCCTGAGCAAGTGCGCAAACTGCTGCCGCTCGTGGAGTACCGCATTATGCCCCAGGTCCGTATGCCAGAAAACCGTACCGCTGTCCGGCAGGGCAGGCAGCGGTTGCCCGTTTCTGCTTTCCACTTCCGTAAATGGGAGCCCCCAGGCTTTGAGGCTGTCCCGGAAGCCAAGGGTGGTGGAGTAGGTGCCCCCTTCATCGGTGTAGAGCAGGACAAGGCTGGGCTCGCCCCGTTCCAGCCACATCGCATATTTTTCCAGCTGCCCGTACAGCCCGTCGAACAGCCATACTTCCCGGATGGGCTCCGGAAGCCCGCCCTGCTGCAGAATGTAACCCATGGCCCGGTAACCGCCGCTATGACCGGAGAGGATGATATGCCGGGGCGGCAGGCTTCGGAGGTTTAGGTGGCGGGCGGCTACGCGGCTGACGTCTTTTAGGAAGGCGGCAAAGGCTCCACTGTTTTCCAGTTTTCCGCCATTAGAGTCCGGTGCGTTTTTGGGGCCCTGTGGGATCACCAAAATGGCATTTTTGCCGGAAGCATCGAGTTGCTCCGGGAGATTGAAGGTGGCCAGCACACTGTCCACGCTATTCCACCATCCATGAAAGTGGACGATATAATCAGCCGAGTCACTCCGCTCAAACCCTGCCGGGATAAAAATGGCTACGGTGCTGTCCTGATAATGTTTTTCCCGTAGATAGTGCTGCCCGTTGTAGTCGTACCCGTCTGCCCGGGCAGCTGCCGGAAAGGGGGCGGTAGGTAAAGCTGTTATCAGAAGCGTACCTCCGGCATACGGCTGCATCTCCACCGGCTGCGACCAAAGGTTAGCAGTGGTGATGGTTAGCAGCAGGTAGAGCAGGGTTATTCGGGGCATAGGGCGCAATTTTATTTACGTCAAACTACTTATGGTGTTGGCAGGGCAAAAATAAATTTTGTTACTTCAGGTTACCAATTGCTAAACCAGAAATGACAGCCACAACAACGAAAAATCAACGCCTCATCTCCCTCGACATCTTCCGGGGGATGGCCATTGCCGGTATGATCCTGGTAAACAACCCGGGGTCCTGGTCTACGGTATACCCACCTTTGCTGCATGCCAAATGGCATGGCTGGACACCTACCGATTGGGTGTTTCCCTTCTTCCTTTTTGCGGTGGGGATGGCCATTCCGCTGGCATTGGGCAAGCGCCTGGGGCAGCCACAGGGACAGATTTTGCGCAAAATTGGCATCCGCAGCCTGCTCATTTTTGGGCTGGGGTTGCTGTTGGCGGCTTTTCCCCATTTCAAACTCACAGCCGCTGTACCCTCGGGGTTGCTCCTGTTGCACTATGTACTGGTCGCGGTCTTCGTGGTGAGCCTCTTCCTCCGGGGCGTCGCTCTGGGGCAAAAACCGGTAAAGGCCACCCTCGCGCAGCGGTCGTGGTACCTCATCCTCGCTTCCGGCGCAGGCATTGCGCTCATCGGGCTGTTTTATGCCGATTACAGCACCTTGCGCATTCCCGGGGTACTGCAGCGGATCGCCATCGTTTATGCCATTTGTGCCCTGCTTTTTCTCAATACTTCCTGGAAGGGGCAATTGGGCATTGCCGTGGCATTGCTGCTGGGCTACTGGGGCATCATGGCCCTCGTGCCGGTGCCGGGCGGCATTGCGCCCAATCTGGAGCCGGAAACCAATCTGGGCGCCTGGCTCGACCGAACGCTGCTGGGGACCGGGCACCTCTGGAGCCAATCCAAAACCTGGGACCCGGAAGGTCTGCTGAGCACCTTGCCGGCAATTGCCACAGGCATAAGCGGTATGCTGGCCACCTACTGGATGAAAAACGAAGCGGATGACCTACGGCGCTTTCTTGGGCTCCTTGGGGCTGGAGCCGTACTCATTGTGTTAAGCGAGCTCTGGAACCTGGGCTTTCCCATCAACAAAGCGCTGTGGACCAGCTCCTATGTCCTGCACAGCAGCGGCGTTGCCCTCGTCTTCCTGAGCCTCATCTACTGGCTGGCGGATGTGAAAGGTTACACTACCTGGGGAAAGCCATTCTATGTGTATGGGGCTAATGCCTTATTCGTGTTCGTCCTGTCAGGCTTCGTTGCAAAACTGAGCTATACCATCAGCTGGGAGGCGGGCGGACAGGCCGTGACACTCAAAACCTGGATTTACGATACCTTTTACACCTCGGTTCTCAGCCCCTACAATGCTTCCCTGGCGTTTGCCATCACGAATGTGCTGTTTTTCTGGGCGCTGGCGTGGTTGCTGTACCGCAATCGCATTTACATCAAAGTTTAGAAGTTAAAACCAAGCTATACCATGAGATTATCTTTTTCACTCCTGTGTTTTTTGTGGGCCAGTCTTTCCTTCGGGCAGGGCACGCCGGAGCGGCCCAATATCGTTTTTATGATGGCCGATGACCACGCTTATCAGGCCATCAGCGCCTACAACAATAAGCTGATTCAAACGCCAAATATTGACCGGCTGGCTAAGGAAGGGATGTTGTTCACCAACGCCTGCGTGACGAATTCCATCTGTGCGCCTTCCCGTGCTGTCATTCTTACCGGCAAGCACAGCCACATCAATGGCAAAATTGACAACCGTTTTCCTTTTGATACGACCAACGTGACCTTCCCGCAGCTGCTGCAGGATGCGGGCTACCAAACCGCCATGTTTGGCAAGCTCCACTTTGGGAACAGCCCCAAAGGGGTGGATGAATTTAAAATCCTGCCGGGACAGGGCAAATACTATGGCCCCCGCTTTATCACCAACACGGGAGACACGATCATCAAAGGCTACACCACGGATATCATCACCGACCTCACCCTCGATTGGATGGACAACCGCCGTGATCCGGACCGCCCCTTCATGCTGATGTACCTGCACAAGGCGCCCCACCGCGAGTGGCTGCCCCCACAGCGCTACTACGAAGAATATCTGAAGAAGACCTTCCCGGAGCCGGAAACCCTTTTTGACGATTATGAAGGCCGGGAAGCAGCCCAACAGGCGGAGATGAACCTCCTGGAGCACATGAACTGGTCGGGCGATTCCAAAATATACCCGGAAGTCATGGAGGAACTGGGCATTGAGCCCACCACCGACTGGGATATCAACGCCTTCAAGCACGAGGTGGAGCGCATGACACCAGAAGAAAAAGCCGCCTGGCACGCCGCATACGGCAAAATGAATGAAGACTTTAAGGAGCGCTATCCCAAGATGAGCGAAAAGGAGAAAATGCAGTGGCGCTACCAACGCTACATGCAGGACTACCTGGCCAGTATCGCGGCAGTAGATGAGAATGTCGGCCGCCTGCTCGATTACCTGGATGAGAACGGGCTGACTGAAAATACCATCGTCGTCTACACCTCCGATCAGGGCTTTTACCTGGGCGAGCACGGATGGTTCGATAAGCGCTTCATCTACGATGAGTCTTTCAAAACCCCGCTGCTGGTGCGCTGGCCCGGGCAGGTGGAGGCCGGCTCCGTAACGACCGAAATGGCACAAAACCTCGACTTCGCCCAAACGTTGCTGGAAGTAGCCGGTGTGGAAGCGCCTGATGACATGCAGGGCGAAAGCCTGGTGCCTCTGCTCAAAGGAGACACCTCAGCCTGGGACCGGGAGGCGGTGTACTACCACTACTATGAGTATCCGGCCGTACATATGGTAAAACGGCACTACGGCATCGTAACCGAGGACTACAAGCTCGTGCACTTCTACTATGACATTGATACCTGGGAGCTCTACGACCGCAAGCGTGACCCACTGGAAATGAACAACCTGATCAATGACTTCGCCTACTCAGAAATCCGGGCACAGCTGGAAAAGGAGCTACAGGCCCTGCGGGTGAAGTACAAAGATTCTGAGGAATTGGATCAGCACTATATTGACCTGTACAAACAGGCAGACAAGTGATCTGGCTGTGCTGTTAAAGTGCTTCGATGTTAATCACGATATCTGAGCCCAGGTAAGTGGTGTCGGCCAGGTTGTACCAATGCCGCATGCGGGGCAGCTGCATATTGTTGAACGAGACAAGCCCGTCGAGTTCAAGGTATTCCGCAGCGCCCTCGCCGGCTGCCCGGTACCCTCTGAGCTGATAATCGGCCCGGTCGAAGTAAAACATCCACTGTTCGCTGATGATCGGGTTGTTGAGGCGGGCGGAGACGGCGTAGCAGGCATAGGGCCCAAAGTCTACGGCATCTACGCTTTCCCCAAGGGAGACTTCCGGAGTGAACAGGGTCATCGGCAACCCCGTTAGCAGCTGGTAAAAGCTTTGATAGCCCTGAGTGCGGTCACATTGCAACCGGTATTGATTTACGGTGGCAGAGTCGGCAGGGTCCACGGCCTGATCATCAATAAAGCTGTAGCAGCCCTCTGCATTAATACCCCGCCGTACAACCGTGCCTTCGTAATTCCGCGTCACCTCAAAGGTCTGTTCGGGCAAGTTGATCAGAATGGTGCTCTGCCGCTCCGGGAAGTTGGTCCGGGGCTCATCGATCACCATTCGAAACTGACTGGTGAGCCATCGCTCCTGCGGGTCATGAAATTGCAGGCTTTGGCGGAGGACATCAGGTGCAGAAGGCAGTTCACTTACCGATTCTTCATTAGCCTCTGGAGAGGGGGTGCAGGCAGAAAATAAGAGCAGGAATAGCAGGAGTCGGTTCATCTATGGTCGCTTATCGTTTCTGGCTCACTAAAACAAAGGCAGGTGGCACATTGATGGGCACAAAATTGGTATCCACATTGCCAAAAATAGCATTGTACAGCGGACGCATAACAAGGGAGTAGTGGACTTGGATATACAAGCCTTTTTTCTTAAGGTATTGGTGCGCCTTGCCAACGATGATGCGCCCAAGCTCTTTGGGCAGCGCTACAAAGGGAATGGCGGAAACGACAAAATCTATTTCCTCTGCACCGGCTTCTGCCAGGTATTTGCCAATATGCTCTGCAGAGTCTTCCACTACAATAAGGCGGTCATCCTGTATCGCCCGCATCAGTGCACAAAACTTGGGGTTCACCTCAAAAGCGATCAGCTTCGCGTCGGGGCGCATATTGCGAAGGATATGCTTAGTGATGACCCCGTCGCCGGCACCTAATTCAACAATAACCTTAGCCTGCTCAAAATCGATATGCTTGATCATGCCCTTGCAGAGCTGTTTGGAGCTGCGGGTCAGCGTGCCTACCGTTTGGAGGTTTCGAATGCCCTCTCTGAAAAATTCTATCGTTCCCATTCATTTTTTATTAAAGTCGCAAGATCTCTCTCATGCTTGCTTACTCCCATTCCGGCCGCAACCTGGCATTGCTCAACTTTTCATCAGGGCAGAGATTGGGGTCATGGAAGCGTGAAGCACAGACCGCTAAAGTACGAGGATTTTCGCAGAACAGGTAACGCCTATTAATCAGGCACGAGAAAACCGGAGGATTTGCGTACATCCACCAACTCCTTTTATTGAGGGGGCATGCAAAGTGCGCGAAGAGCCGGTAGTGCCGCTTTCTTCCCCTTTGTGTCCCCCCACCTTTTTACTACAATTCAAAAAACAAAGCCTGGTATTTCCCCAAAATAACCTTATCTTTACGGCACAAATCACAGAGGGCAGATTTCTCTTTCAGAAACGCACTCGTACAAATCACAAACTTAAGATTAGAATTTATCAAGCCGCTGACCGGTGTCAGATGCTTTGGTATTCATTGACCAGATGTTGCCGTGCCAGTGTGTGCGGCCAACGCCAAATCATTAATCTTATGAACGGTTTTGTACGCAACCTCTTCTTTTTTACCCTACAGCTTCGGTCCGGGCTGGTCCTGGCACTGCTCCTTAGCGGAGCCCTCGCGCAAGCTCAGATTTATCAGGGCACTACCGGGGATATCCCCGATGACGAGTGCCCGGACCTCACGCCCTTCACCGCTGAAGTACCCCTGACAGGTGAAATTGGCGATGAGCACGAACTGTATTACGTACAGATCAATATTGATCATACCTGGTCCGGTGATCTTGATATTTACCTGACCTCTCCTTCCGGTACTTCTTTGGAACTGACAACCGACAACGGCTTCGGCGCCAATTACTACAATACCCGCTTCCAGGATGGTGAGCTGCCCATTACGAGCGGCATGTCGCCCTTCGAAGGGAAATTCCAGGCAGAAGGTGGGTCCATCGCTGCTGCTTTTGACGGGGAGCCCGTTAATGGTACCTGGAAGCTGGAAATCTGCGACGATGTGCGTACCGACAAAGGCACCGTTGTCGATTGGTCCCTGGGTTTCATCCCGCCCATGCGTAATGATGTTTGTCAGCGGGCAACTGAACTCCTCTGTGGTACAACGGTGAGCGCTTCAAATGAGCTGCTGACGATCGTAGATAGCCCACCGGCTTGCTTTGAAGAGGTCGGTCAGGGGGCATGGTATACCTTTCAGGGCAATGGCGAGATTGGCGTGCTTACTACAGACAACCCCGGGACAGATTTCGATACCCGTATTTCCGTATATGTCAGCCCGGATGGTTGTGAAGGTGACTTCACCTGTGTGTTGTCAGATGACGATGGCGGCACGGGCAATACGTCTTTCCTGCATGGCATCACACAATCTGGCGTAACTTACTATGTCTACGTGGATGGGGCCGATGGCGCCACCGGCAATTACGAACTGACCTACACCTGCCACCCCATACCGGAAGCGGTATGCCAGAGCTTTGACCTTATTCTGGGGCCGCTGGGACAGGGTACGGTCTACCCTTCTGATATTGACGGCGGCAGTACACCGGGTTACGAAGATATTGACCTGGCGACCTCCGGGCAGGCTACATTCTACTGTGATGATGTGGAAGTGCCGCAGTCCGTCCGCCTGGTCGTGACTGATGCACTAGGCTATATGGACAGCTGTGATGCCGATGTGACAGTGGCCATAGGTGACACCCTGCTGCCTGGCTGGACGGGTCTTAATGTAGGGTTTACTCCCGGCGGAAGTACTTTTGCCTACAATCCCTGTACTTCCGATAACCCGGAGCGTGGCGAGTTCACCATCACCACCACCGCTTTCAATCAGCCTGATCTGACCGAAGATAACTACGCCTATATTACCCGGACGCTGTGTGGCCGCACCGGCTTGCAAGTGGAAGTGGAATCCATAGATCCCAGCAGCAATATCGGGCTTATGATCCGTGCCAGTAATGATCCATCCGATGTTTATGCCTCTTTTACGACCAACCTGACCAGTATTTTCCGCTGGCAGGAGCGTTTTGTTTTCGAAGGAGACCGTAACGTACTCTTCTATGGTGATTTCCCTGGAGATAGCGAACGAGTATTCATGCGGCTCTGGCGAAAGCCTAATAACAACGTTGTAAGGGGCGCACTGCGCTTTGGCAACAGCCCTTTCGCGCCCATTCATGCCGTAGAGCTGGATCTGCCCGAATGTGTGGAAATAGGGATGGCTTTATTTTCTGCCAACGACCAGGTCACAGCCGGTGGTGTAGTGAGTAATCTGCGCTTTATTGGCGAAGAACCGGAAGATACAGATGCAGGTCATTCGGAAGTCCTTTCTCTCTCTCAGGAAACGCTCGATGCCTGGGATGCAGAGTGGGAGCGGGCGCGGGCGGCACAGATGCCTATGCCTCAGCAAGTGGTGGAAGGGACATCGGGCGGGGCATTCCGTGCATATCCAAATCCGGTGCAAGGCCTGCTTCAGGTACAGCTGGAGGTGCCGCTGCCGGCTTCTGCTCAGTTGGAGCTTGTTAACGCATTCGGGCAGCTGGTGCGGCAACAACAGCTTGGCGCCGGACAAGTGCATGTCGAACTCAACCTCGAAGGCCTGGCTAAAGGTATGTACTGGCTGAAACTTGGGGGTCACCTGCAGCGCATTAGTGTGCAGTAAAACCCTAAACCCTAATGCCCTGAAAAGCGCTGATTGCACCCGTTGCAGTCAGCGCTTTTTTAATTGCTAACAACAGCTTAACGTTGTTTAAGAAGACTTTAACCGAAGCCGTGCACTTATCGCCTGTTTCAAGTGTTAATAAGATGGTTAAACTGCTGAACTCCAGTGGGGTAAGGCACTAACTTATTTGCTTCAGATCCAAACAGGAAAGCTATGAAAATACAACATCTGATCTTACTGCTTGCTGCGGTATTGGGTGCTCAGACTTTGTCTGCACAGTACTTCGGCCGCAATAAAGCGAAATACGAAACCTTCGACTTTGAGGTATATCAAAGTCCCAATTTCGACATTTACCACTATCTCGAAAACCCGGAACGCCTGCGGGAGATTACGGAGGAAGCAGAGCAGTGGTACCGCATGCATCAGCATGTGCTGCGGGATACCATCGCGCAGCGCAATCCACTTATTTTTTACAATGACCATGCTGACTTTCAGCAGACTAATGCCATCTCCGGCAATGTGGGGGTGGGGACCGGTGGTGTGACGGAGGCCCTGAAAAACCGGGTCATTATGCCTTTTGCGATGTCGCATCAGCAGACCCACCACGTACTGGGGCACGAGCTGGTCCACGCCTTTCAGTACAATATGATCCTCAATGGGGATTCCACCAACCTGCAAAGCCTGAGCAACCTCCCGCTTTGGATGGTGGAGGGTATGGCCGAATACCTGTCCATTGGCAGTATCGACGCACATACCGCGATGTGGATGCGCGATGCGGTGCTGAATGATGATATCCCAACGCTCGACGACCTCAATAACCCTAAGTATTTTCCCTACCGGTACGGACAGGTCTTCTGGGCTTTTCTTACCGGTCTGAAGGGGGACGAAATCATTGAGCCTTTCTTTAAAGGTGTAGCCAAGTACGGTTTCGAGGAGGCTTCCAAGCGGGTACTGGGCATGACAAAAGATGACTTATCTAAACTTTGGGTGGACGGATTCAGGCGTCATTTTGGTGCCGCATTTGATACCACGGCAACTACCGACCGTCTGGTAGGACGGGAGCTAATCGGTACCGAAAACGGCGGCCGCATGAATGTCGCCCCGGAAATCAGCCCCAACGGGCGGTACGTTATCTTCCTGTCTGAGAAAGACCTTTTTTCCATCGACCTTTTTCTGGCCGATGCCCGCACCGGAGAGATCATCCGTAAGGTGGCGAGCAGTACCCGCGCCGGGCATATCGATGATTTCAACTACATCGAAAGCTCTGGTGCATGGTCAGCCAACAGCCGGGAGTTTGCCTTTGTCGCTTTTAGTAAAGGGCGCAATATCCTGGTCGTGAAGGATGTGGAGAGTGGTAAAACAGTGCGGGAACTACGCCCTGATGGGCTGCAGGCCTTCAGCAATCCGGACTGGTCGCCCGATGGTAAGCACTTTGTCGTAACGGGGCTGGATCATGGCGAGACCGACCTCTACCTCATTGATGCCCGCTCTGGCGAAGTAGAGCAGCTCACCGACGATGCCTACTCGGAAATGCACCCCAAATGGGCAGAAAATGGGAATCAGATTGTATTCTCAACCGACCGCCTGGCCCGCGAGCGGGGACGTACCAACGGTCGCTGGGCCTTCAACCTGGCTACCTTTGATATGGCAAGCCTGCGCGCTGAGGATATCGATGTTTTCCCCGGTGCCGATAACCTTAACCCGGTTTTTGACACTACCGGTAATATCATCTTTCTGTCCAACCGCGATGGTTTCCGCAACATCTACCGCTATGAGCCATACAGCCAAAAGGTCTTCCAACTGACCGACCTGATTACCGGCGTGAGCGGCATTACCCACTATGCACCGGCGATCAGCATAGCCCAGCGCAGAAACCGCGTGCTGTATACTTACTTTTCTCAGAATGGCTACCGAATCTACCGGGCCCGCCCGATTGACTTCCTTGATAAGGAGGTAGACCCATCGGAAGTCAACTTTGAAGCTGCACAACTGCCCCGTTTCAATAAAATGGTGCAAAGCAAGGTGGATCGTATTCTCCAAAAACTCCCGCCTAAGGCAGAGCTGGCAGACTCCGCGTTGACCACGGTACCCTACAAGCCTAAGTTTCAGCTTGATTATGTGGGCGGTAGTGCCGGCGTGGGTGTGGGGACAAGCAATACTTTTGGTGCGCAGACCGGGCTGGCAGGGGGCGTAGATCTGCTATTCAGTGACATTCTGGGCGATAATCAACTGTTCACCAGCCTGGCGCTGAACGGGGAGATTACAGACTTCGGCGGGGCCCTGGCCTACATCAACCGGAAAAGTCAGCTCAACTGGGGCGCTTCCATCTCCCACATGCCATTCCGGAGTTTCGCCTTTGGAGGTAGAGGCATTGATCGCCTGCCAATTGATGATGACCTAACCATTCCCGTTCTGGCGGATACCTTCTTTGTACGCCGGATCTTTGAAGATAAAGCCACGGTATTCGCCGCCTACCCGTTCTCCACCACCCTGCGAGCGGAAGGCTCCGCTTCTTTCGCCCGTTACAGTTCCCGCCTAGATCAGTACGTCAATTTCTACGAGACTGATGGTACGTTCGTAGGGCGGCAACTGGGGCAGGAACGGGAAAAGCTGGACAGCCCTGAGGGGTTCAACCTGTGGAATACTGGTGTGGCGCTGGTTGGCGACAACGCTCAGGGGGGGCTGGTAGGCCCGCTCAATGGCCACCGGTTCCGGTTTGGTGTGGACCGCTTCTTTGGAGAGTTTGATTACTTCCAGGCCACAGCAGACTATCGTAAATACAAATATTTTAATTGGTTTGGGCTGGCGATGCGGGCAATGCACATCGGCCGGTACGGGCAGGGCGCGAACGAACTTTTCCCCTACTATGCCGGTAGCAGCTGGTTTATCCGGGGCTATAGTACACGCGATGCAAGTGCCATTCTGAACCAAAACGGCCGCTCCATAGACGAGCTCTTTGGTAGTAAGCTGGCAGTGGCCAACTTTGAGGTGCGTATCCCTTTCACCGGGCCGAAGCGACTGGCGCTGATTAAATCCGGGCTGCTTTTCTCTGAGCTGACGCTCTTTGCAGATGCCGCAGTAGCCTGGTATGATTTTGAACAGCTCAGCGGTCCTACCTACCGGACGGACAACGAAGGTAACCCCCTGATCGGGCCCACCGGCGAGCCTATTGTAGACCGGTTTGGCGCGCAACCGCTGATGAGCGTGGGCGCCTCTATGCGGGTAAACTTATTCGGTGCTCTGGTACTTGAGCCTTATTACGCCATTCCGCTTCAGCGGGAAACAAAAGGTACGTTTGGGCTGAACCTGATCCCCGCCTGGTAATCAACACTGGTTAGTTTAAATACGGCAGAGGCTGTGGTGAGCAATCCTTCGCCACAGCCTCTTCATTTTGGAGCAAAAAAAGAGGGCAACCGTGGTGGCTGCCCTCAGAAACTTGGATTAGTATGAAAAAACGCTCTTGGTAATCTTTCAGAAACCCAAAGGTTGCTGTGCAAAATGAGCACAGCAACGTAACTTGGATTAGTATGAAAAAACTCTATTCTTTAGCAGGCTTTGCTCAAGCCTGTTTAGTGTCTTCCATGCCCGTAATATGTAACGGGTATATAATACCAGACTTGAAATAGCAGGGGATAGCCACAATGCCTGTCGGCAACGGCAAAGGGTGATGTGCAGATAGCGCAGGACAATATGCCTGGCGTATATGTCTATTTCAGTCGGGTATTGAAAGGACGCAAGCCAATTGCATTTGGTTGCATTCTTCTGGTACGAAGATGAAGGAATATGTGTTAAAGTTCAAGTCGGTAATTCCGCTTTTCTATCAACAGGTACTTTTTTAAGACTAAAGGACACTTTTTTTTATGTGTGGCCTTTACTATTTTTGTGGAGCAAACACTGCTCTGACGACACACAACCCATAAATCTTCTCGTCTTAGCGCTCGTGTTCCCAAAGGTTCCCTTCATCATCTTCTGTCTGAAATGCCAGGCGGAGGGTCGGTCTTGTTGAAGACCGGGGTAAATACCGAAGAATGGAACACCTGGAATCTTCTGGGATCATCATTACTGTTGTCTCGATTGCTATATTTATTAATACGGTACTGCTTCTGTTGCTTATGCTGCACTTCCGTCGCATGAGGAATAAATTTCATGCACGTTGGGAGGAGCTCACACAACAACTGGGAGCTCTGCATCGCAGGTCTTCCATCGGTGCAGAGAATAGTCCTGCGCGCTTCGAATCCACTTCACCTGGCAGTGAACCAGTATCCAAAGCTCCGAAGTTGCCTGGCACCCCTCCCTTCCTCTCCCTGTCCGAAATGCTGACCCCCCTCGCTGACCCCTCAGTGCCCAGGGAAATAAAAGCCACCGCCCTGGAAGACGCCAGGGAGGCTATCGATACATTGGAACAGGAAATCAATAGCGCAGCAAAAGCGGCGTCAAAAGAGCTTGCTGCATCATCCCTGTCAGAGATGGAGGAAGCGCGTGCAAAGGGTTCTGAACAATCAGATGTCTGGATTGCCCACCTCGAAGAAGTTGTTATTGCCCACCTCGGGCATCCTCAACTTAGTACGGAGTTATTGTCAGAGGAGATGGGTATCAGCCGGCGTCAGTTACTGCGGAAGGTCAAGAAGGTAACGGGGCTGAGCACGAGCACTTTTATCCGCCAATTACAAATGAAACAGAGTTACGCCCTGATTCAAAGCGGCGAATACGAGACGGTAAAAGATGTGGCGCGGGCAGTGGGCTTTTCGGATGCCGGTTACTTTTCAACACTCTTCAAAGCAGAATATGGTGTTTCTCCCTCGGTGGTTATTCAGGAAAACCGATCGACTGCCTGAGTGAAAATGGAATCGTGTCTCCTTTTTCATGTATGGGAAAGGGGGTATGTCTCATTTTTCAAACCACCAGGATAGCTTCAAAAGCGTTCAGGCACGTAATTTTGAGCATTCATAAATCAAGTGCTTTTGACCGGCTGGTGAAAAGCCCCCGTATGCACAACTCAAGGTTCCCACAAAAAATCAAGCAGTCAAGGCCACTGGTCCTAATAATTTGACGACCGACCTATTTCACCAGGACCTTTAACTAGTTAAGACTGCCTGACCCATCAACAACCCGATTTCCAGCAACCGATTTAGCTCATCCTGACAGGTGTATGCCCGGGCAGGATGGTGTTCGTATTGACACCTTTTTACAAATCATACTCATGAATGTGATGAAGCAAACTCTACTTCTACGCTCTTATTATGCACCAGAGCGGCTGTCTCAGGCGCTGCGCTGCTCGCTGCTGTTGGCCTTGCTGCTTGGAGCTGCCTGGCCTGCCCTGAATGCACAGTGTACCTATACCCGGGGTTCCAGTGGCTACCTGTCTCAATCCTACACCCAACCTGCCCCTATGGACCCGGCGGTGAGCTACAGTACCAGCTTTGGGGTCACTCCCACGCTCGTGGCTTCCAGTTTTGTTGCTACAGACGATATGGAAATCACCTTATGCTATTATGGTGATATGAATGATCCCAATGAGCGCTGGGATGTGCGCATCTCCGGGCAGACTTTTGCCAATCAGGGGGCTTTTGGCTCAACGACTTCCGCCGGCTCTCCCCGCTGTATCGACTATATCGTAAGTGCGGCCAACGTATCCAGTGACCTAAGCGATGGAGATATCGACATTCAGTACCTCAACTTTGAGGCCGGATGGGTGACCGGCGATGCCTTCAATGCCCGCATCGATGAGGCACGTTTTGAGTATGATCTGGACTTGTCAGTAGCTTCCATCAGCGACCGTTGCCAGGATGGAGCAGACTTTAACGTTACGGGCACTCCCTTTATCAACCCGGTCAATGCCATTTTTGCTGGTATTTCAGTAGGCTATTCCATCACACCCAATCCGGGCAGCGGGGTATTTAACACGGTGACCGGAGCCTTTGACGTATCACAAGCAGACCCTGGCAGCTACAACGCCAATTACCGGGTAAGCTATGGAGATTGCTTCTTTTCTGTTTCGGAACCCTTTGAGATTTTCCGGGCTCCGCGGGCGAATCTTAAAGATACGGATATTGATTGTGTGGCTGAGGGCAGAACTGTCGACCTGGGCATTATGTACGATGGCGCGATAACTGGTGGTGGAGATTTCTCCATCGTCTCCGGGCCCTCCGCAACCATTGACGGAAATCAAATGACAGTACCTCCTGGTGGGGGGACTTTTACCATTCGCTACCTGGCTCCTAACGATAATGGATGTGCGGGTACGCCTTATCAGGATGAAGCTACCCTGAACATCTCTATCGGGCCAAACCCCGATATAACAATTAGTGGGGCTACATCTCCGCTGTGTACTTCCAATACTACTTTTTCCATCAATGTCGGCCGCAACAGCTCCGGCCCTAATCCGGTCGTGACAATCGACAACGGAACAACGGTGATGACTGGTAACCTCGGCAGCAATACCCTCGCTGCACCCGTTGGTGCCGGTTCTATCACTTACGAGATCTGCCTGGAAGAATCGAATGCCACCTGTGATGCCACGGATTGTGAAATCTTCACGGTATTCAATGACGGGCTGGACTGTGGTGCCAACGCACCGTTCAGCTCCCAGTGCCCACCCGATGAGGGGCTTCATGACCCCTGTGTAATCAATACACAGCCAGGACTGCTGATTGGGTGTTCGTTGATTTCTCTTGAAACGCCCCCTCTGCTTGGGGCGGAGGTCGACCCTGTCAACGGTGTGATCCAGTGTTCGGATGAATCCGTTGAGGTTGACTGGCAGGGTAGTTTAGGCGGAGCAATTGGCGATGCTGTGACAGGTGGGCCAACCTTGGGTAGTATTAACGACGCAGCTGAGGTGGTTTGTGATGTGATTACCTATGAATTCTGTGTAGATGTAGGTTTTGCAGAGCCCTGCTTTGACCCGCTTCCACTTGGATCCTTTGAAGATGCCTGTGATCAAACAATCGGGCAATTTGTGTTTGGTCTGCTTGGTGATGTTATCGGTGGCCCGGAAGCCGGTGGTGGCGGTATCATTGTAGCGGATACGGACGGTGATGGCGCTTTCGATTACCTGGCTGAAGAGTACGAATTTCCGGATAATGGACGGGTGACTATCCCGAACAACATCACCACTAAAAGTGGTACCATAACCGTTCGTAACGTGGTGGGCTTTCCGCTGTTCCCCGAATCGGCCTGTGGCGTCGTGCATGCCGATGATATCAACCTTATCGACCTGCTGCCTATTGGGTTTATTCCGGTGGTAGGCCCCATTATTGAGCAAGCTCTGGCTTCTGCTCAGTGTGGTGTCAACCTGCTGTTTAGTGACGAGGAAACGCGTGAAATTCAGGTCATCAATACCACACCGCCTACTTTTGCCAGCTGCAACGAAAGCGGCTATGTCTTCACCGAAGACCTGGCTTGCACGACCGAAGCCAACTGGTCCATCCCTCAGGTATACGATGGTTGCAATGGCGAGGTGCTGCCTTTCATTGGCGTAACCAACGGGGTAGACCTGACATTATTCAACGGTACGCCCCCTGCGCCTATCGTGCCCAACGGGCCGGGCGTCTATCAAACCGCTGGGCCACTGCCTGGCTCTGAGCTGCCGGCAGGCACCTATGAGGTCACCTACACGGCTTATTCCTGCGGGGGAGTGGAATCCACCTGCACCTTCCCCGTAGTGGTAGAGCCCGGCGACCCTGTGCTTGAATGCCCACCTGACCTTGTGCTCAAGAACGATGTGGATCAGTGCTCCGCCATCATCACCGGCCTTGCTCCGGTAAAAGGCGTGGGCTGTGCAAGTGTCATCAACTACGCTATCGACTATCCGGATGGCACTGGCTTCATTGATGTAGTGACCAACACCTTGTACAGCGAGGCCAATCAGGGGACTTTCAATGACGCAAGTGGAGAAGAGTTCCCGGTAGGCGTCTCTACTGTCACTTACACCATGATGGTCGACATCAACGGCGATGGCGATATCCTGGATATGAACGAAATGCAGACCTGCAGCTTCCTGGTGGAAATCCTCGATGCACAGCGTCCGGTAGCCGAGTGTCAGGATGTGGAAGTGCAACTGGACAATACCGGTAATGTGACGGTATTTGCAATGGACCCTTTCACGGGCGAGTCTTACATCAATGCCGGCAGCTTTGACAACTGTGATCCAAGCCCGGAAACCCTGATTGCAAAGGCAGATCAGGTATTCGGCCCATCTGTATTCTTCGACTGTACGGAGGTAGGTGCCAACTACGTGAACCTTCGGGTGACCGACGAATTTGGCAACCGCTCCAACTGCCTGGCAGAAGTGACCGTCCGCGATTTCTTCGATGGCGTTCAGCTGAGCTTTGATGCCCCGGAAATCTGCTTTGAAGCGAATAACCCTTCTCAGCTGGACTTCCGCAACTACCTTACCATCACCCTGCCCAATGGTTCTGTGCTGACCCACGATCAGGTGGAAAACAGCCCCTTCTTTGGCGATGGAGTGGGTGCATTCGGTATCACGGCGTTCGCGCCAGCAGCCGGTTCTTCTTCTGTTGACCCGGGCGTGATCTCCTCAGATGGTATTTACGAGCCGGGCGAAGGCACGGGCTTTGTAACCGTATCTTACGCACTGGCATTGCCTGGGCTCGATATCCCGCAGAATGGCAACTTCGCCCTTGCGAACTGCCTCGAAATTGTGCACGAAACCTTTGAGCTCCGTCAGCCACTCGATATGCCGGAGCCGGACTGCGAATGTATCGTACAGAACGAGCGCATCGTAGACCTTGGTACCGTCACCGGTGGCCTTGAGCCTTACACCATTCAGTACGATGGTGGTCAAATCGATGTTAATAACGACGGTATTATTGACGATGTGGACGGAGAGTTTATCTACGATCCCGGCCGTGGCTTTGACATCAATGACTTTGAGCAGGACCTTGGCGAGCTGCACATTGTCTACACTCAGCCTACCTGGTCGATTGCGGTTGTGGACGCCCGTGGGTGTGAAATCTTCCGCTCCGGCTCCTGCGATAACGATGACGATACGGAAGGCCCCGAGCTGCTGTGCACCGGTGCCGCTGACCTCTTCACAGAGCCCCTGAATTGCGAAAGCCAGTACAGCTGGGACCATGTGCTCCCCACTGACAACTGCGATGTCATCTTATACACCTATACTATTACGAACCCGGATGGCTCCATCGAAGGGCCCTTCGACCTGACGACCCTGCTTAACCCCGATATTACGGAGCCGATCCCCAGCCAGTTTACAGCGGAGTATGAATTCGAACTGGGGACGACTACTGTATCCTACTATGTCGAAGATGCCGTAGGCAATTTTGATGAGTGCAGCTTTGAAGTCACCGTTTCCGACGATGACGCACCCTACTTTACCAACTGCCCCGAGCCGGTAGTGGAAGTAGAAACGCAGGAAGACCTCTGCCAGGGCTTTGCGAACTTCGCCCTGCCCGTAGCGGACGACAACTGCGATATCCCTACGGTTACCCAGATTGATGATACAGGCCTGACACCGGGCGACCTCTTCCCCATCGGGACTACCGTGCTGACCTACCGGGCGGAAGACCTGGCCGGCAACTTCACCGATTGTAGTGTAACGGTGATCGTGCATGATTTGGAAGATCCGGAAATCCTTTGTCAGGATATTACTGTACCGGTGGGTGCAAGTTGTGACTACCTCCTGACGCCGGACCGCCTCGATGCCGGGACGACCGATAACTGTACCACTGGCTCCGGCACAATCATGCTGTCCATTAGCCTCGATAACCAGAACTATGTGGACGAGATCGAATTTGGTCTTGACGACCTCATCAACAGCCCGGTAACGGTTTACCTGCAAGCTACTGATGAAGCGGGCAACAGCTCCTTCTGTACCGCAGAGGTTAACCTGGTAGACGAGACCGCTCCGACGATCATTTGCCCGGAAGACCGTATCATCTACGCGGAGCAGAATTTCTGTGCCGGTAAGGTACCCAACCTGGCTGCCGAGCTGACGATTGACAACTGTGCGCCGATTGATACCGTATATCAGGTGCCGAGCCCTAATACCTTGTTTGGCACCCACCATGGCGATTCCCTTTACGTGGTCCTCACTGTGGTGGATATAGAAGGCAATACCGACACCTGCGCTGTGGAACTGACCCTGCAGGACACCATCAGCCCTGTTTTTGTGAATTGCCCTGAGCCAGCCGTGATTGTGGATGCGCCTGATACCTGGTGCAGCGCCTATGCCAACTTCTCCCTCCCGCTGGCAGAAGATAACTGTGCAGTGGCTTCCGTTACCCAGATCGATGATACCGGGCTGACTTCCGGAGACCTCTTCCCCGTTGGCATCACTGTGATGACCTGGGAAGCTGTGGATAACGCTGGTAATTCGAGCCGCTGCGATGTGAAGGTAGTAGTCAACGACTACCATACCCCACCGACGATTACCTGTACAGGTGATGTAACCACGAATAACGACCCGGGTGATGCCGGAGCCATCGTAGAGAATATCGCTCCTGCCGGCGTGACTGACAACTGCGGGGACAACCTAACGGTCATTTACCGCATACAAGATGGAACTGGCGAAGTGATCAACAGTGGCTTTGATGATGCAAGTGGCACCTTCTTCGACCTGGGCACTTATACCGTAAGTTATGCCGTACAGGATATGCCACTGCTTCTGATTACGGAGGTTACGCATGATATCAGCGATCCTGTAGCCGGCACACTGCCGCTGCCCGCTGCGGTCAGTAACTCAACGGGTGACTATGTGGAGATCGCCAACTTCAACTCCGCTGACCTTGACGTATCTCAATTGCAGATAGAGCGTATCCATAACGGCGGGCGCGATACCCTTGTGGTGCCTACGGGCATTGTACTTGAGCCCGGTGGAGTACTTGCTGTACACTTCGGGAATGGTACCGACGATTTGGCCAACCACATCTTCAACGTGCCCGGAGCATCAGACCTGAGCACCACGACCGGGGCTGCTTACGTCGTTAGCCTAAGTGGAGCAATCCTGGATGCAGCTGTATTTGGCAGCTTCTCTACCGCAGCAACCCTGCCATTTGCTGACTGGAGTGGCTTCGTGCCCGGCAACGGTTCAGGCATCGTCCGCACGAGTGTTTGGGATACCAATACCGCGGCTGATTTTTCCTACGGCGAGCAGTGTATGCCTACGTCTGTCGGGCAGCCTAACCCTTTCCTTGCTACGCCAGTGCCAAATGGTACGCAAACGGCCATTCAGGCACAGTCTACTGTGCGGGTGGAATGTGGTTTCGACGTGACTGTAAATGATAACGAATTCCCGCTCTTCGGGCTGTACAGCGAGCCCTACATCTACACAGGCAGTGATATGCTGCTCGAAGCCGGGGAATGTATGACCTCGACTATTGACATCACAGACAGCTATACGATTGCAGATGTGAACCTGATTTTCCAGGGCGAAATTCCGGAGTTTGGCAACCTGAGCCTCACCCTCATTAGCCCGGACGGACAGGAAGTCGTACTGGCTGATGCCATCTGTGGTGCTACTGCCGGCGCGCAATTCACATTTGATAGTGATATTGACAACATCCTGCCGTACTTCTGCATCCGTCTCAACAGCAATGAAAACCTGAATGCACTGGGCGACCTCGACCTGCTGAGCGGCAGAGATGTGCAAGGTACCTGGACCCTTCAGGCCGGGCATAATGCCGAGCTTTCCGACAACCCTATCCTCATCAACGGCTGGCGTCTGTCCATTCAGGAGTGGCTGACCTATGACCCACAGGGCAATACCTTCAGCAGTGCCCCTGTAGCCGCTTCCGCATTGGTGAATCAGCAGGATGTGACACTGAATGCAGGCACCGGGCTTTGCCAGGCACCCTTTACCTGGGTACACCCGGTGATGTTTGATAATGGCCCGGAAGGGGGAAGCCTCTCTATGGTTATCGAAAATGAGGACGGTGATGTGCTCACAACGCAGAGCCTGGACCCCGGTGCGCCGGTAAACGAGGAGGTGTCCTTTAACTTCCCGCTAGGCGTTTCTACGGTCATTTACACCCTTATCGATGAGGCAGGCAATGTCTCTGAGAATATCTTCACGGTACAAATCAATGACCTTGAAGCTCCGGAACTGATCTGCCCTGATGATGTGGTGGTGGAGCTTGGCCCTACTGAATGTGAGGGCCGCGCATTCCCGAACCCGCAAATCGACGAGGACAACTGTGGCGTGGTCTTCTTTACTTACGATCCACCCCTCAATGCGTTGCTGCCAATTGGCGAAACCGTGGTGACGATTACAGCAAGTGATGCCACTGGCAACGAAACCAGCTGTACCTACACCCAAACGATTGTAGAGTATACGCCAACGCATCCGGAACTGACCTGCAACGACACCATCAATGTGTCCCTTGGGCCGGATTGTGAGGCCCTGATCACTGCGGATATGTTGCTGGAGGGCAACGACTACCGCTGCTACGACAACTACAATATCACGCTTATACCGCAAAATCCATCCTACAACGGCCAAGCTTTGCCGGAGCCTGTTATTCCGCTTGATCTGGCGGGAGAATACATCATCGCAGAAATTTGTGATGCATCCACAGGAGAATGCTGTTGGGGTATCGTTCGGGCTGAGTTCAAGGAAGAACCGGAATTCATCTGCCCGGCTGATGCAACCGTCCTCTGTAGTGATGACGTGAGCCCGGCGGCCCTGGGCGAACCTGAAGTAACCTCCTGCGTGCCGGGCGGTGTGACAATTGCTTATACCGACGAGTTTATGGATAATGGCGAGTGCGCGTCCCCACGCGTCAACATTAACCGGACCTGGACGGTAACGGATGGGCAGGGCAATGCTGCGAGCTGTATACAAAGCATCGTGGTGCAGGAGTTGCAGCTCGATCAGGTCGTCTTCCCTCCTGATTACAATGGTGTGGAAGAAGCCCCGCTAAGCTGTCAGGCCGTTGCTGCTGACCCGAACCTGCTATCACCGGACTCTTTGGGCTACCCAACCCTCGATGGCACGACCAATATCCTGGACAACAGTTTCTGTTCGGCAGCGGTATTCTACGAAGATGAAGTGTATGAGACTTGCGAGGGCAACTCCCTTATCCTGCGGACGTGGAAGGTGCGCAACTACTGCCTGCCCACAAGCGAGCCTGCCGTAGAGCATGTGCAAACGATACGGATTACTGATTTCACCGGGCCGGAAATCCTCTGCCCGGAAGATCAGGTCATCAGTACCTCCCCATTCGGTTGCTCGGCATTCCTTACCCTGCCTGAACCGAACCTCGTGGAAGGCTGTGCGGAAGCCACCTACCGGGTATCTGTGAGCGGCGGCGCCCTGTCCCTGCAACCCGATGGCACTTACCTGCTCAGCAATTTGTCGGTAGGCGTTTATGTGGTTGACTACCACGTTACCGATGCCTGCGGCCGGCGTACGGACTGCAGCATTACGGTAACGGTGGAAGATCAGATTGACCCGGCAGCGATTTGTAATGATCAGTTGAATGTCACCGTGGGTGGTGGTGGCTACGGCCGCGTCTTTGCCCACGATGTGGATGAGGGCAGCTGGGACGGTTGTGGCCTGGAGAGCATCTCGGTGCGCCGGCAGTACAACATCGACAGCGTCACCTGCTCGCCTTTGGCAACTCCTTACTTCTCAGCCTGGGGTGACTATATCGACTTCAACTGCTGTGATGTCAATGACTCCATCAAGGTAGAATTGCACGTGACCGATGTGCATGGCAATGAAAACCTATGCTGGATAACCGTAGTGCCGGAAGACAAACTCGCGCCTTACTGTGAGGCACCGGATAACGTGGTGGTCGATTGTGATGACCTGCCCTACGGATTTGATGCAGCAGATGCGGATCAGCTGGAAGAGCTCTTTGGGGTCCCCACTGCTACCGACAACTGTGGGGTGGATGCCGTGCAGCAAATTGCCTCCAATGCCGACCTGGAGTGTGGTTTTGGCAGCATTACCCGCATTTTCCGTGCAACGGACATCCACGGGCTGAGCAGTACCAACAGCTGCGTACAATCGATTACCATTAACGAAGTCCACAACTACGAAATTAAGTTCCCGGCAGATGCGGAGTCCAACTGCGGTACAGCCACACCGGATACAGTGAGCTACAATGAGCTGGCCTGTGACTTGCTTGCCGTTACCCATGAAGATGAGTTCTTCTCCGCTTCCGGGGACGAATGCTACAAAATCTTCCGGACCTGGAAGGTCATCAACTGGTGTCAGTACGATGGGGAGAGCGATCCTCACCTGGTTGGCCGGGACGAAGACTGCAACGGCACGCCGGGTGATGCGCATGTGTGGCTCCTGGCCCGCCCGAATGGTAAAATCTACTTTGACGAGGATACGGACGAAACACCAGATAACAACGTGCCGGGTGTGAACCTGTGCGGGGTGTCTGATGACTACTACAGCTTTGAATATGACGAAACCGGCTACTATCAGTACACGCAGATCATTAAGGTGTACGACGATCAGGCGCCGGTCATCAGCTTCGGTACGGCAGATCCGTTCTGCTCCCTCGATAGCGAGGACTGTGATGCAACGGTCACCTATGGCTTTACCGTAGCCGAAGACTGTACTCCGGATGCGCTGTCCATCACGGTCGCAGTTGATGCCTTCAATAATGGTAGCTTTGAGGTACTCACAGATGCGCTGTCAGGCGCTTACCCGAATTACACGATCGAAGGGGTCTTCCCAATTGGAGACCACACCTTCGAAGTAGTGGTGGAAGATGGTTGCGGCAATTCCGACCTGGTGACGATACCGTTTACAGTGGAAGACTGCAAGGCACCGGCACCAATCTGCCTCAATGGTATAGCCGTGGAGCTGATGCCGGTAGATCTGGATGGCGACAATCTGCCCGACCCGGGGCAGGGCATGGCCGAAATCTGGGCGAGCGACTATGTAAATGTAGCTTCTCAAAGCCCGGACTGCTCTGAGCCAATCAAGTACTCCATTAATCGTGTTGGTGAGCCAAATGATCCTGATCAGACAGGCCTGGTGCTCACCTGCGATGATGCGGGTACGCTGGTCATCGAAATCTGGGCCTATGATGCTGCCGGCAATGGCGACTTCTGCGAGACCTATATTCTGGTACAGGACAACATGTCGGTCTGCGGGGATGCAACACCAAGTATTGCCGGTTTGATTCATACCGAGGACGATGATCCGGTTGAAGGCGTAATGGTTGGCTTGTCTGGAGGGACCGGTGCAGACTTCATGACTGAAAACGATGGCACCTACAGTTTCTACGATATACAGCCTGGCCTGGATTATACCGTGACGCCGCAGCTCGACACGGACCCGCTCAACGGCGTGAGTACCTTCGATCTGCTGATGATTTCCCGCCACATACTGGGGATTTCCCCTATAGATGGCCCGTACAAGCGGATTGCTGCGGATGTCAATCAATCAGGGTCCATCACTACGCTCGATATGATTCAGCTCCGGAAAATGATCCTGGGCGTACAGATCGGATTCAGCAACAATACGAGCTGGCGGTTTGTGGAAGCAGGCTACGTTTTTGCCAATCCGCTGGAGCCCTGGGATGAAGCCTTCCCGGAACTCGTGAACCTAAATGACCTGCCAGCTACCGGCATCAATGGGCTGGACTTCGTCGCCGTAAAGGTGGGGGATGTGACCGGTGATGCCGTGGCTAACAGCTTCAGTAGTATTGAGAGCCGTAACTACAGCCACAGTTTTGTACTCCACACACCGGAGCAGGAAGTGTTGCCTGGCCAAACGGTGGAAATTCCGTTCCGGGTCAAAGATGCGGTGCGCCTCCTTGGGCATCAGTTTACCCTGAAGCTCGAAGGGCTGCAACTGGAGCAGATTGAATACGCGGCTATGCAGGAAGGGCACTTCGGCCTGGCCCACCTCGATCAGGGGCTGCTGACGGGCAGCTGGAATATGGAAACGGAAGGGCTGAACGAAGGTGACCTGCTTTTCACGGTTCGTGCGAAAGCCATACAGGGCGGGCTGCTCAGCGAAATGTTGTCCCTCAATTCGGAAGTGACCCGGACGGAAGCCTATGATCTGGTCAGTGGCACATCCGGCCTCGTGCTTGGCTTTGTACAGCCGCAGGATGTGTCCCAGCCGTTTGCACTGCATCAGAATGAGCCGAACCCCTTCCGGGAAACTACTGTGGTTCGCTATACCGTGCCACAGGCTGGCGATGTGACCTTCACACTGCGCGATGCGGCCGGCCGATTGCTGCTGCAGGAAACTCAGGATGCAGCTGCCGGTGACAATTTCTGGATGGTCAGCAAAGCCAAGCTGCCTTCCGGGCTGATTTACTACACGATAGAAACCGCCTTCGGCACCGATACCAAACGGATGCTGCTGACGGAGTAAGGATAAGTTTGTGATTTGTATGATTTGTAAGCCGGGTGCCTGGGGTACCCGGCTTTTTTGTTTCTATAGGGTGCCTTTTGACCGGTTTCCGGTCGTGTGTATAATCAACTGCACAAAACAGAAAGTGATACCGTAGATTATATACGCCATACCAAGTGGCTATTAGCCATCAATACAGGGGGGCAACCTTCTGCATTTAAGCGCTATGGCTGCTGGGGTAGAGCTTCCCGCTCTGCTCCAGCTTATCCAAAAGGCAAACAGCAAATGATGCCAAGCTATTCAAAAAGTACAATTTGTTACGCACACTTTCCGGCCCACGCATCTGCAAGTATCATACAAAAACCTTATCTTAGACCCACCTGCAAAGTGTCCATATCTCTGAACAAACCTGCGCGCAAACATTTGCTCAACCGGTGCTTTGTACCACTAATCCCATGAAATGACGACTCAAAAGACACTAAACCTATTCTATTGCTGCCTCTGCTGGCTGCTGTTCTTTACGCCGCTCCATCTGACTGCACAGGACGCTATAAGTATCACTTTTAATCCCCTTCCGGCACAATGCATAGACGATACGATCAACTGCACAGCCGCTGTAGCCTATGATTTCCAGGTGGGGGTGGACTGCCCTTTTGGTCAATTGCAGGTCGATGCCTTCCTCGATATCTTCAATGATGGAAGCCTTGTCCCAATTGCCAATGCGCTGAGTGGTTCTTACCCGGCTTACAGCCTGAGCGGCAGCTACCCCCTTGGGCAGCACAGCTTTGAGGTAGTGGTGGACGATGGCTGCGGGAATACTCAGACTGTCGTATTGCCCTTCGAAGTAACAGATTGTGGGATAAGCACCCCGGTATGCAACATTGGGGTCCTGGTCGAGTTAATGCTGGATTATGAAACTGGCTTAGAGACAGGCCCACAGGCTTACCTGTCCTATCAGGATGTTTTGGCACAGCCTGTGTTCGATTGCACCCCGCCGGTCACCTATTCCATCAACTTTGAAGGAGAGGCTGTTGACCCGGAACAGGACTTCATTCTGCTGGGCTGTGAGCGTGAAGGCACACAAGTGCTGGAGTTGCATGCACAGGATGCTTTAGGGAACAGCAGTAGCTGTGTAGCTTTCGTGTTGGTGCAGAATAACTCCGGTTATCTTTGTGAGGGCGACTTCTTTGGCAGCATCAACGGGCGGGTGATGACCGAGGATGGGGAGCCCGTTGCGGGTGTGCCTGTAGCCCTGTCAGGGCAGGCGTCCGAAGTACAAACGACCAATGAAAATGGAGCATACTCGCTGCCCAATGCCTCCGCCGGATTCGACTACACGGTGACCCCTCATTACGACGAGGCTCATTTAAATGGCGTCTCCACTTTGGATATGATCCTGATTAGCCAGCACATCCTCGGCTTGCAGCCCCTGGACAGCCCCTATAAGCGCATTGCTGCCGATACTAATGGTTCTGGTCATATCTCAACCCTCGACCTCATTCAGCTCCGCCGCATGATCCTTGGCATAGAATCCAGCTTTGACAACGTCAGCAGCTGGCGTTTCGTAGATGCCGCCTATGTTTTCCCTGATCCGGCTAACTCGTGGGAAGAGACCTTTCCGGAAGTGATTAATATCAATGACTTAGCTACTGCTGTAAGCATTGGTAATGATTTCATCGCCATTAAAATTGGGGATGTGAACGGAGATGCAGAGACAAATTAGAAAAATTAAGGCTGGTTTCCGGTATAGCCTTACCGCAGAGGCCGGACCTTTCTACGTGTGTTTTACTTTTGGGCGCAGGAACAGAGCACACCGGGGGAAGGGAGAGCCCCCGGTGTGCTCGCTGCCTACATTGCTGCGATCGCCCAAAAGTGCCCTGCTGTGCCACCGATGACAAAGACGTGCCAAATAGCGTGGTGATAGGGCAACCGGTGCCAGGCATAAAAAACAACGCCCAGGGTATAGGAAACACCGCCGAGGATGACCCCATAAAAGGTAGGGGCGGACATCTCCTGCGCCATCTCCGGAATGGTGAGCGCACCCATCCATCCCATTACGAGGTAGAAAGCCACCGACAGCCATTCCCACCGCCCAAAGAAAAACAGCTTGTAGATGAGGCCGGAAAAGGCCATTGCCCAGATCACAATGAGGTAGAAGCGACCGCTCTCTCCAGGAAGGTAATGTACGAGCAGGGGCGTATGTGTGCCTGCAATGAGAAAGTAAATGCTGATGTGGTCGAGCACGCGCAGGCGGTACTTCCAACGCGCTCCGGTTACGGCATGATATATGGTTGACGTTGCGTAAACTTGTAACAGGGTGAATCCAAAGACCAGCATACTCAGCCATTCCCGAGCCGGTACAGCGCCGTATTGATTCACAAGAAGAGCCGGTACGGCGACGATCCCCAACAATAATCCGAAGGCATGTGTGAGGGTGTTGGCGCGTTCTTCCTGCAGGGGAGTGGCGGTCATGGTTATTTCTTTTTTAGGGTAACGCCTTATGAGTGGAGAGGGGTCTGTAAAATGAATGAATTTCTGGCGGTCTATGGCAAAGCAGTCGGGTTTTTGCCCCGTGTTGGACCTGATTAAGTACTACAGCTTGTCTACAAGAGGGCAACAAGTATATTACGGATGGATTTAAATTTTTGATAATCAGTTATTTAGTTGTTTTGTGTAATTTGTGATATTCCTTGTAGTCTAAATCCAGGCATACTATATTGCATTCGCAAGGACATGAACAACACTAAGCACCAACAAAAAGAAGAGATTGCTTTCTTCCTGATACCTCCCCCCAAATGAAAGCAATTCTTTTTCTCTTTTTTGTTCTCCCCACACATTAGGCTGTCTTTTTTAGGGCAGCCTTTTTTGATTAAAAAATTCCGCTTTACTTTCCACAGTCTCCTTCCAGCCCTTTAATCCATTCGCGTACCAGCGCAATACCTTCTTTATGAGGCACGGCACGACCGATTTCGGGCATCATCACCCCGGGGTCATCGGCTTCCATACGGTACAACAGAATAGAGGAGTCAGGTTGCCCCGGCTGAATGCCAAATTGCCGCCCACCGGAGCCTTTGCCAGCCGCTACAGGCGATTTGCAAATTCCCAGTTGTGCCGGATACCCCTGAAAGTCGGTGCCGAGATAAAGCCCGGTGGTGTGGGCAGGCCCTTCCGGATGATGGCAATGCCCGCAGTTGACCTCAAGATAGGCCAGTGCACGATCCGCTATATTACCCGTTTTGGGGTCGTCCCAGTCTGCCAGGGGGGCAAATTGCGCCGCCCAGTCTCCTGCCGTAAGCTTGCCGGCAGACTGCCAGCGTTCCAACTGATTGGCCGTTGTACCATCGGGGTAAGTCAGGGCTGCGTTCAGGTTACGCACCTTAGGGCCGATGGGCAGCAGCTTTTTATTCTGATTGTGGCAGCTCTTGCACTGGTTTTTATTAGGTACCGCATACTCTACGGTTCGGGCGAGGCCTTGTTCATCGGCCCAGCTGACAGGTTTGAAATCACCCACCAGATTGAGCTCCGCTTCTGTATCCTTGTCATTCCAGATGTAGGTGTAGGCATCCCATTCACCATCCCGCTTCATAAGCAGCCGGGTTTCGATCAGGTCCCAGTCCTGTTCCGGGCGGGCAAAATCAGCTGGGTAGTAGAAGGTCTTGATCAGCACGGTATGGTCCGGGAAAAGGATGCGGCCATCTGCATCTACGGTGGCTTGTACACTGTCCGGCATCCACACATAGCGGGCCTTGTGGGCATAATCGGTAAAGAGGGGCGTGATCGGCTCGTAAGGGAGCACACCTGCATTGGGCACGGCTCCATTCGGGCTCAATGCCTGGAAAAAGGCATAGTCAGACAGCTTGGGGTAGGGGGCAGCGGCCGGGTCAAACTTTACGGCTCCCACATTTCCGGGTGCGGTACGGCACTGCCATAACAGGGCTGTGAGCATCAGGCAGTACAGGCTGTAGCGAATAAGGCGCATCATTGATGTTTTTTATCCTTTAGGGGCACAAGTATAGGCCGAGACGTCGTGTTGTACCTCCTCGAAATCATTGGCAGCATCCACATTGGCAAACCGCAGATCAGCCCCCGGCTGATCAATGCAGAGGTTCATCGGGTTGGAGCCGCTGCGGGTATCATCCACAATGCCATCGTAGAGAATGTCCTGTGGCTTGCCGGGAAACAGGTAGTTGACCATCTTTCCAAAATCCTTGCTGAGGTCCGGCATGGCGCGTTTGCGCTCGTAGGTATTGCCGTGGATGCGGATGTCGTAAGAGTAAGGGTCATAGTTTTTGTCCTCCCATGGGTTCTCTGTAATGTAGTAGCTGGCTACGGCCGTGCCAATGGTTTTGTGCCCGATAATTCGGTTGTTGTACACCTCCACCTCCTTAGCTGCGAGTAGAATGATGCCGGTACCGGGCGGGACAATCCCTACAATATTGCCTTCGGGGGCAAAGTTGGCGTGGTTGTTCTCAATGATGTCGTTGTCATACACTTTGCAGTCCCTGCCATTGCCTGCTGGTAGCTCGGGCAGGTCGAAGACCAGGATGCCTCCGGTATTTTGCTCCGATCGGTTGTTATAGACTTCAGCGTGGGTACAATTTTCAATTTCTATGCCCGCTACGTTCTCATGGGCGTAGCAGTTGCGGACGACCACATTAGTGCACTGACCTACGTAAATACCAGCATCAGAAGCATAGCTGGCTTCACAGCCTTCAATGAGTACATTCCGGCTTGAGACCGGGTAAAGCCCGTAACCGCCGTTGGATTCGTCAGCCCCGCCCCGCCAGGATGTTTTGATATTGCGGATGGTAATACCGTTGCAGTCCTGCAGCTTGATGGCATCTCCTTTCGTATCCAGAATCGTGAACCCTTCAAGCGTGACCGAATCTGCCGTTACACGCAGCCCTTCTGCTCCGGCTTTTTGGTACCGGAAGGAAAGCACCGTGGCGTCTATGCCCGCACCACGAATGGTGACATTGGGAATGCCATCGAGCGAAAGCGGGCGGTCAAATTCAAAAGTGCCGGCAGGGATTTCAACTACACTGCCCGGCTCAGCTGTGATCAGTTGTTCCTGCAGGGTTTGGTATAAATCGGTAGCGATTTCACCGGGCGCAGCCCCCTGTGGTGCCGGGCTGCAGGAGCCCAGCCACAAAAGGGCAGCAATGTAAAATATAGTATAGGGTTTCATGGCAGAACTGGGTTAGGGGAGGAGGGTTAGAACTTCATCATTTCTGATATAGGCTTTACGGTGTAGCCTTCCGGTTTTTCAAAGTGAGTGGCATCAACCGGTGCTTCATCCAATTTGATGACCTCCATGATTAGCCCCCCATCTACTCCGGGAGCGGCGATTTCAATCCGCATCGGGAGTCCCTCAATATTGGTGGACCCGAAGAAACCCGTTGCCGATACATTGCCCTGATTGGGCACGGATAGCTGGGGCGCCTTGAAAGCGTCTGTTGCCCAGATCACCTGTTCGGTTTTTCCGCCCTCGTCGTTAGCTATGGTAAGAACGTATTTGTGGCAGGTATAGCCAAGAATTTCCATGGTCTCGCCGTCTACCTTTTTGGCCTGATCCTGATTGGCAAATGCCTCCTGCCCTTCCTCCATGTCTTCTTCTGACATTTCGAAGATCGTTTTTTCACTATCCTTGACCACATAGGACTGACCATTGCTGACAATAATACGCCCCATCATGTTCGCCACCATACCGCCTGCCATTTCGGTAGCCATTTGGTTGTCGCCATAGCGGGTAATCATCTTTTCGGGCATAAAGGCGGCCATCATGCCGGCGTCTTCTCCCTCTGCATTAAGCTTGTAGCTGTACTCCAGGGTTCCTTGAAAAGTTTTCTGTGCCTGGCTTAGTGTTAATGTGCTCACTGCGAGCAGTAGTACGAATAAAATACGCATGTTTCGGTTTTTGATTTTGCTTAAAGATACAAGAAATATGACGGTTTGGGAGTTGCATTTATTTGATAACGTGTGTATTTTGTTGTAAAAAATGCGCGCTTTACCTTTCGCTCTCCGCAATCAGCAGATTGTAAGTATTGATGAAGTCCCCCGTGGATTATCCTGTGGTTGCTCCTGTTTAGCCTGTGGTGCGCCTATGGTCGCCAAAAAAGGGAACAAACACGCCCACCATTTTGCGCACTACAGAGGGGCAGACTGTGGCCATGGGCTGGAAACGGGCCTGCATTTGCGCATCAAAGCCCTCTTCCGGGAAAGGCGCAGTATCGTAGTGCCGGCCCTGTACCTGCATCGGCAGTCGGCGGCTTACTTTCAGCCTTATTTGTTCAAGTACGACAGGGTGGAGGAAGAGCCTTATGTCGGGCAGCTTTACCCGGATCTTATCCTCCGCAAGGGGCAGCGAGCACTATTGCTGGAAATCGCCGTCACCCACCAAACACCTCCCCGGAAGCAGCAAAAACTTCGGAAATTAGGTATGCCTGCCCTGGAAATTGATGCGCTATCGTTGTACGAAGCGGTTCTGCAAGGCAGTGGGTCACCTGATATCCGCGCATTTGAGTACGAATTGCAGCAGGGGACGGGCTATAAAAAGTGGCTGTTCAATCCGGCGCAGCAGCGGGCTGAGTTCCGCTTGCGCAAAATGGCGATTGCCCGGCCGGTCAAACACCGGCTGTATAAAGGCTATCATCAGTATGTGACTACGGATTGTCCACTGGGCAAGCGAAGGTGGCGCTCCGGTTACCGGGAGGGGCAGGCTTTTGCCAACGTCACTCAGGATTGCATGCACTGTCCGCGTTGTGCCTTTCTGGAGTACGAGACGGAATACGTCGGCTATCAGGAGGTCCCGCTTCTACCTGCCAGGGTGCACTGCTGGGGGCATCTGACTAATCGTCCAAAGCCCAAGCCATGGCAGACACCGGTGTAAGGGGATTGAAGGCTAAAGGTTTTTAGATCAATGAAAAGACCCTGCCCCGAATAATCAGGGCAGGGTCTTTCGGCAAAAGGCAACTGCAGCTGGGCATTTAGACTATCCTTGGAGCGGGTTCGTCATGAAAATCAAGGAATCATGGTTCCGGCTAAATCTTTTTTAGCGCGTTTGGCGGGTGTTTGCATCCAGACATTTATCGTCAGGGTCAAATAAGCTAAAAAAGATGACTCCAGAGAGCCTGCCCCGCACTTTTGCGGGGTTTAAAGTCCTTAGTTTTCAGTAGGAGTAAGCTCCGGGCATAGTCTAAATCGCCTGCAGCAATTCAGCAGCCCGCTCTGAGCCATAGTTAGCGGCTTCCTCCCAGGCCTGTTGAAACCCCGATTCGCCCAGTTGCTGCAGGGTCATGCCCCGGTAGAGCAACAGTTCGGATTGTGGGACTTCCAGCCCGGTATTGATACTAAGGGCACCGTCGAATGCCTTTAGTGCGTCTTGGTACTTTTGCTGTTCGAAGAGGGCGATGCCGTAATTACACAGAGCCCGTTTGCGCCACTTGTAATTGGGATCATCTTCTGTGAATTGACGTTTGGTAACAAATTTAAGCTCAAATTCTGCTTTATCCCACTGCTTAAGCTTCAGGTGGCATTCCCCCTTGATGCGGCGGGACTGCCAGAACATCGGCTGTAAAGGGATGGAGCCTTTGATTGCCATGACAAGGTCAGCAGCCGCAGCTGCATAATCTTCCTTCACGATGTAGACTAATGCCCGGCCAAGGTAAGGCTCAGCCGCATTCGGGTTGATGTCGATACTCTTGGAGTAATCGTAGATCGCATCCTGGTAGTTGCGCAGCTGCTGATTCACAAAACCACGGCGTTCGTAGGCCTTGGCATGACGCTCATACTTGTCAATAGCCCGGCTAAGGGCCTTCATAGCTTCTTTTTCCCGGCCTTCTTCCTGAACCAGTTCCCGGCCCTTAAGAAAAGCCTGTACCGCTGCTTTGTCGCTGTTGGGCTCGATGAAGTGGTGTTTGACCACCTGCCCATCGTTGACCATCCATGCGCTGAAACTGCCGGCGATAGCATAATCCGCCACAAAGTTCAGAATGTTGATGGTATTGTTCCACTCTTTAGAAGTCGCCGCCTGAGCAATGTGCCGGGGCACATGCAAAGACTGAGACTTCTCATCGAAGACTTCTTCTCCGTTGAGCAGAATTGCGTTGCGGTAATAATTTTCAGAGCGGTGCTCGAACATGTCTACCATTTTTTGGTAGCTGCGTTCGGTGCCGAACTCGAAGTGACCGGAAAAAATAGCTTTGTAAGTCATTGCTGCTGCCTTTTGATATCCTCTGTTGTAGTTAATTCTTTAATATAGCACACCATCTTCTTCAGACCGTGTATTTGTTCCCGGAGCGGCTCTGTTAATCCAGTTTTCCGGATACAGCCACTGCGGGTAAAATCGCTCAACCTGGATTACCCCGGTCACTCCATGCAGGAACAATAGGGGGTAGTTTGGTTTGAGGTCGTACAGGCTGAAGTCTCTTTTAGACCCTTCAGCTGCAGGCTAAGTAGATCGTATTTGTGCACTTCTCCGTAGGGGAAATACATCCCGTAATGGAAGGTCGCCTTTCAAAGTAGCCCTCCGGATGTACGAAGGGAAGTCTTGACAAGCTTTAAGCAAATTGGGGTAAGCAGCTGTGGCCCACAGCTATGAATTGCTCCGGACTGGTGCTGCGCGTCTTCTCAATTCCACCGGAAGGGAGACTATTCCCCCAATCTGGATCGGGTTATGTTTCGGATGGGAAATTTTAGCAACGCCATCTAATATTCAAAGATGGTATTTTTTTGCCGGAAAGGCAAGCTTCTTTGGTAAATTTTGAATACCCGGCTTACAAGCTCAACGTACCTTAGCAGGTATTGGCGCTCAAAGCTTAATACATATGCTAGTACAAGCTGGGCACCTGGAAAAATATTTGACAGGGCCGCATCCCGGGCGAATAGAATTTTTTTCAGGCCTGAGTTTATTTGGCTTTTATAAATGTGGAAAACGTGTGGATAAGCCCTCTGCTTTCCACATTTTTCGCAAGCACCTTGTTAGGTCAGCTCCGGAAGTAAAAAATACCGCCGTTTTAGCGGTATTTGACACAGACATTTTTGGGCTCTGTAAAGAAACGCAGCGCTTCCTGCCCTCCTTCGCGCCCTACACCTGATTGCTTCATCCCGCCAAATGGGGTACGCAGATCGCGCAACATCCAGCAATTGACCCATACGATGCCTGCCTGCAAGTGTTCAGCCATGCGGTGTGCCCGGCTTACGTCCTGTGTCCATAGGGTGGCGGAAAGGCCGTACGGGGTGCCATTGGCGAGTTCCAAAGCCTCTGCTTCTGTGTCAAATGGGGCAATGCTGACTACGGGCCCAAAAATTTCTTCCTGATTGGTACGGCAGTCGATGGGCAGCCCTTCTATAACTGCCGGCCGCAGGTAGTACCCATTTTCATAGGTACTTCCCGGATTGGCCACGGTTCCGCCACAAAGGATTTTCCCGCCTTCCACTTCGGCCAGGCTAAGGTAAGACTGCACTTTTTCCATATGGGCTTTGGAAACCAGCGCGCCCAGGTCTGTGTCCTTGGCCAGGGGCGGCCCGACTTTCAGAAACTGGGTGCGTTTGACCAGCTCGTCCCGGAAGCGTTCGTAGATTGGCCGTTGTACGTAAATGCGGGAACCGCACAGGCAAATCTGCCCATTATTGGAAAACGAAGAGCGTAAAGTCTGCACCATCATCTCGTCGAAGTCACAGTCTGCAAAGATAATGTTGGGGTTTTTGCCGCCGAGCTCCAGAGAGAGCTTCTTGAACATAGGCGCGGCCGTACGTGCAATATGCTGCCCGGTCTTCGTCCCTCCGGTAAAGGAAATAGCCTTGGTTCCGGGGTGTTCTACAATGGCTTGCCCGGCTTTAGGGCCCAGCCCGTGCACAATATTTAGCACTCCTGCAGGCAGCCCGGCTTCAATGCAGGCCTGGGACAGAAGGAAGGCGGTCATGGGTGTCAGTTCGGAAGGTTTAGCTACAACTGTATTGCCGGCGGCCAGTGCCGGTGCGATTTTCCAGGTGAATAGGTAGAGCGGCAGGTTCCAGGGCGATATACAACCGACTACGCCAAGGGGCTGACGCAGGGTGTAGTTGATGGCACTACCGGCCATGTGGTGGCTTTCGGACCCAAATTGCAGGGCGGCTGTCGCAAAAAAGCGAAAATTGGACTGCGCTCTTGGGATATCCACCGTGCTCGACATGGTGAAAGGCTTGCCACTGTCCAGGGCTTCTGCTTTGGCATAAACCTCCAGATTTTGTTCTATAATGTCAGCGATGCGCATCATCAGCCGGAAACGGGTGCGGGGCTCCGCATTGGACCAGCCGGGAAAGGCTTCCTGAGCCGCTTTAACGGCCTGATCGACATCCGCCGGACCAGAATCCGGAAGATAGCTGTACACTTCTCCTGTGGAGGGCGTTAGGTTCTCCAGGTAGTCACCGGCCACTGCGGGCACAAGGGCACCATTAATATAGTTCTTGATGTACTTTTCGGCAGACATGCGCTTGGTTTTAGTTGGTTTCGCTTCCCGAAAATAGGCAATTGTATTGGATTTTGGTGCCTTTCCCGCTGCGGGTTGGTGCTTTTGGGGGGTGTTTCACGCATCGTACGTGGCGGTTTTCGCAAAGACCGGTAAATTCACCGGGCATAGCTATGCCTTTTTTACCTTTGCGTGCACTTTACCTGAATTTTTCAGCCCCATAAGTGACCCCTTTTTACCCATTGATTGTTAGGGTTTTGTATGTTTGCAGATTGAATCGACACAAGTAAAAAAAACTGGTCATGCTAGACAATAGGCCCGTATCAGAGTGGCTGCCCATCACCCGGGCAGAAGTGGAAGCAAGAGGGTGGGATGAATTGGACGTGGTCATCATTTCCGGGGACGCTTACGTAGACCACCCGGCTTTCGGCACTGCCGTCATCGGCCGTATTTTGGAAAGCGAAGGCCTGCGTGTGGCTATCGTACCACAGCCCAACTGGCAGGACGACCTGCGCGACTTTAAGAAGATGGGCAAGCCCCGTTTGTTCTTTGGCGTCACCTCCGGCTGCATGGACAGTATGGTTAACCACTACACGGCTGCCCGCCGCCGCCGGTCTACGGATGCCTACACACCGGGCGGTGCTGCCGGTTTCCGGCCCGACTACGCCACCATGGTCTATACCAAAGCCCTCAAACAGGTCTATCCGGACGTGCCGGTGCTCATCGGTGGCATTGAGGCCTCTCTGCGCCGTGTTACGCACTACGACTATTGGTCCGATAAGCTTTTCCCTAATATTTTGGAAATGAGCGGGGCTGATATGCTCGTTTATGGCATGGGCGAACTGCCGCTGAGGGAGATCGTGCGCCTGCTGCAAAAAGGAGTGCCCTTCCATGCCATTGATACGGTAATGCAAACCGCCATACAGCGGGACCCGGAGCAGGTGCCGAAAAATAAAAACTGGGACGATCTGTGGCTCAATTCTCATGAGAAATGCCTGCGGGACAAGCTGGCCTTCGCTGCCAATTTCAAACACGTGGAGCAGCAGTCCAATAAGGTGCAGGCCAAGCGCATCCTTCAGGAGGTTAATGGGAAGACCCTCGTCATCAATCCGCCTTACCCACCTATGGAGGAAGAAGAGATCGACAAGTCCTTCGACCTGCCCTACACCCGCATGCCCCACCCCAAGTACAAAAAGCGCGGGACGCCCCCGGCCTACGAGATGATCCGGTTCTCAGTCAATATGCACCGCGGCTGCTTCGGGGGCTGTAGCTTCTGCACGATTTCTGCACATCAGGGCAAGTTCATCGCCAGCCGTTCTGAGGAGTCGATTCTCAAAGAGGTGGAACAAGTCACCAAGATGCCCGACTTCAAAGGCTATATCAGCGACCTTGGGGGCCCTTCCGCCAATATGTACAAGATGAAAGGAAAGGTGCAGGAGATTTGCGACCGCTGCGTGGCGCCTTCCTGCATACATCCGGTCGTCTGTTCTAACCTGGACACGAGCCACAAGCCCATGACCGAGCTTTACCGCAAAGTGGACGCCCACCCTGAGGTGAAAAAAGCCTTTGTGGGCAGTGGTATCCGCTACGACCTGCTGGTGGATAGTTACAACAAGAATAACGATGGCAGCCTCGACGAATACATGGAGCAGGTGGTGACCTGCCACATCAGCGGCCGCCTCAAAGTAGCTCCCGAGCACACCTCAGACGATACCCTGCGGATCATGCGCAAGCCCTCCTTCAAGCACTTCCACGAGTTCAAGAAGAAATACGACGCGATCAATAAAAAGCACGGCCTTAATCAGCCGCTTATCCCTTACTTTATCTCCAGCCACCCGGGCTCCAAAGAGGAAAGCATGGCTAACCTGGCGGCTGAAACCAAAGACATGGGCTTCAAGCTGGAGCAGGTGCAGGATTTTACGCCCACCCCCATGACGGTCGCCACGGTCATCTATTACACCGGTGTACACCCTTACACCCTCAAGCCAGTCTACACAGCCAAGAGCAAAACGGAAAAACGGCAGCAACACATGTTTTTCTTTTGGCACAAGCGGGAGAACCACAAACAGATCCGCGAGAAGCTCATCAGCATCGGCCGGGAAGACCTCATCGAGAAGCTTATTGACGACCAAAAGAAGTTCCGGAAGAAAGAGTACGTCAAAAAGCGGAGTGAGGTCAAAAAGGGGAAGCGGAAGAAGCGATATGGGCGGGAGTGACTTTTGTGGAATGGCAACGTAAGTCAGGCCCGCAAACTATTGTTACCTTTGCAGGGACAGCTGTCTGACCTATGCCATTTTCATTACTTGATCTGACCATTTTTATCAGCCTTGCACAGGGTCTTGTGTTTGGGGGTATCCTCCTGAGTGCGCCGCAGTTCAAAGGCACCGACAGCCGTTACCTGGCCTATACCATTATGATGGTGTCGGTCATTGGGCTGAATGAATGGTTGAGCAGCTGGGGTTTTGATAACCAATACTACTTTATTGATTTTTTTGGGGATGATGTGCCTTGGATGCTGTTGTTCTACGTACCCGTTGTCTTGTATTTCCTCAAAGTAACCGGCCACCCCTGGCAACACATTCGGGCTTTACCCATTTTGCTGACCCTGCCGTTTGTGATTTTTCTATTCCTGAATATCCTTATTGACCTGGACGTGGACTTTGGCCTGTATGCGCTGCCTGATGCCGAAGCCTTCATGATGCAGGTATATGATTGGGAATTCAAAGTAGCTGCAGGGTATACCTTATTATTGTGCGCAGGTGTATTCGGGCTGCTTAGGCAGTCTTCCGTAATGGGGCAGCAAAAAGCCTGGCTCAACCGGCTGTACTACTCCACGGCCGTTTTGGTGGTACTATGGGCGGTCATGGAGTTTTTGCCGGTAGGGCAGACCCATGCACTTGGGCACTGGGACTATGCACTTTGGGGCGGTGTTTCCTGCTTTATTTACTGGTTGTTGCATCAGGGGCTGGTGCGCAGCAGGCTTGAAGAAACGCTAGTAGACGGGCTCGAAAATGTTGCGGAATCTGGTGCGCAGCTTGAAATAGCTTCATCAGATAGGGGCTCGAAAACAGCGGAAACCTATCAGGCTGCTCTTCAGGTCCTCTTTGAGAAAGAAGAATTGTACCGTGACCCCGACCTGAGCCGCGATAAAGTAGCTGCTGCTTTGGGCATTAGCCCGGGGTACTTGTCTCAGGTGATCCGTGAAGTCTCTGGCAGCAGTTTTACCACTTATGTCAATGCCCTACGTATAGCGGCGGTCAAACAGATGTTGGAAGACGAAGCCTACACATCCTACAGTTTGCTGGCGATAGGAGAGGAAGCCGGGTTTAGGTCGAAATCTGCATTCTATACTACCTTCAAAAAACATACAGGCATGACTCCAAGTGCCTACCAAAAGAGTGCGCATTCCTCAACTTCTGACAATTGAGCACTGCTAGCTGACAAAAAAAGTAGGGTTCTATCATTTGCGCAACGTCATTAGCGTAAACTAAAACGAATCAATGATGACGAAATGTGCGATTTACACCCTACTTGTCATGCTGGCCTTTAGCGGGCTGAATGCTCAGGAACCATCCAGCGGGCAATGGGGCTTACAGGCAGGCTGGACAGAGTCTTTCCTCTATGATGCCCACGCTTCTCCTTTGCTTTATCATGCCGATGTTGCCAATATCAGCGGGCTTTACCGGCGTACCGGGGCTTTTTACTTCGAGTTGGCACTTACCCTGAGTATCGGCACCAACCGGCCACAGCAGCTGGGGCGGCGCTCAGCTGAAATTGTGGAGGTGCCGGATATTTACGGACAATCGGAAACCTACGAAATTAGGGCATATCCCTTTATTTCCATTTTCCGTGGGCAATTGCAGGCTCGAGGGCTTTGGGAAATAGGCGGACACCATCAAGTGGGCTTTTCCTTTCATACCAGCTATGTCTACACGGGTTTGGGGATAGACACCTGGCAGTTTACGCAGGTAGCCCTCGGCCCGGCATATCAGTACCGCTATCCGGTGTGGAAAGGCGGTGTGGAAGCAGCGTTTAGCCTTCCTGTTACCAGCCTGGTGGTGCGGCCGAACTATGCCTTCGACCCTTCTTTGCCAGATGAGACGAATTATTATTTTGGGTACTTGCGTACAGGGACTCAACTGGTGGCTTTCCCAAAGTTGTTCAACCCACGTTTTAGGGTGGGCTATGTCTTGCCCCTGGAAGATGCTAAGTCGGTGGGGGCTTACTATAATATGGAGTGGCTAAGCTACCCGGACCCGCGCCCGCTGCGTGTTTTTAGCCACGGCGTAGACCTTGTTTATTTCTTTTAGCGTGAGCGATGTGAAGGGGTGGCTTTGAAGCCAGACACATGCGCAGCGTAGTGGCCGGGCAAATAGCGAGCTCCGAAACGTAGCGCCCATGTGCCGATAAGGCATGGGCACGCCCAAAACCTAACATTCTAAATGAATCAATGATGAAAAAGTACACCATATATATAGGTATCCTTCTTAGCCTTGTTTCGCTCTCGTGCGAGAAGCATATAATGGGCATTCAATATGATGATAATCCGGAAGACAATTTTGAGGCTTTCTGGTCAGAGTTTGATCAGATGTATGGCTTGTTTAGGGTGAAAGCGGTAGACTGGGGTGCGGTGTATGAGCAGTACCGCCCTATGGTCAATGGACAAACTACAGATGAAGAGCTTTATGCTGTTTTCGTAGAGATGCTGAGTCTGCTTGATGACGGTCATATCATCCTTCTACCGGTTGGTACCGATTTACCGATGTACAGAGGCGGCCCGGCAGGCCGCATTGATACGACAAGAGATTTCAATCTGGAGTTGCTTAAGGCGTTTTATCTACCTGAATCCCGGGAAACGGATTTTGCTATCGTGTATGGCTGGCTGGAGGATGGCATCGGCTATATGTACTTCAATAACTTTGCGGATGGGGAGCGCGCTTTCGAAAAAGAGATGGAGCCGGTGCTGGAATACTTCCGAGATGCCAAGGGGCTCGTGATTGATATCCGCGGCGACGGTGGGGGAGAAGATATTGCCGGGAAAACCGTGGCTTCGTATTTCACAGCAGAGCGCCGGCTTTATATGACGACTTCCATTAAGAATGGTCCCGGGCCGGATGATTTCACAACGCCCGAGCAATGGTTTATTGAACCAAAAGGGGGAAGATTCGGGCAGCCCGTCGTGCTGCTCACGCACCGGCAGACGATCAGTGCACGGGAGACCTTTGCTCTGGCGATGCGCACTTCGCCGCAGGTAACCACAGTAGGGGACACCACCGCGGGGGCTTTTTCCAACCTGCTGCTTCGGGAATTACCCAATGGATGGGGCTATAGCATGAGCATCGGAGAGTGGAGGGCAGCTGATGGCAGTAGCTACGAAGGCATTGGGTTGCCGCCCGATGAGGTCGTACAGAACGACCGCGCGGACTATCTGAGCGGAAAAGATGAAGCGCTGGAGCGGGCTATTGAGCTGCTCCGGTAGCAGGCTAAAAAAATTTTCGGCCGAAAACCAGACGATTGCCAGTATGTGGCCCTGTAGATTTAGTGTTTTGATTTCGACATGGCTCTGGTTTTGTGAGATAACCAAATGATGGCCGCCACCTGACTTTCCCCGATCGAGAAAAAAAGGGGCGTTGCTTGCGAGAAATAAAAAAGCGTTTTACATTTGCAGTCGCTTCGCAAGAGAGGCGTTGCTCTGAAGAGCGGTTAAAAAAAGCTGCAAAATAAATTTGGTGGTTTGGAAATCAAGTTTTATCTTTGCACTCGCTTTGAAAGCAGAGCGGCAAATTTTCGGAAAGAGGGTTTTTAGAACAGGGTGCACACGGCACAAAATTGAAATAAAAAACCTCAGAAAATTTGCAGGAAACAAAAAGCGGCGTATCTTTGCAGTCCTCCTTAGAAAACAAGGAAGGCGGCGCACAAGGGCGCTGGTTTTGAGACAAGATTTTGGAGTAGCTGAAGAGCTGCTTAAAGATACGCTCCTTAGGGGGCAGAAAGTTCATTGACACTGTTTTGTTAGAAGGTAAGCATGAGAATGCGGAACTTCGAAAAGACGAATGCGACACCTTAATAAGGAAAACGTTAGTTAATCTGAGTTTAAAATAATTTGCCAACAGGCATCAAAATCTTTTACTATGGAGAGTTTGATCCTGGCTCAGGAT
>ENA-UENT01000117-UENT01000117.1-marine-metagenome-genome-assembly--contig:-NODE-117-length-62626-cov-135.810554_pt1 | contig 62626 bp, 38 predicted proteins | sample MGYA00237879_ERZ529330 | MGnify/ENA primary metagenome ERZ529330 (study PRJEB26372, sample SAMN05368345) | marine metagenome | biome: cultured habitat; feature: ocean water; material: water; isolation... | reverse complement strand
ACAAACACTTGCCCGCCAAAAATAAATTCTGAAACTTTTCCTCTTCCCCATCTTGTTCCATCAAATAACTAATAATATCTCCCACAAACTTAGCATCTATCATCCCAGCAATTAACCGTAATACTTCATGCCATTTTTCATCCCGCCAATGACCACCAAAAACATCATTTATCAACCCATCTTTTCCCAGAGTTTGTGTTACCGTAAACTGCCAAACAAAACTCCAAGCACAGAAATATTCTAAAAAAGTTCGATGCACAAAAGCATAATATCCACCCCCAACAAAACACAAAATAAAATTCCTAACCCGCAACTGTTCCATCAACGCCCTAGCCACAACTCTCACATCATTAATATCTACACTTTTTAGATACTCTTTAATAATACTTTCTAAGCTGCTTTCATCAATCAAATTACCAGCCAAACCTTCTTTATTTTGTTGCATAAAATCAGCAACTCGGCGCAAAATTTCTTGCTTATCTTTATAGTCAATAGTTATCGGGTCAATCTTAGCATCAACTAATGCCCTTTCCATATCCCATTGCTGTAATAAAACCCGAGAAGCTTGATTATAAAGTTCCGCCCTATCTCTCGGTAATTCTTGATGACGATTTAAAATAGCCATCATAGTTAATAAAAAAGGATTTTCCGACAATTGCTTAATAGCTGAATAATCATTAATTGCTCGTTTCAATTTTTCTCTTTTCCGCTCTTTTTCTCGCTCATCTTGATAAGTTAAATCATGCCAAGTTTGAATAAAATTATCAATTTGTTCTGACTCTAAATTTTGCAACATAAAATGATAAAATTCAGCATCCCGGAGTTGTTGTGGCTGATAACCAATTACTCTAGAAGTAACAATAACCCGGACATTTTTATAATCATTTGTAAACCGATGAATATCAGTAATTATTTCCTTTCTTTTAGCAGGTTCAAAAACTTCATCTAATCCATCAAACATCACAATAGCATCACCATTTTGTAGTTTTGCATGAAGTTCTTGTTGAGGTAAATGGCAAGTTACACCGCTACCTTTTTCCAGAAAATCTAGAAAATTTTGGCATTTATTAGTCTCATAATTTCTCACATAAGTCTGTAGTTCAATTAATAGAGGAATTGGTTTTGAAGGCAAATCTATTAGAGGTAATTCTGCCCATTCTAAAGCGATATATTGTAATAAAGTAGATTTGCCAGAACCAGGGTCTCCCAGAATAACTAAATATTTATAGTTGGTATTTTCTATTAGTTCTAAAACCGAGCGAACCGGCTGTTCTAAATATCTGCGTCGGACAGTTTCCAATTGTTCTGGAGAAAATTCTATTTCTAACTGCCCAGTCTCTTTTAATTGTTGGAGATATTCTTTAGGAACCTCATATAATTGAGGCCTAAATTCTTGAGATTCTCGAACATTTTGAGGAATAAACATTCCCCATAATTTCAGTTCATTATAACCATAACCACTAGTATCTAAACTTTCTAATTTGAGTTTTCCATATTGTTCTTGGATACCTTCTTGATATTTTCTGAGGTCAAATTCTGGTGTAATTTTATAATTTTGATTTGCTATTTTATCGAGGTTTTGTGAATCTAATATTTTCCGTAATTCATCAGAATTTATCCGAATTGCTTGAACTTTTTTCCCATATCTTTTTGCCACTCTTAACCAGTCAAAATCAGGTGGCAAAGTTGGAATAATTTCCTTGGCAACATCAGCTAATATCTTAATATCTACAATTTTTATATTATTATCAAAAGCACTACCCAAAGTTTCTCGAACTGACTTCTTTTTGAGAAATTGTTTGAAAGGTGGAATATATTTCTTTAGCTGGTTTTCCTCTAAATCTGCATCTTCCAATTCTTGCTGTGCTAATTCTAAAAATTCTTTAGTTGCTTTTCCTATAGCTTCTTGCAAAGGTTTTTTATTTGTTAAATCTTTAATAACATTACCTAAGCTAGTTTTAAAGAAGTCTTTAATACAATCTTTAGCAGCATCTTTAGCTAAATCTTCCAGAATAGGTTTAAATACAAACCCAACCCCTTGAGTCACTCCCCAAACAATTAACCAGTCAATCATAATTATTTCATCCTTTATATGTTAGTTATTTGTTATTATATATGAATATTTTATTTGGTCAATATCTGGAATTATATCCATGTTTGTTAAGTACTAATTTTATCTTCTTACCTCCTGCTGAGAGTCAGCTATTTTTCTCGTGGCGATCGCGTCAACAATAAACCATAAAAAAAATCAAAAAATTAACTGAGATAACCTGATATTTTAGTGTGTTATATTAGGATATTTTAATTAACTTTAAAATACATTTATAGCGTTGAGTAAATTACCTATTAAAGAAAGAGCCAGCGCAAAAAAATAATTGCACTAGCTCCTAGGGTTCAGCTAATTATGATAAACCCCAAGGGATAGGAAATGGAGAAAAAGCAGAAAATCTGTTTCTCAATTTAAAGCTTCCAACAAATCCACATTAACCCAAGGGTTGGAGGTTTTTATGTGTTTCTAAATTATATAATAACATATTTTTTGAATTTTTTAACCAATCCATATTAACTTCAGGGATGGGGAGACATTCTTAGAGACAGCCACCTAAAATCTATCTCCCATAAATCCGATTTCTAACAGCTTTGAAGCAATGAAAAAATTATTAACAAGTGAGTATTTAAAATATCAAGTATTTTAGTTATAAAACATGGTTTAAAATGCAGTTATAAATGTAGTTTAAAATGCAGTTATAAATCTAGTTATAAATCTAGTTATAAAACATAGTTTAAAATATTAACTTGCAGGGTAAAAAGAAGATACTTAATAATATTATGTTATGCCCGCTGAATTCTGTGAAAAAAATGTTTCATCTTGAGCAACGAGCAAACTTTCTAAATTCTCTTTCCTCCTAATTTATAACCCCTAATTAACTATCTAATTATACGAATGCTAACGGGTGCATCAGAAAACCCTAAATTCCAAGAGCACAACCATCTTTCCTGGGATCTGAAGCCCCTATTAAGACTCCCGATGGGTCACAAATGACCAACTGAGCCCCTCCTATTGGTGCGATGGGTCTTACTATCTTGTGACCTATGCTTGTCAAAGCTTCCGCTACGTTTTCGTCATAGCCCTCTTCTAGTTTTAAAACCCCGTTAAAGAAAAAACTTCTGGGAAAATTTATTGCTGACTGCGGGTCCATACTGTAGTCAAAAAGATTACTAAGAATGCGAGCATGACCATAAGGTTGGTAGTCTCCACCCATAACCCCAAAAGCCATGATCATGTCATTTTTACCTTTAAAAATAGCAGGTATGATAGTATGCAAGGGTCTTTTATTTCCTTCAAGTTCATTAGGATGGTTTTTCTCAAGAACAAAACTAGCTCCGCGGTTATGAAAAATGAGACCGTATTTTTCAGAGCATTTTCCAGTACCAAACGAATCAAAATTTGAAAAAATTAAAGAGATAGCGTTTCCGTCTTTATCTGCAGCAGATATTAAAACGGTATCTTTTGGTTTTTCATCAAAATATTGGATGCCGCTTCCATCTATTAGTTTGTTGAGAGATATTTGTTGAGCAATTTTTTCCAGAAAAGCTGAGTCTAAAAAGAAGTGTTCTTTAATTTGGGAAAACTTAGGATCTCCAATAAAAGCATTTCTGGCAGTATATGCAAGCTTTGCGATCTCTGCCTCTAAGTGTACCCTGTTAGCAGAATATGGAGAATGTTCTTGAATGTTGCAAATTTCCATGAGTTTCCGGATCATGATAGCAGTTATACCTTGCCCATTAGGAGGCAGCTCAAATAATTTACTTCCATCTTGAAAATTGGAGAAAATTGGCTCTACATATTCAAATGTCACGTTAGCAAAATCATCTAAAGTGTGAACTCCCCCCAAGTTTTGTAAAGACTTAACAAGATCTTCTGTAACCTCAGACTGATAAAACCCTTTTGAGCCATTTTTTTGGATTTTTCTCAAAACTTCCGCTTGCTTTGGAGCTCTAAAAATTGACCCAGTTTCAGGCACTTTACCATCAACCAAGTAGAATTTTTTGGTGGTTTGAGAAAATTTCAAATTATTTAAGCGCCAGTCAAAAGCCACTCTAGGACTGACTACTACTCCTTCTTCGGCGTATTTAATAGATGCTTTACATAATTCTGCTAACCCTAAATTACTGAATTTAAGAGCTAATTCCTCAAATAAGGCTACAGCTCCTGGAAGTGTAATTGAATGCACGCTGTTAATGGGAATTTTATTCAAGCCTTTTTGGAGGAGCAGATCACTAGATATTGCCTTGGGGGAGTTCCCGGAGCCGTTTATTCCAATGAGTTTATCACTTTTTTGGGATTTTAAAATGACAAAGGCATCGCCGTAGAGCCCGGTACTTTGTGGTTCACATAAGGTGAGCATCAAAGCGGCGCTGATGGCAGCATCTATGGCGTTCCCTCCATGGGACATGGTATCAAGACCAATTTTGGCAGCTAGAGGATGAGAAGTTGCTATCATTCCATTCTGTGAAAACACTTCTGATCTTTCGGGTTTATGAAAATTACGCATTTTTTTCTATTAGACCCCTCTGAAAATTCATCTCAAACATTTAAATTTAAAAATTATGCATTTTTTTCTATTAGACCCCTCCGCAAATTCATCTCAAACATTTAAATTTAATAGGCTAAAACTTAGTTTCCAGAGAAGTATATTAAAAGAGTACTGAATTTTGACTGTAAAATCCTGTTACTAAGTTTAGCTGATCATCTTTTTTGTGCGGACTTTTAATTTTTCTTGGAGGCTAATTTTTTCCTTTTTGATAGCTGATAACTGAAACCTGAATATTTATGTAGAAACTTGCCATGAAACCTTCCTACAACCGAAGAATAATTAACACATTCTTGGGGTAATAATCATCAAAAAAGTTATGTTAGTTTCTAGCATTCAGCTGAATACTTAAATTATTTATGTTTATTACTTACTTTGATTTAAAATCCAAAGTTCCCCAGGATTATAAACTAACTCCATTCGAGAATTTTCTTGTATTTCTAATCCAGAAATTAAACTCCATGGAGGACGAAATACAAATACATCAGTGAAACCTTTTGGAACTGTAGGAACTTTCGGTTCTTCAATGAATAAAACTTCCACATCAGGTCTCAACATATACCCGAGAGTAGCTAATCTTACGGAATAATTACTAATAATAAGAGGTTTGTTTGTTTGATTAATTATTCTAGCTACTTCCCCATCATAATAACTACTATATTTATTCCACCAAGTCTCAGCTTGAGAACTAATACCACAAGATATAATACCCAAAGAAATGAGAGCTACAGTTGCTATTTTCCAAAATTTATGTTCGATTTTATTAGTAAAGTTAGTCAATTTTGTTCCTAATAAAAAAGCTACAGATAATTGAATTCCTAGGTAAGCTGGAATTAAATAACGAGGAATAGTAGAACGTTGCCCTCCAGATATTAAGTCAGGAATTATTAAACATATTGGGGTAACTGCCATTAAGGTTAAGATAAATATAGTTACCCGTCGAGGTGCATTTTTTAGGAGGAAATAAATAGAGTAAATAACTAATACTAAAATCAATCCCAAGATATAGGGCCAGATAGTATTTAATTGTAACAAAGCATGATTATCAAAAACTAGTTTTTTCACATCAAATAATCTCTCAGAGGAACCAATTTGAATATCAAAAAATGTAAAACCAAGATTGATAAACCATCTTTTGAACAAACTGGATAAAGGTAAATCTTTGGAGACCCAACCAATGCCTTCAAAATGATTAATTATCAATATAAGCCAAGGTAAAAATCCTAAAAATCCCCAGAAAGAGGCTAGTAAATAAGCTTTTAATTTTTGGGTTAGTTTAAATTTTTCAATCAGGATTACATATAATCCATGACCAAGGGCTACTAATACAGAAAAGAGATGAGTATATAAAGCAAAAATGAGACTTGCAATATAAATTTTCCAGCTACGTTTCGTATTAATTCTTATTGCTTGAAGTAAGGCAATACTGGATAGTAAAATAACTAGGGAAAAAAGAGTATAAGCTCGTGCTTCCTGGGAATATAATACTAAAATTGGGGAAGCTGCTGTGAGAGAAATTGCTATCCATCCTACTAATGAGTTGCTAAATAATTCTCGACATAGCCAATAAGTACAGGGAAAAATGAGTAAGCTTGTTATGGCTGAAAAACTTCTAATTACGGTGACAGAATTACCGAATAATTTTACCCACCACCTCAAAAGTACAAAATAAATTGGTAAGTGTTCAGGATTATCTTTAGCTAGAGAGCTGATAATATTAATTGTGTTTTTCTGAGGATTAATTTCTTGATATTTCTGTAATTTTTCGACGGTAATAGTTCCGTCGTTTGAGAGTAGGTCTTCAAGTTCTCCCCTGGTGTAACTAACAATTCTTAAGGATGTAATTGTTTCATCGAACCAGTAAACTTTCTGGTCAATATTGATAAATCTGAAACATATTCCTAAGATTAGGATGATGGCAATAAAGATTTTTAACCAAGTAAAATAAGGTTTTTGTTGGAACATTTTTTAATTAAATTTGAGTAGGAATGCACCACAATAATTTTCCAACGGATGCACAGATAAGGAAGTTAAAAGTGGTTTTAAGCAAGAGGTTATTTATCAGTTACTTTATACATTTGATATAAATTATCCATATAAGTTTTTTCTATTTTTAGACAGTTAAGAGAGTTTTCATTTTCAATAATGACATAATTTATTCTATATTTATCAATTAAGTTCTGTAAAGCCTGACATTGAGCTATACCAGAATTATCATAAAATTGTTGTGCCATTAATAATCTGTTGTGCCATTCAATAACTTCTATATCTTTATAGGGATGAGACTTGAGATTAATTAAAATTGGTGCACCTGTGGCAATTCTAAAGTTAACAAATTTACCTGAAGTTATAGGAACTAAATAAATATCGTCTGGTTGTTTATTTTCTTTGACATATTCCATAATAATTGGTGTATCTTTCTGATTAATAGTTAATTTTTCTAATTGCATTCCCAGCCCTGAAAGAATGAACAGATATATTGCTACGACAGAGAAAATTTCTATGGTTTTTTTGTGTTGCTGAATTTGAGAATGATACTTATTAAAAATAATAGTAATAATATTAGCCAATATCATACAAGTAGAAAGAGGAACCAAAAAAGCAGAGATGCGCCATGGGGTAAGAAATGCTAAAGTATTACTACTAGAAAAAACTTGAGTTATTGTCAGAATAGTTGCGGTGGCAAAAGGAAAAAATAAGATAAAAAATAGTCTGGTTTTGTACAAAAGATAGAGAGCGATCGCTACTACTAAAATTTGAGTTGGAGCAGCGGGTTCAGTCAACCAAATATCGGGGAAGGAATGATGAGGAATTCTATTAACAAGCAAGCTTTCAGATATTTGAAAAAGTTCGGGAGATGTAGGTTGAAAAGTAATAGTCATATAACTGACTACTGGTAAAACTAAGATGAATGAAAATGTACCTATTAATAATGATTTTTGGAGATTTTTTTCATTTTTATAAGTTGTGATCATGTAAGCTAAAGTCAGTAAAGCGGTACTAGGAAGATATGTGGGATGAAAAGTTGCAGCTATCCCTAAAGCTAAGACTGCTAAAAAAGGTTTTTTTCTTAGAAAGGTATAGATAGAAAAGATAATTAATACTCCAAATGTACAGGGTTGAAAATATCCACCGAGAATGTATTGGTCTGCTAAACCATAGTGGAGGTGTACATGAGTTTTAAAGTCAAAAATTCGGATTTTTAGACAGTGAATAGTCAGGATCAGGAGGAAATAAATTAGGAGCTTTATTCGCGAACTATTAATTTTAAAAATTACTGAGGCAATGCCAAGGATACTATAAATATAGATGCCAAAAATTAGAATGTAATAAAAGTAGAAAAAATTTTCATGGAAGTAGGTAGAAGTGATTTTCACTAAAAAAGTAAAAGCAGGTAGAGGGTCTAATGTATTGGCTAACCAATCTTTGTTTAAATAACCATTACCAGCTTTGGCTAATCCTTGTAAAAATTTAGTATGTTGGTTTGAGGTATATAGGGGATATTGGGTATAGGAAATTCCAAAAATTAAGCCTAAGATAAAAATTTTCCAGACGAAAATAATAATTTTTTTTTTGAGTATTTGCTTCATTTTTTAAGTTACTAATACCATTATCTAGAAGTTACAATTAATGGATAAAAAAGTTAATAATAGAGAAAAAATATGAAAAAAAATCTAAATTAATTATTGATTATCAGTTGAAGTATTCTATTGTCTCAAAGTTAAAAGCTTGACATACATCAGACTTTATTTACTATACTTTTCCTTCTTCCTTTTTCCTTTTTCCTTATTCAATACATTTAGCTTCCAAAACCCATAATTTTTCTGTTTCTAAAACTGAACATTTATCTATAGTGTCAACTATGGCAGGAGTCTTTCCATTTTGGAGATTAATTTCAATTTGATTTCCCATTTGATAATACCACTGCCTCAACCAACGATTTTTTATTACATATTCTGGCATAAATGCTTCTCGGTCTAAGATTAAGAAATCAATTCTATAAGTATTAATAAAATTCTTCATCCACTGAATATCTGAATGATACTGAGCCCAAACAAATTCTGTAGCTCGTTGTTTTATTTGACTGTAATAACTAAGATGATAGGGAATAGCATATTCCCAGGCAAATAATACGGAACGTTGAGAAAATGTAGGAATATAATTTGCCTCTTCTGACAGAGAAGCAATCAAAATATCTTTTGGTTTTTGAGCAAAAAACTGATAAATTTCTGGGGATTTACCTTTTTGATAATCAGGGTAAGAAATTTTTTTCCATAAGCTCATATTACTTATTAATAAAATCCCCAAAATCCCAATTATTATTAATCCTAAAATTTTTCTTTTTGGGCAGGATAACTGTTGATTTATCCAGTAAAAAAATCTATCTAAAATTATACATAAAACAATGGCAGTGCCTATGGCTAATACTATCCGAAAACTATGATTTGTGTAACGACTTGGTAAATGTAATTTGAATAATAAAAGATGAGCTATTACAAATAAAGCGACGCCAGCTAACAATATTTGAAATAATAAATTAATATTAGGACTTATTTGTTTTAGCAAGGGAAGTTGTCTGGGGAAATTTATTCCATGATCAAGATTATTATTTTTCCCTTCTTTGCTTTTCAAAAGTATTGGTAATAATAATCCAACTATTAATATATGAGGCAGAAATAATTGTTTAGGTAGAATACCACTACGACCGCCAAGGATGAAAAAATCCCAGTAATTTTGTGAGAAAAAAACACTTCTACCAGCTTCGCCAAATTCTGGCAAAATTTTGGCTTGGGATGCTGTAATTATAGGTGCATAATTACTAGAATTTAAAACATAAAATAAAATTACTAGTAAGCTTACTCCTAAACCTACTCCACTAAATAGATAATGCTGTGGATTTTTGCTCAGATAAAACTGACTCTTTTCCCAGTTAAAAATTCTGATAATTAAAATTAATCCAGTGACGATAACATATTGTGGATAGAATAATCCGAGGAGAGCGATCGCTACTAAAAAAGGAAGTAATAATTTTCGCAATAAATAGTATAAAACTGCTAAAAATAAAGGATACAAAAAAGCTCTTGGTGTGCCGGAAGCGATGTCATCTTGAAACCAAAGATTTTGACTTAATAATACTGAGGCAAGAAAACCTGCAAAAGGTATTGGCAATATCTGAAAACACAGACCAAAACAATAGAAAGTAGTTACCAAACTTAATCCTAAAGGTAAGAGTTTATTTAGGAATATTGGATCTATTCCTACTTGAGAAAATAGCCAATAAAAAGTTTTATATCCCCAAGGTGCAACAGATTGAAAATAGTCGGCAATTAAGTCGTTGGGAAATAATTCTGGATCTAAAAAACGGCGCATCCAAAAAACGTGCTGTCTGGCATCATCTTGTACTATATATTCTCCTCTAAAAGCTTCTTTAATTACTAGTAAACTATAGATTGTTGTGAAGGTTAAACTAAGAATTAGCCAGAATATTGTTGACGATTTTTTTGGATAATTTGATGGGATTAAAATTTGTTTAATCTTTTGAATATACATAATTTTTATTACTCATTCCTGCTCTTGATAAAGACTAAAATTACCACATGTATTTGTTCATACATGTACAGATTAATTATTCAATTATCTCAGCAGGATAAAAATTTTTGATGCATAGAGATAAGGAAAGACTTGATTCTAATTTCGGTAACTCATGTCGTATAAATATACATAAGATCCAGGTTTTTCAAAAGTATCTATTCTGAGACCAATTTCATTTAAATAATAGTTTAAAAATCTTCTTTCTGCTGGAATATGAGTATGAGAAAATAATAACCATACTCTTTCATTCCCCCGCAGTTTGTCTAAGTCTTTTTCATATCTTGTCATCTCAGTAATTGATAATTCTTGACCATCAAACTTATCTAAATCATCCACACCAATAATATAGTCACCTTCTTGATAACCATATTTTTCTGCATAATACTGAAACTGATATATTCCTCGTTGATAGACATACAAAATATCTCCTGGTTGTTGATTTTTTTTGATATAGCTCAACACAGGTTTTATTTCTGATAAATTGAGAGGTTTTTCTATTAATTTAATGGCTTTTACTAAAGGTTGTCTGAGTAATAAAATAATCAAGAAAATAGTTATAATTTTAATTGGTCTAAATTTAGATTTTGTCAAAATATAACTTCCGCCTTCTGCTATGAGAAAAATTACAAATGGTGTGAGAAATAGAACCAAACGACTCCGAAATGGGTATTGATGTAAAAAGGATGCTAAAAAAGTCATCAACAATGGAGAAAGTAGGAGCAGCAAAATTTTTTTTCTGCTCAACCAACAGGAAATACAACCTACTAAAAAAGCGACAATGGCTAATCCATCAACCCATTTGCTAAAGCCTAAGGGTTTATAGAAAAATTTACCGAAAGCGTCTAGCATCCAAATAATATCCAATGGGGAAGTAGGGAAACCATCCTCCCAAGAAGTCGTTAAAGTTTCATTGCTCGTTAAATTTATCAAAGATAGGAAATAAAAGATGGCAAAACTTAAAACCCAAGCTGAATAAATGAGTAATAACTGTTTGATTTTACTGAGTTCTTTCTGCCAAAAATTAATTAGTAAAGCACTACTACCAAAACTTGCCAAAATAAAGATAGAAGGATGAGAAAACCAAATAGCAGTTACTCCCACTAGAGAATATTTAACTATCTGAACCCGGTGCAATTTTTGTTGTAGCAAAGGTATTAATAGTACATATAAAAGCAGAGCGATCGCTACATCACTGGAATATTGTTTGACTTCTGCTGAGTAATACACTAAATATTGTAGGCTAGCAAATAAAGCCAAACTAATAATAATAGCAGATTTAGAACTCCATTTTTTGCCTAATTCATAGAATAAAAACAACGAGCAAACACCACAGATAAAAGGAAAAAAACGTAGGGAATACTCATTATTACCTAATATCTGAACTGCTAATTTTTCTACTATTAAAAAACCTATGGGCGCACCTTGATCATAATCCAAAGGTTGCATTAATTCTAAATAAGAACGATTGACAATATTTAAGGCTAAAACTGCTTCATCTGCCCAGAGAGAACGATTAGATAAATATTGAATAAACCTCATAGCTACCCCAAAAGCAATAATTAAATAAGGTAGTGTTGGCCTGTTAAATAAAAATTTGAAATCTGCTAAACCTAAATTTTGAAACTTTTTATATCTAAGAATTTTCATCCTCAACTCCAGCAAAAAATAAGAAAAATTACCCTAATCAAATAAGGTAGTATTGGCCTGTTAAATAAAAATTTGAAATCTGCTAAACCTAAATTTTGAAACTTTTTATATCTAAGAATTTTCATCCTCAACTCCAGCAAAAAATAAGAAGAATTACCCTAGATAAAATATCAAAATTAATCTCCTATAAAAAAGGTTCAGTAATGTTTTAATAATTATAGGTATTAAGCTAATATATATTATATAATTCCGGATTTTAATTGATAATTTTTTTTTATTTTACGAGATTTAATTATAACTATTCAGCCAGAAATTATCTTATTTATAATAACCCTATTCCCTAGCCTAATGATAATTTTTTTATGAACTTTAATACTAACTATATTCTCTATTATCAAGAAAATATAGCAATACTTTTGATATTTAGTCTAACTTGGTATTATTGAGATTTTTGGAGACTTTTCATCTTATTCATTTCAATTAAATATTTGCCAAAAAATGGTAAACCAGCAATTGCTGGTAATACATAACGGGATGTACAAAGTAATCCTAAAGCTGCTCCAACTTCTTGAGAAAAATAAGGTTTATAAAACATAATAAAAGCTGCGTCACGAGTACCAACTCCAGCAAAAGTTAAAGGTAATAATCCTGCTAAAATTGCTAGAGAAGATAATGCTAAACTTTGAACAAATGGTGCTGAAGCATTTAATGCTAAAGTAAAAAACCAGATTTGTGATAAATGCCCAAACCAGATAAATATAGAGGTAACAGCAATTTTTGTTAACTGTCGTTTGTCATGCCAAAAATATTTGTGCATTTCTATCCAAGAATTTTCTAAGTCATCAATTTTTGAACTAATTTTTTTAGGCGTAAATTTTCGAGCAATGTGAAAAAATATTCTGGCAAATTTCCGAGATGATAATAACAATAGGCAAATAATTAAACCTGATGTAACTCCAGTAGTCATTATCCAAAATAATAAGTCTTTTTCTGGATAAACAATTAATCCAAAAACACACCAAATTAGTAAAGAAACTAAATCACAGGCTTTTTCAAATATCACTATAGATAAAGATAAAGTTCCCTCTAAATTCCCCCTTTTTTTCATAAAATAAGCTTTAGCAATATCTCCCATTTTTGAGGGCAAAATCATATTCAATACACTAGCAGCTAAAATTAATTGATTTGCTTCCCCAAAATTTAAATAAGATGATAATTTTTTATCCTTTTTTGGCATTAACTGTTGTAATCTCCAAGCAGTTAACATTGTCAATGGAATTATCATACTGACGCTAATTATCATCCATATATGGTGAGAGTTTTGAAATACTTTTATGAGTCCAGTAAAATTAATTTTTTGGTAAATTACTATCAGAATAAGTAAACTGATAATTAGAGAAATTAGTCGTTTCATTTACAATGTTTTTTATATCATTTAGGTACAACCTTGCTAGGCAATATGCCTGCACTATAAAGAGTTTATCATTAAAATACCCCTGAACAAATTAAAAACAAAATCCTAAGCATTTAGCTGTCAGTATCACCTATCAGCCAGAAACAAAAGTTAGCCTCTAAGAAGAATTAAAACTCTGACACAGAAAAGATGATCAGCTTGACTTAGTATTTGATTACTTCCATAGATTTTTTTTCGCAACATGACCTAGGAAAAGCACTCGAACTGACTGCTAAAGTGCTGAATGCTTACACAAAATCAATTCTTATCCATCAATTACGAATTACTATTCCCTATTCCCTATTTCCTATTACCTTTTTTATGGAAATCTCTAATATTTGCACCTCAAATTTAGGAATTGCTGATGAAGCATCAAAGCATTGAAAAATAAAGATAAGTACTTTTTATTGTGAAAAAAAATGCGGTTTTTTTTCAGTAGTTAAAGCTCAAAAATTTAGTATCTATTAGCTAATAAGATGTGTTATCCTAACTTTTCTGACAGCCAAACTTACCCTTTCTTTTTTTCAGTAAACCCTAGCTATTTATATCTGAACCCAAAGGAACTATACCCCCTGGGTTAAGCTGATAAAGTATCAAAGTATTTAAAAATAAAGGTAAGTACTTTTTTGTAGTGAAAAAAGTGCAAATTTTTCAGTAGTTAAAGCTCAAAAATTTTGTGCCTATTAGCCAACAAGATGTGTTATCCTAATTTTTCTCTCTGATAGCCAACTTTCCCCTTTGTTTTTTTCAGTAAAACCTAGCTATTTAGATCTGGACCTAAAGGAATTATACCTCCTGGGTTAAGAGGAAAAAGATTACCATAATAATCTTTTTTCACTGCCTCTAAATTGCAAGTCTCTGCTATTCCTGGAAGTTTATATAAATCTTGTAAATAAACACTCAAATATTTATAATCTTTAATTCTCCGTAAGTTACATTTAAATAATCCATAGTAAACAATATCAAAGCGGAATAAAGTAGTAAATAAACGTACATCTGCTAATGTTACTGACTCACCACAAAGATATCGACTTGTAGAAAGCATATTGTCAATTTCATCTAAGGTAGTAAATAATTCTTGGCAAGCTTTTTCATAAGCTTCTTGACTTTGGGCAAACCCACAACGATAAACTCCATTATTTACTGTATGATAAATCTTTTCATTCCACTGGTCTATTTTTGCTTTTAGTTGTTCTGGATAAAGGTCAAGATTAGAATTTTTGGCAAAGTGATTAAATTCAGTATTGAGTATAACAATAATATCTGCACTTTCATTATTAACAATAGTTTTTGTTTGCTCATCCCACAACACAGGTACAGTGGCACGGCCGTTGTAACCAGGCTGTGCTAAATTATATAATTCTGGTAAAGTATTGCATCCTTCTTCTTCTTCTTCAAATACCCAAATGCCTTTATCTCCTGCTGGAGAAGCAATAGTTACTGATATAGCATCTTCCAAACCTTTCAGTGCTCTAACTACAATAGTTCGGTGTGCCCAAGGGCAACCTAGCCCAACAAATAGGCGGTAGCGTTTGGTAGCTGGTTGATATTTATTCTCTGGTTGTATCCCTACTGTTTGTCTAAATAGGCTGACTGGGCGAATGTATTCTCCTGAATTGTTTCTTGGAGCAAGTTTTGACATCATTGTTTGCCAGAGGGTTGTCCAAACCCATTTTCCTAATTTAATTGTTAGAGAGGGTGGAAGTGATCTGCGTTTATTAACCATTTGTTTGATAATACGTTGTTTTAATATTAACAGGGCTTAGGCAAAGATACTATAATATGGTTCAAAGGAATTTAGTTGATTTTTGATGCGATCGCCTGACCTTCGTCACTCTTTTTTAGCAGACAAGGGGGAAATTTTTGAGCTACAAATATATCAGACTATATTCTAGTTGGGTTTTGCTCTTTTTGATCTTTTTAAAGAGTACGGACTAACCCATAACTTTGACCCTAGAGGGTCAGTAGGAAAGTGGGGTACTTTGAGATTTTTTATACAAAAATTGATTAACTACATCACCATAACCAAAACCTTGTAGGGACGTTGCATAACAAAAATGCGTTTCATGTCGCGTAGCGAAACGTCCCTACTTTTGTCTACCGAAATGAAAACTGCTGTAATTATTCTTGAAGGCTAATTTTTCTTTCTAGCTGAATTGAGTAGAAAAGTAGGTAAGTAGAGTAGTAGAAAAAAAGTCAACATAACAATAATTAACTTACCTAAAGAGAGTCAAAAAGTTATTTCTTTTAGATTAATTTATGAGTCATTACCAAAGTAAGATAAGATTAAAAAATGAAAGAGAAATGGTTAGAATATCATTATTTAATGTGGGATTATTTACGAAATTTTTCCGCTTATATTTAGCCTACTGTTCAAACTGTCAATGCAAAATTGATCCAGAACGGATATAAACAAAAGCCAACTCCCTTCGCTCAAAGAGGTGCTGATGGTAGAAAGAGCAATCCATTTTGGGGTACTTATAAAAATGAGAAAATTGCCCTTAATCCCAGATTAGCTAATGTAAAAGTTAATAATGATATATTAAGCAAAACCATATTTACAGGTCCGACTACTGTAGGCATAAAATTAGCTGCTGACTACTTGGCCTCTAAAGGACTTTCTCCTGATGAAATTGATGGGTCTCTCATGCCTTGGCGTTCTCGATTTGAAGATTGGACCACTTGGGAAGGAGATCAGGATCAAACAATTGGGCCAAACAAAAATGTAGGACTAACCCAGTATGAAACACGGTTAGGACTAGTCACCCGTCGTTACGATGCGCTAGATCCTAGTAGTGGTAAAGTAGGTAGAATTAAAATGACTATTGAAGCATTCAATCAACCTCGTCGAATAATTACCACATACGTCTCAGTTTAGGACATATGAAAAACTAGTCATTTAATACCTGAAACCTGAAACCTAACACCTAACATAGGAATGACACAATTAAATTCAATTTCCGTTCGACCTAAATTAGAACCCAATTTTTTATTTGTTGCCTTACATGGCTTAGGAGCTAATTGTAATGATTTAACATCCTTTGTAGCAGAGTTGAATCTCCCTAATTGTTGGTTTGAGTTCCCAGACGCCCCACTACCTCATCCCAAAGTACCTGGAGGAAAAATGTGGTATGACTTATCCAACAAAGAATTCCGAGGTTTAGTGAAAAGTCGCCAAATGTTGATTAATTTCCTAATTTCTCTAGAAAGTAAAACAGGAATACCTTTATCTAAAACTATTCTATGTGGTTTTTCTCAGGGTGGAGCAATGACTATGGATGTAGGGGTCACATTGCCATTAGCAGGGTTAATTATTTTAAGTAGCTATTTACATTCTCCACTTCAACCATCTGTAGAAAAATTACCACCCATTTTGATGGCACACGGTATAGAAGACCCAGTTGTACCTATTGAACAAGGGAGGCGATCGCGTGATACTTTCACAAACTTAGGGGCAAAAATACAATATCAAGAATTTGATATGGGACATGAAGTTCGGCCGGAAATTTTGAAGTTGATACAAAGTTTTGTTATAGATGTTATAGCAAAAGCCTAAAAAGACTATTATATTAAACAGAGTATTGACTTAATGAAAGAATAAAAGTATTCTTCATTAGATATAACTGTACTCAATTTACATGAAATTTATGCCCAACTAAATTAAAATTAAATAATAATTAGAAAACTTGTCATGGAAACTCACATTTGTGTTATGATTTAAGTTTATTTATATCTATATTTAAACTTAAATGCCTCAATTTATTTTTCAAATTAATTGAAAAATACGGTCAACTTGACCGTTGATACCTGTGGAGGTCTTGCTGCCGACAGTGACTGTAGAAACAGGAAGTAAAAATTAAAATGCCACAAACTGTAAATTGTGACATTTGATATCAGCTTTATGAAGCAGGTTGGTTTTGATGCAAACTATAACCCGTTCCTTACAGGAAGTACCTAATTTGACAACAGATGATGTAGCTAAGTTAGCTTTTCGTCTAGAGGAAGATGACTATAAAAATCCTTTTGAGGGTTTAAATGATTGGCACTTATTACGAGCGATCGCCTTTCAACGCCCAGAATTAATTGAACCTTATATCCATTTATTAGATCTAGAGCCTTGTGATGAGGCTTAAGCAAAATATTGTGAATTCCCAGTTATTAATTTAATAATTTGTTGAATTGGGAGTGTTGGTTTATAGCAGAAGGCGCGAAATTAAATTCGGAGCACGAACTATATTTGAAAGGGGCAAGAATATCTTAGCCACCCTGGCAATAGCTATAAGAAGAGAAAAAGCAGGATATTTTTGGCCTAACACTCCTAATTTATCTAAATTAGCTTTTTATCTAATTGCTCCACACCGAAAACTATCAAGTCAGTGTGGCATTAATCTGTTTTTTTCGATAATTTTATCCATTTCTCAACATTTATCTTCAAGGTCATCAGACAAATTATACATTTATCTATAAAATCACTCTAGGTAAAACATCAAATCCTAAAGCATCTTTAGGGACTGTTCAGCAGTTTACCCTGACTACATATAGTACTTATCGGTAAGTATCATAATAAATAAAATTGTAGTCAAAAATAGAAAAAATTAATCAGAATAGCCCACTTTAAAGAGTTAATTTTTATAAATTTTCCAACTCAAAAGTTTTTGATTACTTCTAGTTGATAAAATATTTATCTGCGGTTCAATTATTAATTACAAATATATTTATCAAACTTGAGATGACTTCCTTATTCTTTTATTCTTAACTTCAAATTATTAATTAAAAATATTATAGAAATTATTTAATCTATGAGTTAAACGTTTAGATCCTCCCCGCCCCTATTTTTCAGGTGGAGCTAACAAAAAAACACCCCTTTTTATGGGCAAAAATAGCGGATTATAAATGTACCATTAAACTGTGGAAATTGCTATATGGATAGAAAAGTTTTAATTGGTATTTGTGGTGGTATTGCAGCTTATAAAGTTTGTGAAATAGTTTCTACTTTAGTAAAATCTGGAGCTGAAACTAGAGCAATTTTGACAGACGCTGCTCAACAATTTATTACACCTCTGACTTTATCTACTCTTTCTCGTTATCCCGCTTATACAGACAAAGATTTTTGGCAACCCTCTCACGGACGCCCGTTGCATATTCAGTTAGGAGAATGGGCGGAAATAATAGTTATTGCTCCCCTCACAGCAAATACCTTAGCCAAATTAACCTATGGTTTTGCAGATAATTTGCTGACTAATATCATCTTGGCTTCCAGTTGCCCCATTTTATTAGCTCCGGCGATGAATACTGATATGTGGGAACAAACAGCAGTACAAAGAAACTGGCAACAAATATTAGCAGAAAAACGATTTCATGGTATAAGTCCTAGTACTGGAATTTTAGCTTGCGATCGTATTGGTAAAGGTAGAATGGCAGAGCCCAAAGAAATAATTACAAAGATAAAATCTTTATTATATACAGCAGGCAAAAAAGATTTAGTAGGTAAGAAAATATTAATTAGTGCAGGGGGAACGCGGGAACATTTAGATCCTGTAAGATTTATAGGTAATCCTTCTACGGGTAAAATGGGAATAGCTTTAGCTCAAGCAGCATTGCATCGCGGAGCAAATGTAACTTTGGTGCATAGCATTGTAGGAAAAATACTATTATCAGGAGTAAAAATGATAGAAGTAGTGAGTGCTGCTCAAATGCAACAAGCAATGTTAGCTCATTTTGCTCAATCAGATATAGTGATAATGAATGCTGCAGTTGCAGATGTCAAACCTGCTAAGTATAATGGTGAGAAGTTAGCCAAGAGATCCCTAGGAAATTCATTACCCTTAAAACCAGTACCAGACATTGTAGCAGAGTTAGGAAAATTAAAGCAGTCTCACCAATATTTAATTGGTTTTGCGGCACAGACTGGAGATATTGTTCCCCCTGCTTTGGAAAAATTGTGGGTTAAAAATTTAGATGCTATTGTTGCTAACCCTATCGATCAAAAAGGTGCAGGTTTTGGCAGTAATACAAATCAGGGAATTTTTTTAGATGTTGAAGGGCGGCAGCTAGATATTCCTTCTTGTAGTAAATTAGAGATGGCTCATTATTTGTGGGATTTTGTCTTAGAGAGGTATGGCGCTAACTACTAATGCTGAATAAAGCGAATGAATCTACTTTCATCTCGACATGATCGCGATAGGGGTGCTCCCCATATAGCTCTGCCGTAAACTTCACACTGACCTGCACAATTATTAGGCTGACGATTCAAAATTGGGGTTGTGCTTATTTTTTCTATATTACTGATAGGTACAAAGTTAATCCTTCCCTAATTAAGAATAGTGATCACCCAGAAAAACAGAGATGATCATATTAGAAGGAAAAAACTGCAGTTTCAGACACCTTGCAAGTTAGGTAACATCGCAAAACTTTTTTTTATTGAATTTTTTGCTCCGTAACAAAAGTTGAACTTACCCATTCTCCTTTGTCATTATAACTACGAATAATTCGTTGACGAAGTTGCGGCTCAACTAACCAGCCAAGTTCAAAAAATAAAGGTTTTCTCAACTCAACTTTGACAGGTAAAGTAGCAGATGCACCATCAGGAAGCAACAAAACTTTGACAGGTTGAGAACTTTGGTCAAAATGTAAAATTGACCCTTCAATTATAGCGCTAGAAGTAATAATTGTCGGATTCTGATCACCAAAAGTAATTTCCTGAACTAATCTACCTGTATTATCAATATTTAATTCCATTTGAGTTGTATAAGTATTAGGTTCCCGCAAATCAGGATACATCGTAATAGCTTCTCCCTGCCATTTTCCTAATAAATCATCTACTGTCAAAGGAGGGTTTTCTAAAGCATCTGTTCCAGCTCGTTTTTCTCGAATTAAAATTAATTTATCAAAATTACCATCTTGGTTAAAGAATTCAACTAAACGTAGACGACGATTTTTATTAATCAAACAAAACTCAGTAACACATCTTGAAAAGGGTGTTATTTTCATTATTCCTCTAGAAAAAGCACCATTTTCAAAATATAAAATATTTTGATCTGTAGTATTATATTCTATCACTATTTCATCAGCTTTTGACTCAGGATTTTTTACAAAAGAGTTAAAGCGACGTAGTGTTAAACGTACTCGTTTATTCTGGTCATCAAGACCTTCTAAAATCAGAATACTAGGTCTGTCTTGCAGTATTGCTAATTTGTCAGAAATTTTAGTAAATGAACCGTGCCATTCACCAAGATTTTGCAGAAAATTTTCCCATTGTGTTTTCATATTTTTTAGGAAATATTTGTAGTTTTTTATTATTTTAAAAGAGATTAAACAAAATCCCAAGTCTCTACATGAGATTAGCTTTTGGAATTTATTAATAGTACTAATTCAAAATTAATCTAATTCTTAAGTCACACTTCAATTATTAATTAATTAACAGAAAAATTTTAACCTTTTTAATAATTATTAGCTAGTAAAATGAATTATTATTACAGTACTTATTGCTGATGTTTAAGGTACATTTAAAAGTGGGCAATACTATTTTTGGTAAAAACTTATAAATTTTATTAAGTAAGAAACTAGGGTAGTAGGAGAATAGAGATGAACTAAATACAATAATAATGAACATTAACTTAGCTAAAGAGAGCAAAAAAGGTTATTTATTTTAGATTAATTATTTAATAATTAAAGTTTTACAAAAAGTTAGTATTAATGCACGGGAATTGGTATAAGATACCTGTATTAGTAATAATTTTATTATTCACCTCTTCTATATCATTTGTCTGATATGATACCGTATGTCTACTACTCCCCTAGTCTCTCACTTTCTCACTTTGCCACTCTATTCTTTCACTCCCCTATTCCCTAAAACTAAGTGTATTTTAATTAAAATCAATACTTTTTTCATCAAAACTAATGCTACCAGGACCAAAGGAAGTTACCATTAAAAGTCCTCCTATTAATCCCAGATTTTTCATAAAAGCAATTTCTTGAGCAGGCTCTATAAAAATATTATGAAAAACTAGAGTAGCTGGAATTAAAAATCCTACTAATGCAAGTGCTCCATAACGAGCTTTATAACCCAATAAAACAGATAATCCACCTACTAAAAGAACAATAATGGTTGGAATTAATAACCAACCAGGAACTCCTGAAGATTCCATATATTGTTGAGTACTTGCTCCACTAAAAATTTTACCAATACCAGATTTGAGAAAAACAGCAGAGAGAAATATTCTAGCTAAGAGTGAAATCCAAGGCTGTAAATTTTTCATGTTGTTTGAGTAAAAAAATATTCTTTTATCTTCTCATTTTAGTTAAAGCATCCAATTTTTTTTTAATATTTTTTTAATTTAAAATTATCTAAACAAACCTTTAACTTTGCTTACAGTTATAATTTTATTTAAATCTAAATAAATTATATAGGATTCGATTCTACAATATATGTTTAAAATTTCTTAGATTACTTCAATATTCATACCTCCAATATTTAGTTTTTCCATTTCTCCATATTCTTTAACTATATAATAAGTACTCAACCAAATTGGATATAACTTTGATCTTTGAGGGTGGTGAATAGGAATTTGCGAACTATCCCTTCTTGGAGAAATTGTTGGTATTTATGGAATCATAGAATACTAATCTTAAATTATTATCCCTATTCATTATTGTTACTAATTCCTATTTCCTAAGTACAAAAAAATATTTTACGCACAATCTCATTGAAGATCCGTATATAATAAGTAGCAATATAATAGGCCATAAATTGATGTAATCACCTGGTTATTAAGTTTAAATTATTGAGAACTTTGATATGATGAAAAAATTTGCTTTATTTATATCTGTTGCTTCAGTTATTTTGACTAACAACTTAGTTTTAGCAGGAGAACATGGCGCCAAATGTCTCCATATAGCTAGTAGTAAAATGAAAGGATGTATAGTTATTGTCTCTACAATAGAAAATAGCTTAATTTTGAATTTTAGGTCTGATAAATATCAAAATGATAATCTGAGGTTGAAAAATAATAGAATTATTGAAATTTCAAGTGGTAAACACGCTCAAAAAAGAACTAAAGAAACTATTGGAGCAAGTTTAGTGCTTGGTCCTTTAGGAGCATTAGTTGGTTTATTTGGTAAAGAAAAACGGACTCAATTTGCAATTGAATATGTGGATACTCAAAACAAAACAAATATCGCTTTTATTGATATTAAGACAAAAGATAGTGAATCTTTAATACAAGACTTAGAAAGTTTGACTGGTTTAAAAATTCGGAGTATAGAAAATCCTTAATAATGAAGTTAGTAATCAGAGGTAAAAAGTTTTTTCTGTCACGGATATTTTGAGTAACCTTTCAGCAAAATTTTTGCCTAAAAAGTGAAAAAAATGTATAGTTTTCTACCTAAAATGTAGCCTCAATCTTTCAATCTTGAGATATAATTATTATACATTTCTGAAGCTTTTAATTATTTGGCTGCAGTTATGAAAAATAAACTAATTAGTTTTATAGCTGCCTTTTTTTTCCAAACTATTATGAATATTTATCAACTATAGGAATCTTAAATTTTATGTAAAATTATTAGGATTATTAAAAAATGGTTCTCACCCCTGTAAATTTAGCATAATTGCCTTTTACCTCCTCTCTTCAAGCTGCCTAAATCTTTTATTCTTGAAATAAGATTATTATATATTTCTGAAGCTATTAATTATTTTGCTGGAGTTATGAAAAATAAATTAATTAGTTGAATATCTGCTTTTTTATTGGTTTTTCCTATTAAAATTTCCTGGGTAAGAACTCACAGCACTTACTATTTAAATCAGGATAATAGGAATTTAAAACTATCTAAAATGACTATAGATACGGATGATAAAAGTTTAAATATAGAGTTTAGCTAGGAAAAATTTTAAGCTGCTAAGTTTAATTGAAATAAAAATAAAATTACAGAAATTCATACAGGAAAGTATCCTAAAAATCAAGTCAAAAAAAAATCATATTATTGGTGAAAAATTATGGTTATAGTTCAAAAAAATAGAGTAAAAGTAATAGTAAAAATTGAGCTTTTAAGACAATATTTTTCAAGTTTTTGCAATGGATATTTTGAGTAATATTTCCCAAAAAAGTTAGCCTCAAATGCGTTTTTTTAAACGATTTTTTTTGCTAAAGCTATTCTGAGTATTTATAATGAGTATTTACAAAATATAGCAATCTTAAATTTTATGTAAAATCACTAGACTTGTTAAAAAATAGTTCCAACTCCTGTGGCTTCAGTATAATATTGTATCTGGATAATAAGTTATCCAAAAACTAACGACTGTAAATACAAATTTTATCCTTCTGCTGAGAGCCACAGATCCTCCTACCTTATTACCTCTAAAGTGTAATTATTCAACTCGACATGATATAAGTGTCTCCTGCTTGCTCCCTCAGAGCAACCTCAATTTTTCACTCTTGAGATAGAATTATTATATATTTCTGAAGCGGTTAATTATTTTACTGGAGTTATGAAAAATAAATTAATTAGTTTGATCTCTGCTTTTTCATTAGTTTTTCCTGTTAACATTGCCTTGGTAAGAACTCACGGCGCTTATTGTTTAAATCAGAATAATGGGGAGTTAAAACCATGTGCAGTGACTATAGATACAGATGCTAGAACTCTGGATATAAAGTTTAGAAAGAAAGAATTTCAAGATGCTAACTTAAATTTAACAAAAAATGATATTACAGAAATTTCTACAGGACAGTATGCTAAAAGTCAAGTAGAAAAAAGTGTCGCTAAGGGTCTTCTTTCTCCTCTTGGTGGGATAATTAGTGCAATAGATAAACAGGCTAGAATTCAAGTCGCAATTGTTTATTGGGATGACCAAAATAATCAAAATGTAACTGTTATTGATGTTCGTAGTCGAGATGCTCTTTTGTTTAGAACAGACCTGGAACTTATGACTGGATTAAAAATTAAGAGGTAAAGATTAATAAAGTTAAAGGTTATAAGTCAGAAGTTATTTTTATAACAAAGATTTAGAGTAAATATATAAAAATATTTTGTCTTCAAAAGGTAGGTTTATACTATTTATACAAAACTTTTAACCATCGCTTTTGATTAAGGTTAGGGGTATTGAATGTAACCTATTTAGGGAGTAGGGGAGAGGTAAATATTTATTAAACCAACATTAATTTAACTAAGGTAAGTAATAAAATTATTCTTTTTATGAATTACTTAATAACTGAGTTACTACTTAAGTATAGCATTAATTCCTGGTAATTTTTATTGTCTATAATCTCCGTAATTATTTTTTTTATTAACAAGAAAGTCATGAATAAAAAAAATAGACAAAAATGGGAATATTTAAGCAAATAAATTGTTATAGATTAGACCTATTACGATCTGTTTTAATATTTTAAATGGTCAATAAATTCATAATTATTGGTATTAGGAAAATTACCAGTTTTAAGATGAAAAAAACATAATTTTTCATGACTAATTGAGATTAATACTAGCCAATTATTATCTCAATTATTCTAGATTGATAAAATATTGATCACATCCATTACTATATCAATTAATTTATTAATAGCAAAGATAAACTTTAAAACAATCTAAATAATAGCCAATAATAGAGAAAAGAGTTGATAAGATATAAAATTATTTTTTCCTTTGCCAAAAATACCAGAAAGTAGGACTGATTCATGGGGGTACCCGGTTTCTAGAGTAATTTTTTATTTTTAACAAAAGATATCCAGGTTTCTGGGTTCGCCTGGGTAAGTTATGATAAGTTAAAAAAACTGGAAAAAAAATATATTATCTTCTAATATTCAGTTAGTATTAACATTAATTTTGAGAATATAATTAAAGGTATAATTATATGAGTCCAGAAACAATAGTTCAGCAGTCTTTAGAAACATCTAATGCATATACAACATTTAGTGCTGACAACTTTAACACTTATGTAATGAACACTTATGGGCGTTTCCCCATTGCCATCGAACGGGGCGAAGGTTGTCGTGTTTGGGATACAGAAGGAAAAGAATATCTGGATTTTGTTGCTGGAATTGCTACCTGCACTCTCGGTCACGCTCACCCGGTGATGATGGCAACAGTGTCAGAACAAATTAAAAGATTGCATCATGTATCTAATCTATACTATATTCCAGTTCAGGGAGAATTAGCACAATGGTTAATACAACACTCCTGTGCTGATAAAGCATTTTTCTGTAATTCTGGAGCAGAAGCCAACGAAGGAGCAATTAAACTTGCCCGTAAATATGCCCACGAAAAGTTAAACATCGAAAATCCAACAATTTTGACTGCCCATGCTAGCTTCCATGGAAGAACTCTGGCAACTATGACCGCAACTGGACAACCGAAATATCACAAAGGTTTTAGCCCGTTAATGCCAGGGTTTTATTATGTGCCCTACAATGATATTGCTGCGATAGAAAGTGCGATCGAAGAATTAGACAAAGACAAACGACAAGTTGCAGCTATTATGCTAGAAGCACTACAGGGAGAAGGTGGTATTCGCCCCGGTGATATGACTTACTTCAAAAGAATTAGAGAAATTTGTAATGAGAAAGGCATTCTTTTAATATTAGATGAAGTACAAGCAGGAATGGGGCGTAGTGGCAAAATTTGGGGATATGAAAATCTTGGCATTGAACCAGATATTTTCACTTCTGCTAAGGGGTTAGGTGGTGGTATTCCCATCGGTGCAATGTTATGTAAATCTCACTGTGATGTGTTTGAACCAGGCAGTCATGCTAGCACGTTTGGTGGAAACCCTTTTGCTTGTGCGGTAGCATTGGCGGTTTGTCATACTTTGGAACAAGAAAATTTATTGGCAAATGTACAGCAGAGGGGGGATGAGTTACGGATAGAATTAAAGGCTATTGCAGATAAGTATCCTAACTTGTTTAGCGAAGTTCGAGGTTGGGGTTTAATTAATGGTCTGGAGTTAAATGCCACGGCAACTTTAACTTCTATTGATATAGTTAAAGCGGCTATGAATGAGGGGTTGTTAATTGTGCCAGCGGGTCCAAAGGTTTTACGGTTTGTACCTCCACTGATAGTTACTGAGACTGAAGTGAAGGAAGCTATGGATCTTTTGGCAAAGGCGATCGCTAATACTGTTAATTAGGTGGATCTTTCTCAAACCCGCTAAAAGTCTTAGTGTTGTCAGATAAAGACAGCGCTTTTTTTGGTATATAAAAAATGCTAGCTTTTTGATTCAAAAAGCTCACATAAGTTAGCATTTTTTTGAACCCAGATATTGAGGGCGGTTACTGTTCAGCTCCTCAGATAATAACTGACATAACTCCTAACCATAACTTATGTAACTATCAACATATATAGTAGAAGTTTTCATGTTGCGGAGCACTCACGATGGTTAACCCCTACAGATATTCTGTAATTTTCAGATAAGTGGGTAAGTCTTGCTAAACTTACCATCTATATTTTTTCAGTAAACCTTATTTAACAAGAGAAAACTTATGAATGTGATAACTGCAGTTTGAAGGAAGGCAAAGACTTTAATGCTGGGATAAGGAGGGAAAACCCCATGTACAAATTATGTAAAGAAGTAGCTTTATCTTCTTTGTCTGAAGAGTGAAGATAAGTTACAGGCTGCGCTCAGTAGCATCAGCGTGAAACACCGAAGCTAGCTCCAAAGCTTATACAACCACATGTAGGTAAATTTGGGTAATTTTCTAGAACGGCGCGTTTATGAAATGTAACGCACCATCATCAACTTAGTGTTCTAGTGAATTTATAAATTCGTCAATGACCTGAAAAAAATCTATATCTTCTCCTTTATTATTCCTTAACTTCTCAAGTTTTTGGTAAATTTCAATTACCTTTTTGTTTTGAGTTGCAAACCCTGAAGTTTTGCTCAAATCTATTTCTAGAGAAGGAATAATCAAATCATCAAGAAATGCATCTACCCTTGGATAACTTGGATATTGCTCCTGAATAAATGCAAAAACTTGGTTGAAAATGTTAGCTGTAACTGGCTGATTTTTTTGTGTTTGGTAGTCCTATATAGCGGTTCTAACTTAAATGAGCTAAACTAAAAGCTGTAATTAACGAACTGAACTTTTCAGCATAAATAGGATAACAAGGCACACTTACGCTGTGAAATCTACTGCCTGGTGTCTACAGGCAATGTACAAGAGCATTATACAGATTTCTGGTCAGCTTATGATGATCGTTTTCCTAATTGTCAGCATAAATTAGTAGGTAAAGAAACTGCTTTAACTACCTACAACGGAAAGATTAAATTATACTTAACGTCAAATAATTTCTTGGGAATGTCAGAAAAAACTTGATCTTTTTCTAAAAAAGTGCGAAAATAACTAGGGTTTTACAAAGATATTATATTCACCATCACCATTATAATGAAGTGATAGCTTCACCGTAATTTTATCACTACATCTACAGGACTACCCGAAATTGAATCAGTATTAAAATCAATACCTATACAACTATTTTTTCTAGTCTTAACTACTGAAATTTCTTGTAAATTAGTATTTTAGCTTTATTCATTGCTAATTATTGCGATAAATTCAGTCTAGGAGTAGGTAAGTTTGAATATATATACTTCTTAACCAATTTGACCATCCTTCAAACCTAGATTAATGTATAGATTGACCTTGAATGACTTTTATCAATTTCGACCTAATATGCTTAGGTACTCTAAGGATATTTCGTCGTTCCCTTATACCTTTATTGCGACTGACAAGTATGAGTTAAAATATCCTGAGAGACTATTCCTGGTTATTAACATAGGTCACACGATATCCATGCTCATTAGTCCCCTAACTTTCGTCCTACATTCAGTAGCTACCTTGGGAATAGTTATTGTTTAGGATAGTTTAATTACTTTTCTGTTGGTCTGATTAAGAAAAGTATTACTTTGAGGCCAGTAACAAACCAGATATATCGCAACTTTCATGCAAGACAGCCAAAATAATGACTAATAAAAATAATCATAAATTCAAACGATTAAAAATATTGCTAGTAATAGGAGTAGCGATCGCCATCTTCTATGTTTTCCTAAGCACAATATTAACCTTGACAACTCCAGTCACCATCAAAGCTACACCTGAAAAAAAAGAAGTACGTGGAGTCTGGATAACTAACGTTAGTAGTAACGTATTATTCAGTCCGTGGGCAATTAATCGCGCCCTCCGTCAACTTTCTCAACTCAACTTCAACACAGTTTATCCTGTCACCTGGAACCGAGGTAACACCTTTTACCCCAGTGACGTCGCCAAAAAAATCATAGGTCAACCTCAAGACCCAACTCTAACTGCATTTCGCCTTGGTCAAGATGTACTCAGAGAAATATTTCAACAGTCCCATCGCCAAGGTTTACGAGTTATCCCTTGGTTTGAATATGGTTTCATGGCCCCAATAAACTCTCTGTTAGTCAGACGTCATCCTCAGTGGGTGACAACGAGTCTTGACAAAAATAGAAATTTTTCTGAACAATTCTCTGAACTAGAGCTGAAAGATTTACTACCAAAATCAGATGAACAGTCTTTATTAACCCAACTACAGCAGTCGCTATCCATCTATAATGTTTGGCTTAATCCCATTCATCCTCAAGTACAAAACTTTATTCTTGAGCTAATATTAGAAGTTGTCAAAAAATACGATGTCGATGGAATTCAAATAGACGATCGCTTTGGAATGCCAGTACAATTTGGCTACGATCCAATGACAATTTACCTTTATCAAGAACAGCATCAGGGAAAAAAGCCTCCAGAAAATTTTACAGATCCAGAATGGATGCAATGGCGGGCAAATCAAATTACTGCTTTCATAGAAAGACTTTACAAATCTATCAAAGCTGTTAAACCTAACTGTATTGTGTCTTTGTCTTCTAATCCTTATGATTTTGCCTACAAATTATATCTACAAGACTGGCAAACTTGGATCGAGAGAGGTTTAGTAGATGAATTTATTTTGCAGGTGTACCGAGATGATTTGCCTTCATTCTTAGAAGAGTTAGAACAGCCAGACGTTAAAATTGCTAAAAATAAAATTCCTTTCAGTATTGGTATACTCACAGGGACTTTGAAAACAACTATGACAATTGATAAAATTAAACAACAGGTAAAAGCAGTCCGTGAACGACACTTTGCTGGAGTATCTTTTTTCTATTGGGAAACCTTATGGAGTTATATGACTCCAGAGTCACCCCAAAAGCGGCGTGTTGCTTTTAAGAAAATGTTTCCCACTTCTGTACACCGTCCTAAATTTGCTCAACCACTTACCCCATGGTTGCCCTAACAAGGTAGTTGGGGTGGTATTACCCCTACAATTTAGTAGTCCCATAAATTACTAACCCCGATTTGTTCAAAGTATACTTATCAGTGTAGAATCTATAAGTTAGATGTAAAGTTGCTAGAAAATTTTTTTTGATGTCAGTTAGCGAATTATATTACTTTTCTTATAGTACTAAACCCAAAAACACTGGATGGAGTTTTTGTTTGCGGTGGGTATTTTTCACTCTTATTGGCTTTTTGGTCAGCTTAATGTTTGTAGAAGTGGATGTGAAACCTTATGTGGGGGCTATATCAGGAGCTATGGGTGGTGCTGTGGTGGGATTAGCACAATGGTTGGTGCTAAGAAATCGAATTTTCCAGAGCAGATGGTGGGTTGTAGTCAGTATTGTGGCTTGGTTATTAATTGGGGCAAGTAGTTTAGGGGCGTTAGGTTGGATCGCTCCACGAACAGAACAAATTTGGCTGAGGTTGTTTTATGGAGTTATTAATGGTGCTATTATGGGAGGGATTTTGGGATTAGCTCAATGGTTTGTAGTGAAAAGGCAAATTTCTCGGCCACAGCGATGGATAATGGCAAATATTCTAGCTTGGGCAATTGGTTTGCCTCTAGGTTGGTTAGTAGGTGGCTTGATCTATGAAGCGATAGGTTTGTTTATTAGTGAGGTTATTGGTTTATTTGTGACATGGTTTTTTGTTGCCCTAATTACAGGTATTGCTTTGATGCGGTAGTAAATACAAAGCTTGAACTTTTGAGTTTCCTCTAGTTATCGTTTGGCTGTTCATCATCTTTTTTCTTTTTTAGTTGTTCGGGAGTTTCCATATATCAATTTTTACCTAAAATTACCTGAAAGCTAGCACTATAATATTTTATTTAGTACCGATCCCTCTTTCTGGTGCTAAGTAGTAAGTATATAATTATGACATTGAATCACAATTATATACAAATATAAATAGTTTTACCAAGATATAGTTCCTATTTTATTTAAGTAATTCCAGGCCAACATGGCACGAGCAGGGGTTGCATAAAAGGAAAATAATTTTAATACTTTTCTCAAATGAGCATCTTGCCTATTCGTTATATTTTTAGGTTGTTAGAATGTTCGCTCCAATTATATTCATCCCTTAATTTAGCAACACCTTTTTTTTTATACAACTTGAGAATCAAATTTCTCCCTTAATTATCTAAGTAGCTAGGCATGAAAAAACTTAGCTATATTAAGATTTGTATACTGACTTCAAGCTCCTCTACAAAATTAATTTGAGGTGAATTTACATTTTGTTACATAGGGACAAATTTCAAAACCGACCTACTTATCAAAGGAGTTCGGCTTGGGAGACTAATTTTCAAGGAGATATCCCATAATTTTTCAGCAGTCGGAGCATCTTGCTCCTATACATGAACGATCAAAATATTCATGTATGTTGGGTTGAGCTAACGAAACACAACACAGCCAAATATTACCAAAAAATTATTTTTTTAATCAAACCAACCTTATTTTTATAAGGAGCATATCGGAATTTTAAATCAAACCATAATCCCTTATTCAATACACTTTTATAGTGAGAAAAAGTATCAAAACTAGCTTTACCATGATAACTACCAATACCACTATTTCCCACACCTCCAAACGGCAAAAATCTCACAACAAACTGCATCACAGTATCATTAATACAAACATTTCCAGAAGAAGTTTCCCTTAAAACTTGTTCTTGTTTCTGTTTATTTCGAGAAAAAAAGTAAAGAGATAAAGGTTTAGGACGAGAATTAACAAGAGCGATCGCCTCATCCAAATTTTCATATTCTAAAACAGGTAAAATAGGTCCAAAAATCTCCTCCTCCATAATTCCTGAATCCCAATTAACTCCCTCAATAACTGTAGGTGAAATATAAAGTTCTTCCGACTTTGTTTCACCACCAATAAAAATTTTTCCTTCTTCCAACAAATGATTTAATCTATTAAATTGCTTTTCATTTATAATCCGACCATAATCTGGACTATTAGCAGGATTTTTACCATAAAACTTATCAATAGACTGTTTAATTTTCTCCAACAAATCAGACTTAACCGACTTATTTACCAACAAATAATCAGGAGCAACACAAGTCTGACCAGCATTAATAAACTTTCCCCAAGTAATACGTTTTGCTGTATATTCTAACTGAATATCATCATCAACAATACAAGGGCTTTTTCCACCTAATTCCAAAGTAACAGGAGTGAGACTTTTAGCAGCAGCTTCCATAACTATTTTCCCTACTCTTGTTCCTCCAGTAAAGAAAATATGGTCAAATTTTTCGGCTAATAACTGTTGACTTTTTTCCACTCCTCCTGTAACAGCAGCAATATAGCTAGAGTCAAAAGTATGAGCAATTAAATCTGCAACAACCTCAGAGGTATTAACAGCTATTTCCGAAGGTTTAATAATCGCACAATTTCCAGCAGCGATCGCTCCCAATAAGGGATGAATAACTAATTGAAAAGGATAATTCCAAGCTCCAATAATTAACACAACCCCTAAGGGTTCTTGATAAATTTTAGCTCCGGCAGGAAACTGTTCAATTGGAGTAGAAACCCGACGAGGTTTTGCCCAAGATTTCAGCTTTTTAATCCCATCATTTATCTCTGGAAAAAAAGTCAGTTCAAAATATGCTTCAAATTCCGCTCTATTCAAATCTGCTTTAACGGCAGCAACTATTTTGTTTTGATAATCTGAAACTGCCTGTTTTAAACCCTTTAGTTGTTCTATTCTAAAGTCAATATTTTTGGTTTTTCCTGTAGCAAAAAATTTACGTTGTTTATTTAATAAATTACTTATAGATGATTGGTCTAAAAGCATAGTTTTTATCCTAAATTTGAGATACAAGAAAGTTTGAGGTATTAATTCAATATTTGCCCTTGGATATAAGACTAAATTGAGGCATAAAAAGTTAAAGTCTGAGAAATAGGATAGGCACTCTGTAAGTACTTAGCAGTTAGCTATCAGCTATTAGCAATGAGTTATTAAATCATTGTAATTTTCTATCAAAAATTAGTCTTCAAAGAGAATTCAAAGTTACGTTTCATGACATTCCCCGCTGAAATAAAAAGGCGTTCAGCTCACCTTCAGTAATTCCTTTAATACTTAAAAGCTGAATACTTACATTTGACTTTTCCTTACTACTTATTCCTCCTAACTAAAAATACTATTCAACCTGACTAACACGACGTAAATTCAAAATATCACTTATATTTTTAATCTGAGTACAACTACGTTCAAATTGTTGGCAGTCGCTCACTTCAATACATAGATTAATAATAGCAGTATGACCAGGATTTGTTTTAACCTGAGCATTTTTAACATTAACATTATTATCCATCAAACGGGATAAAATATCTTTGAGAACACCCACTCTATCTATAACTTCAATATAGATATTAACTGGATAAGTTTTCGGTCTTCCATTATTTTCATTAGCATTATTCCAACTAACAGGAACTAACCTTTCTCCAGGTACATTTTCTATATTAGAACAACCTTGACGATGAATAGAAATACCATTTATACGAGTTACAGCTCCAATAATAGGCTCACCTGGAATCGGATTACAACAACCTGCTAAATGATACATTAACCCTTCAACTCCAGCGATTGGATGATAATTATTAGGAGACGAAATTTGAGTAGACTTGTGTAAATATTTTTCTGAACAAATATCTGAATTTTCCTCAACTTTTGTGACTTCTCTAAAAGCATCTCGCAATCGATTGACCACTAAATTTAAAGTTATTTCACCATATCCCAAACCAGCCAATAAATCATCTACATTATGATAATTAAATTTTTCAGAAACAAGTCGCATTTGCTCAGATTTGAGTAAAGATTCAAAACCTTTTTTACCCAATTCTTTTTCTAATAATTCTCGACCTCTAGCTAAAATTTCTTCTCTATGGGAACGCTTATACCACTGACGAATTCGATTTCGTGCTCCACCAGTAACCACAGAATTTAGCCAATCTAAGCTAGGATGGCCATTTTTATGAGTTAAAATTTCGACAATATCACCATTTTTTAAAGGAGTATCTAAAGGTACTATTCGTTCATTTACCTTAGCACCTGTACAATGATTTCCTACCTCTGTATGAATACGATAAGCGAAATCTATTGGTGTCGATCCATGTTTGAGGGAAATAACATCACCTTTTGGTGTAAATGCATAAACATCTTCAGAGAATAAATCACCCTTAATAGTTTCCAAATATTCCCGATCATCTTTCAGGTCACTTTGCCATTCTAATAACTGTCTAAGCCAAGTAAACTTTTCATCTTCTGTCGTAATATTAACATTAGTATTACTATAACCAGTCTCTTTATACTTCCAATGAGCAGCTATTCCATACTCAGCAACATGGTGCATTTCCACAGTTCTAATTTGCACCTCTACCGGACGACCTGTAATACCTATTACTCCTGTATGTAACGACTGATAACGATTAGGTTTTGGCAGACCAATATAGTCTTTAAATCTTCCAGGAATAGGACGATAAGAGTCATGAACAATAGCTAAAGTTCGATAACAATCTTCTCTTTTTTCTACAATAATTCTCAGTCCAGAAATATCATATACTTCGTGAAATTCTTTTTGTTTTAAGTACATCTTTCGATAAATTCCATAAAGATGTTTAGGGCGACCACTAATGTCGTAACATTCTATTCCTAAGCGGTCTAATTTTTGTCGTAAATTTTCTGTCATTTTTAATAATCTAGCTTCCCTATCTACCCTTTTATCTGCTACCAACTCTTGAATTTCACGATAAGCATTTGGTTCAAGATATTTGAAAGATAAATCTTCTAATTCCCATTTAATCCTACCAATTCCTAAACGATTTGCCAGTGGTGCAAATATTTCCCGTGTTTCTAATGCTTTACTTAACTGTTTATGAGAAGGTAAATGTTGGAGAGTTCTCATATTATGTAATCTGTCTGCCAACTTGACAACAATGACTCTAATATCTTTTGCCATTGCCAAAAACATTCGGCGAAAATTTTCAGCTTGTAGCTCTGTTTTATTAGAAAAATTAAACTTAGAAAGTTTAGTTACACCTTCTACTAATAAAGTTACTTCTGAACCAAATTTTTCCTCTATTTCTTCAATTTTTACGTCAGTATCTTCAACAATATCATGTAGCAAACCTGCAGCAATCATGGTACTATCACCACCTAAATATTTTAATAATCCTGCTACGGCTACAGGATGACAAATATAAGGTTCTCCTGATTTTCTATACTGCCCTTCATGTAACTTATATGCAAATTCAAATGCTCGACAAATTAATGCTGTATCCACTGAACAACTAGTAACATTATTGCCCTTATTTCTGTTATCTAGACATTCTTGCAACCAATCAGGAATTACACATGAAATTTGAGCTTTCGGTGTGACGGTTTTTGTTTTCATAGTAATTAGTTTAGAGTTAATAAGTATCAAATATTAGTTTATTTCTGTATAAAACAGCTATATATAGCAATCCTACTTTTACAATTCCAAAATCTTCCCACTTTTTATAACGGGGTGAATGAGCAAGAGTTTTGGAACTTATTTCTGGCTTTTTAATTTTGACAATCGTTTGATATGATTGCTGTAATAGTCATGTGTAGTAATAAGTAATAGTAGATAAAAGCTGGAATCATAACTATACCGTTACTACAATAATTGCAATAAACTACTACCAGTTATATTTGTGTATTTTCCTAGTAGTATCTAATTGAATTACATATCTTTATTTTATTATAAAGTAATATAACTATCAACTAGATTTTTACTTAAATTTTCTAGTTTTTCTGTAGATAATCTGTGATTTTTATACTTTCATTTTTCTCCTATGATTTTTTTTACTTTTCACTCTTAACTATAGTACCTTCAAAAATATGCTATTATCCGATTTTTTGACTTTTCACTTTTAACTTATAGTTTCTGGGAAAATCTACTACTATATGATTTTTTAACGTTTAATTTTTTACTTTTAGCTATAGTGCCTTAAAAATATGCTACTGTCTAATCTTTATATTTTTTTACTTTTGACTTTTGAATTTTGACTTTTGACTTCTATCAACCTTTAATACTCTATATGTTAATAATATAGAATAGTATTACTTAATATACTAAATAATATATGACGGTATTACTTCGTCTGTTAATAATAATATATGCAAGTTTCGATTTATTTATATTATGTTACCAAAGAAGTATAATCAGCAGTATCAAAAATTAAGTCAACTTATAAATCAGTTACAACAGAATGTGACAGAAATAGAACTAGAAAAAATATTGGCCAATTTTCAGGAAGCCCAAGGGTGGTTTGAGACTCAGATTATTAATTTAGATAGCTCTGAACTAGACCCATCTATAGCATCCAAGATACAGTCTTATTTGACGGAGATTCATAAGCAATTTAAACTATTGAATCTAGATGTTAGCTTTTTACAAGCATCCCAAAACTGTCAAACACAAAAAACACGGCTGGCCAATATTAGCGATCGCCTAAAAACTCTTAAAGGTTATTGTAGAATTATACTTGGTCAAGACAAATTAATACAGAATCAGGAAAAAACAGGATGAAAAGCCCTAAATGCGATGCAGAGTTAGAAGACGCTATTTTAAATGATATTATCCCGGTAAAATACTGTCCTAAGTCTGAAGGTTTTTGGATTTCGGCAAAAGATTATGAAGCATGGTTATCCAGTTTACCTGTATGGTATGCTCCAGAAGAAACTTTGCCCTACTATAATCAATTTGAAGATTTTGTCCCCTCTTTGTTTGATGGTAAAGCAGGACTGTGTCCTGAATGTGGTACTTATTTATCACGATGCAGAATAAACATTAAACAACCTTTCTATATAGAACGTTGCATGAGTTGTGGAGGTATCTGGTTTGATAATAGCGAAGAGTGGAACATCTTAGAAGAGCTTGGTCTTCACACTAAAATTAACGAGATATTTTCCAGTCAATGGCAAGCAAGAGTGCGAGAGCATCAACAAGAAATGATTAATCGTGAGACTGTCATTGATAAATTGGGAGAAGAAATAGCTGAGTATATTTTTCAATTAACAGATATATTGGAAACTTACCCCCAAGCAGACTGTGCTGCTACTTATATGTTACGCAGATTTGAAAATAAAAGAAAGGAACTAAATGGAACATTTAGTATCAAAAGTCAAAGTGAATAATTTTTATCATGTATTACTACCCATTTAAGATGCCGAGCTAGATTCCATTTGCGGACTTGGGGAGTATTTGGACAGAAAAAACTCAGTCATTTTAGTTATAAGTTACTAGTGATCAGTACCGACTGCTGCAGTCAAAACCTTAAAATACTGAAGTTAATTTTTTTGACCGTCTTAAAAGAGTAGGATACCTGATTTTTTAGCCAGAGATTACTTTTAACTTTTAACCAATGAATCCCTTACTTAGTATAGAAAATCTACGAGTAGCTTATCCTGAAGAAGAGAGAAAATATCATTGGGCAGTAAATAATGTTTCTCTAAAACTTCAACCTGGTGAAAAATTAGGATTAGTGGGAGAATCTGGTTGTGGCAAATCTACCCTTGGACGTGCTGCTATGAGATTATTACCCAAGTCAGCAGAAGTTGAGGGGTCTGTTACCTTCAAGGGAGAATCATTGTTTAGGATGGAACCCTCTCAACTCAGAAAATTTCGAGGTGAAGCGGTAGCATTAGTTTTTCAAGACCCTATGACTCGCCTCGACCCATTAATGACTATTGGAGATCATTGTTTAGAAACTCTTATTGCGCATCAACCCCATCTATCTAAATCTCAGGCACAACAAAAGTCTATAGAAACCCTAGAAACTGTTAATATTCCTGCTAGTCGTTGGTCTCAATATCCTCATGAATTTAGTGGCGGAATGCGGCAAAGGGTGGCGATCGCTTTAGCACTTCTACTGGATCCCAAACTAATAGTGGCTGACGAACCTACTACTAGTTTAGATGTAACTATAGCATCTCAAATTTTGCAGGAGCTAACCAAAATTTGTCAAGAACGTCAGACTTCCTTATTATTAATTTCTCACGATTTGGCAATGGTGGCAGAATATTGTGACCGTATTGCTGTAATGTATGGAGGTGAAATAGTAGAGATAGGTGCAATTCAACAAATTATCCAAAATCCTCAACATGAATATACCAAATCTCTGTTTGCAGCAGCTTTACATATTCAAGTAGTTGAATCTACTGTTCCTCAAATTCAATCAGAAAAATCTGAAGAAATAACAGTTGCCAAAACAGTTAAACCTATTTTGCAAATCAAAGATTTAGTTAAACATTACACCTTAGAAAGTAATTTTATAGAACAGTTATTATTTTCTGGCAAAAGCAAACTTATTAAAGCAGTTGATGGAGTCAACTTAAATCTTTATTCAGGAGAAATATTAGGATTAGTCGGAGAATCTGGTTGTGGTAAAAGTACCATGACTCGAACTATTTTACAGTTAATCAAACCTACTTCTGGCTCAGTGAAATTTCAAGGTACAGATTTAACTACCTTATCACACTCAGCCTTACAACCCTATCGTAGGGAAATGCAAATGATATTTCAAGACCCTCTGGCTTGTCTCAACCCCATGATGACTATTAACCAGATAGTAGCTGATCCCCTATTTATCCATAATTTGGCTAATGCAGAGGAAGCTAAAATTCAAGTTGAGGAAATATTGGAAAAAGTAGGCTTGACTCCAGTATCAGAATATGGTACACGATACCCTTCCCAACTATCTGGTGGACAGCAACAAAGGGTTGCTATAGCCAGAGCTCTAATTACTAATCCAAAACTAATTATTTGTGATGAACCTGTAAGTATGTTAGATGCTACTATTCAAACTCAAGTTTTAAAGTTAATGTTGGATTTGAGAAAAGAATTAAGTTTAACTTACTTATTTATTACCCATGACTTGTGGGTAGCTAGATTTATTTGTGACAGAATTGCTGTTATGAATAATGGCAAAATTGTGGAGGAAGGGAAAACAGAAGAAATATTTAATCATCCCCAACATTCTTATACTCAGATGTTGTTAAATGCTGCACCTCAATTTTGGTAAAACCAGAATTCTACAAGTTACTGAATTTGGAGTGGAAGTGTATCTTACAAATGGAACTGAAATGTTTCTAAATACCTTACTTAAGTATTTTAAAACAATTTAGGAAATAGTTATTTTTCAAAGGAAAAATACATATAGTAGTCCTATTTTTACCTTCTTCAAAATCTGGCAACTTTTTAGGATTGTGATTTTGATGATTTGGGAAAATGGGTAAAAGTTTTGGAGTTAATTTCTGTTTTTTTTGAATCGTGACAACCCTTTGATAAAACTGCTATATAAATATTATCAAATATGGAAATGTTTATGAACTTAAATATCTAATTATGGCTCTTCAGTAGTTGTAATACTAAACTATTAAATGAAATGCTAATTCAATAAATATCTTAAGAAATTTCCAAATTTATAAATCTAGATCCAGAATCCTTAATCAGCTTCAGTATAGTTGCCATTTAGTAAGTATTTTAATGCTTCCAATAACCATATACATAGCTTGAAAAATAAAAAAAATCCTGTATACTAATCCTTTGTTTTATTATTTTTTTCTGATTCAAGACAAAATATTCCTAATCTTTTCTTTCAATTATTATATTTACTTGAAAATAGGTGATATATTTTTAAGTTAAATAAAAGGTCTAAAGTATCAAGTACGTCAAAGAGTACATTATACTATAAAAATCCTATCTGAAAAGTGAAAAATATTGGCGACGAGAAGGCACTTATGCTGAATACAAAAAGCAAAAGGAGCAGGGCTTATAACTATATTATTAAATAAAACTGGTGATTTTCAAGAATGATTTAGAGTTGCTATTTACTAGCTGCAAAAGGATAAATCTTAATAGTCAGTTAGGATTTTTTAAGACACTCGTTAAACAATTTATAATTAGTTTGATATAACAGAATATGAAAGCGTAGTAATACATATTCAGTAATCAAGAAGAGGTCTTTAACTAATATTTCAATTCCCAAATAAAAGCTCGTGTAAAAAACTGCTTAAAAGAAGAACTAAGATAATTAAAGAAAGTCTTATCAAAAAATTAAAAGTGAGTAGAGAATTGTGACCTCAAAAAAACTCTGATAAAAATTATTACAAGTTTAAGAATTAGGAGCGCATCATTGGTCTAAAGCTTTAGAAAGAGTACCCTATAGGTGAAGAATTTGAATAAAAAAAGCTCAGAAAAAGAATAATTTAAAATTATAGATATGGAGAAAAAATTGATTGATATTACTTAGACAAAGTAGGGTTCATTATAATTTCTGGAGTTATAAGTGCCTGGCAGGATATAGGAAATACTCAAGGATTCGGAGTCGCCATCATCGTTACCGTCGGAATGTTAATAGAATCATGAATCTGCAGAAAAATCAAGCAAGTTATGTTTCAACTGTGACAATTAATTATGATGTGATTATTTCTTGTATAAATACTTTTTTTCTACTATAAATAAACCCAAAGTGATTGTTTTATATCAATCACCTATTCATGGAAGTGATGGGTTTTGTATTGACTTGAATAGTGCTCAATTCGGCAAATTACTATCTTTGAATTACTTACTTAATTCTCCACAGTTGAATTTGAGATAAGTTTAGTAGCAGTTTATTAAATAGACCTCTCAAAAAATACCAATTTAGGAACAGTAAGGTAAGGGCTTGAGAATGTTTTTTGGAGATATCTAATATGAATTGCTGGGAATAGATACTGATATCAACTGGAAAACTTTTATCTCATTACATCACGAAAAAATTCTGAGAGAAGAGGGGAGAAAATTATGTTAAGTATGTTTGTCTAACTACTTAATTACCATCACCAATATTAGATTTATTGGGTGTGGAAAAATTTAAAATTATCAAAACTTTACTATATAAGCTTTTCATGATTTTAAGACTTAAAAAGAATATAAACCTGGATTTGTTTTGGGTTATAGCCATTTTTGGGGCTTAATTCCCAACAACATTCCCAACAACTCTATTTATATCTATTTTATCAAATCCCAATCTTTTTATATTTATGGATCATATTTTGGCTGCCACAAGTCAATTACTAGACAGTGGAAAGTTCTGGGAAGAACTATTGCGAGCTTTGGCTGACAGCTATCTTAAGGTTAAAACTTTCTTAAAATAACTATAAATGCTGCAAGCAAATTTTTATAATACTTTCAACTTTTAAAGTCAATAGTTTTTTAGGAGAACTTTGTACTTTCGAGTCAAGTACTGAATAATTGGAATTATTAATACTGTAAAACTTTAGCAACTTTTTTGAGGTATAATCTGACAAAACTGTGACAAAATCATAGAAAATAAGAATTGCAAGACGGAGTTTTTAACTTGAATTTTAAAAGCTCATTCTAGTGAATCAGTTTCTAAATTTTAAACTTATTAAGAGGAGTTTGACTTAATGGATACTTTAGAGGCAATTTATCAGCGTCGCGCTATTAAAGGTTTTGATCCTAACCATAAAATTACAGAAGATGATGAAAAAAAGCTTTTGGAAGCAACAATTCAAGCTCCCACCAGTTTTAATATTCAACATTGGCGTTTTGTTATTTTGCGAGATACAGAATTACGACAAAAGATTCGAGAACTTGGTTTTGATCAAGCCCAAATGACAGATGCTTCTTTACTCATTCTTTTTACAGCAGATATGAAAGCTTGGGGAAAAGGTGTTGAGCGCTATTGGAAAAATGCTCCAGAGCAAGTCAGTAACATGATGGTAGGTATGACAGGCGATTTCTATAAAGACCGTGAATGGCTTCAACGAGATGAAGCTCAACGTTCAATTGGTATGGCAATGCAGACTTTAATGTTAGCAGCAAAAGCGATGGGTTATGATTCCTGCCCGATGATTGGTTTTGATATTGAAAAACTAGCAGAATTGATTAATTTACCTGAAGATTATGTAATAGGTCCTATGGTAGCTATTGGTAAAAAAGTTAAAGACCCTTGGCCTAAACCAGGACAATTACCATTGGCAGAATTAAAAGTTGAAAATCAGTTCACAAAATAAATTAACTATAATTTTATTATTATAAACTAATTTACTTTAACCCACACTCAAAACCTGAAGTGCTAGTGTGGGGTTTATAGTTCATGACAATATAGTCACATAAGACATATCATGGTTTTACAGGTGTTACCCTAACTGGGTAAACTACAACACCTTCTATCCTATGGTCAAATATATAAGGGAGCTGCTTTTTTCATTATGTTCAGAGAAACCCCCACATTACTCTTTTATTAATCTTTTGCTGGCAGTACGATACAAATCTCTTTTTACTGTTATTCCTGAAAAAGGAACTTGATTTTTTTTGCCTTAACACGAAGAAAAATAGAAAATAATTGAGTGCTTAAGGGTACAAAATTATCTGAGGTTATTAGACTTACAAAACTATGATAAGAAATAATATGATGTGCTTTTTGAGTCTAATCACAGTTATTATAACGACCTAAATAGAAGTGGGCATAAGTTAGAAAAAACTCAAAAAAAAGAATCCTACGAAAAATGATGAATTAGTGCAAGCTCAAAAAAAGTTTCCAGAGGAATTGTGAAATATAAGGCAACTAGAAATAGAAGCTGAAAAGCTGGCAGTGTTTATACTTAACCAATGTCATATTCTATGGAGAGATATATTAGGTTATGCTTGGATAAAAACAGATAAAAGAATAGAAATTGCGATAAAAAATTAATTTAAAATCCATACTTATCATGGAACCTTAGATTATCAAAGTAAAGAATTTATTTTGCAACAATTAGAGAAGTAGAAATACTAAAAACACTATAGAATTTATTAAATCTTGGCACTACTCAAAGACTAGGTAAAAGATTTGCAATATTTGGGGATGGAGCAACTTACCATAAATCTCAAGAAATAATTTCGAGAATACTTAACAACAATTAATTAATATTTATCAAAAAAATAATGGTTGATAAATTGTACAAAATTGTCTCAAAATACCACAGAGAAAAATACTGTTAAAAATATTTGCTTACAAGCAAAAAAAATCATTAGATAATTTTATTATATTTGCAGTTATTTGAAAATAGTTAAGTGGTTATTTAAGTTTTTTGTAAATAAGAAAATATTTAATTTACCATTTTTTTTGGTCTTAAATATAACTACAACCTACGCGCGAATTGCTATATTTTTTAATACTTACCACACCAATAAATAAACTTTTAACCTCAAAAAAAAATAGCTTCATTTCATTTATTGTTTGTAGCTATTGAAATTTAATTAGTTATGTTTAAACCTAGCATTATATCTGTTTCATCTATAAATACTAAATTTCATTAATCTATACTTTTCATCAATTACTTCTGATTAATATATTATTTTTTGTACTTTTTTATGCCTCTAATTATCTACTATGCTGGTTTTTTATGACTTAATCTCAGTTTTTATAAAGCTCAAAATATGGCAGTAATACTCACCAAATTTTTAGTTTTAATTGGCAATAATTTACATAGTTATACAATAGTAGCATCTGGATGTTATGATACAATTTGTTTTCAACCCTTATCTACATTTATCAGATAACTAAAGTTTTGTTTCTCACATTTTAATAGTTCTAAATTTCCATCTATTATATGTGGGAATCCCTATTTTTGTACTCAATTTTTAGTAACAGAACATAAGATGGCAACAGATGGAAATTTATATTTTATGTTTCAAGTATGCAGTAACTATTTTTTTCGGAGTTATTTTGGATATAAGTTCATAATTATATCATCAAATTTTTATTTCTAAATGTACCTGATAACCCACGGAAACTTATGTGTTATTGGGAAAAAATATAAATTTTTTTACCTAAATTTATCTTCTCCTTCCTGCCTTCATTGTGACCAATTATCAATTTTTTTATTTAATCATTAATCAAGGTATAAATAATCAAACGAGATATTTTATGGAGATAATCATTGATCAGATAATCATCTTTAATTACAAAGCTTTTTTAGCCTGAGGCTCGATTAATTTTCCCGGATTTGAGATTGCAGGAAATTTTTAAGGTTATGATAATATTGATTGATATATTTTAACGGCCTGTTCTTGATAAATAACAGTTTTATTTCGACTTGATTAAAAGTTAATTTCGCTAAATTGTTTAATTCAATATGAATACTAGTATAAGAATTTTTTTCTAGCTCGTCTTATTTTTAAATGGCTTCATAAGTTACCTCAATTGACTTTATGGTTAAGTCTAGAGATGATATAAACTTGAAGGATATGAAGTAGATATAATAATTTGTAGATAAATTATATTTTTACTTCAATTAATAATTCCAAGTTTTAAGTTGCCTCTTACGGATAGCTTTTTTTGTATCAACTACAATATTTATTCCTGTTATTTGATTTTTATAAACAGGAAGACGAGGAGCATATCTAAACTTTGATAGGTTCTATTTTCAACTTACTTTACTGCTTAAAAGTAATTCCTGTTTCCCTATAAAGTTGTCAATATTTTTTGAGAGACTTTAGTCGGTATTGCTTGATAGTCTCTTTGAAAAGAAAGTGTTTTTATTGAAGCTGATGAAGCAGAATGATAAAGATTTTCAAATATCAAAGACTGACTAACTAAATAATTAGCATAGTTATAGAAATTTTTAAACAAGAAACAGAGTAAGTAAATTTCAGGATAAAACTGATGATTCCCAAAAATCATCAGTCTTTCAACTAATCTCATAAATCAAAGGACTAAAATTACGAAAGGATCCAAATATTTATTAATTTTGATGATTATGATTTGGCCTTTAATGATTAGGTGATTACATTAGCTTTAAATACGATAGTTATTGAATTTTGTCAAATATTTAGTAGCTCTTTTGTACAAATAAACGAAGATATTTAATATTATTTGACCATATACGATTATATTTCTTGAGAACATTTACTATACTTTTAATGTAGTTACAAAAAATAATAAACATGATTAACGCTAACTTTCTCGCTGATACTGACCCCCTAGTAGCAGAAATAATTCAAAAAGAATATGGACGGCAACAAGACCACCTAGAATTAATTGCTAGTGAAAACTTTACCTCACCTGCAGTTATGGCAGCCCAAGGATCCGTACTCACCAACAAATATGCTGAAGGTCTCCCAAGTAAACGTTACTATGGTGGCTGTGAATTTATAGACGAAGTCGAACAAATAGCTATAGATCGCGCCAAACAATTATTTGGAGCTGCCCATGCAAATGTACAACCCCATGCTGGGGCACAGGCCAACCTTGCCGTGTTTCTGACCTTATTAAAACCAGGAGACACTATCATGGGTATGGACTTATCCCATGGTGGACATTTAACTCATGGTTCCCCAGTTAACATTTCTGGTAAATGGTTCAAAGCTCATCATTATGGGGTAAATAAAGAAACAGAAGCTATAGACTATGACCAAGTTCTTGAGTTAGCAAAGAAGCATAAACCTAAACTACTGATTTGTGGTTACTCTGCCTATTCTCAGATAATTAATTTTGAAAAATTCCGGGCGATCGCTGATGAAGTAGGAGCTTATTTATTAGCAGACATTGCTCATATTGCTGGGTTAGTAGCAACAGGCCACCATCCTAACCCAGTCCCTCACTGTGACGTAGTAACAACTACCACCCACAAAACTTTAAGGGGACCACGAGGCGGTCTCATCCTTACTCGAGACTCAGAATTAGGGAAAAAACTAGACAAATCAGTATTTCCTGGAACTCAAGGTGGTCCTTTAGAACATGTTATTGCAGCTAAAGCAGTCGCATTTGGAGAAGCTTTAAAACCAGAATTCAAAACTTATTCCGGCCAAGTTATAGAAAATGCTGCGGCCTTAGCAACCCAACTACAAGAACGGAAATTGAAAATAGTTTCTGGTGGTACGGAAAATCACGTTATGCTAGTGGATCTAAGATCAGTAAGTATGACAGGTAAAAAAGCAGATAAATTGATGAGTGGGGTAAATATTACTGCTAATAAAAATACTGTACCTTTTGACCCAGAGTCTCCTTTTGTTACCAGTGGTCTCCGACTGGGTTCTCCAGCAATGACAAGTCGAGGTATGAAAGCTACTGAATTTATAGAAATAGGCGATATTATAGCGGAAAGATTACAAAATCCAGAAGATGAAGGGATAGCTCAAAAGTGTCGAGAGAGGGTAGCATCATTATGCAAAGCTTTTCCTCTTTACCCTCATATGATGGCTAAAGTTCCTAGTCTAGTTTAAAGGATTTTGTATAGAAGATATAGGTAATCCTAATTCAATTTAGAATTCATTCTATATCTCAAACTAGATAACCGATGGACTAGCCAATTCAAAGGCTTAATTGAATTCCCAAGCTATATATTTGATTAGGAATTAGTAGAGACGTTTTAGACAACGTCTTTACCAATTCTGACTGTTCAATTAATCAAATTTAAATATTAAATATGGAGTGGCACTATAGTTTGAAACAAATCAACTATGTGTCAGCACCCAACTCTGACAAAAAAATATTTTAATTTTCTACAATTATTACCTAGTTGATATCATAATAAGTGGCAAAATATTTTGATGATAATAGAAAAAATTAATAATTTATTATTAACTCTTAATCCTCCATTACTTCAGATACCTAATTATTTCTACCATTTAATTACTTTAATTATTTCGACTTTACTTGTACTTTTAACTACACCAACAATCAAAAAAATTGCTCTCATAATTGGACTTGTAGACCATCCTGGAGGTCGTAAAATTCATAAACAACCAATGGTGCGTTTGGGAGGAGTTTCTATTTTTATTAGTAGTCTAATCGCACTTTTAATTGTTTGGTGGTTAGGAGGATTTATAGATACTAATGGTAATATTCTACCTCCTGAAAAAGAGTTTGAAATCTGGGGCGTGACAGTAGGTGGTATAGCTTTCTTTGTTATTGGCTTAGCAGATGATTTGTTTGGTTTATCACCCCTATTTAGGTTATTTACGCAAATAATTGCTGCTAGTATAGCCTGGGTAGTTGGAGTACAAATTCAATTTCTCACTATTCCTTTTTATGGATTAGCACATATTGATATATTACTCAGCTGGCCTGTAACTGTGATTTGGTTAGTAGGTATGGCAAATGCTATTAATTGGATTGATGGTGTAGACGGTTTAGCTGCTGGTGTTTCTGGTATTGCAGCTTTTATGATGTTAATTGTTAGTATATTTATGGATCAGCCAGCAGCAGCTTTAATAGCAGCAGCTTTAGCTGGTGCAACATTAGGTTTTCTTCGTTATAACTTTAATCCAGCCCAAATATTTATGGGAGATGGAGGAGCTTATTATGTAGGATTTACTTTAGCAGGAGTAGGAGTAATAGGTTTAGTAAAAACAACGATGGTTACTTCTGTTGTTTTGCCTTATCTAATTTTAGCAGTACCAATTTTAGATATGTCTGCTGTAATTTTAGACCGTTTAAGAAATGGTAAATCTCCTTTTATTGCAGATAAACGTCATCTACATCATCGTTTATTAGACGCTGGTTTATCCCAAAGATTGACAGTTTTTTTTATTTATTCATTAACACTTTGGGCCGGAAGTTTAGCAATGGCTTTTTCAGGTATTCCTAGCGGTACAATTTATGCTTTTAGCGCTACAGGTTTACTAGCTTATACAAGTTGGAAAGTTTGGAAACAAAAACAAGCTTAGATATGAGCATTCAGCTCTCATTAATAACATTTTTCTTTTAAATAAAAGGTTGAAATTAGTATAAGATTAACTATCAGGATAGTTTTATTTTGTAGTAATATTTAATTCTGAATAGATAAGTAATTATACGAAACTAATGACACAAATAACTAATAATATATTACTCTATAAATGTTGTGAATTAATTCTGTCATAATCTGATATTTTTCACTCTCAAAATTCTCTTTTTTGCTAAATTTATTGGTCATTAATTGTAAACTAAAGTCGTATTCATAAATCACAATTATGCCCTTTACAAATATTTAATTGCCAACAAAAAGCTCAGGTCAAAAACTAGTCTTAATAATAATTAATACAATTCAATAAAGCCTTAGAAAAAATGTAAAGTGAGTGGCTAATTATGACCTCAGATAAAACTCTTACAAGAATCATTAAAAGTTTAAGAATGAGGAGCAAATCATTAGAGTAAAGCTTTAGAAGAACAACCTTATGGGTGAAAAATATGAAGAAAAAAAATGCCAAGAAAAAGAAGAATTTAAAATTATAGCTCTGGGAGAAAATTTAATTTATATTACTTAGATGAGGTAGGGTTTAGTATGATTTCTGGGATTATAAGTACATAACTGGATATAGGATAATACTTAAATATCCGAGTCGCCATAGTTGAATTTGAGATAAATTTGGTGGCCGTTGATTAAATATTAATCCCTGGGAATAGATGCTTATATCAACTGGGACACTTTTTCCCGATTGGATCACGAAAAAATCGGAGAGAATGAGGGGAGAAAATTATGTAATTAATTTTGTCTAACTACTTAATACCTTTTTCTTATAGTGAGATGGGGAGATGGGAGGCAAAAGAAGTGCTAAATTACTCATCAGAAAGAAAAAAACTTATTCTTGGCAAATCTATCTTGTCAATAAATTAAGATTATTCTTAAGAAACCATCGTTTATGGCTGTTGTTGACAAGATAATTTTCATGATGGTGTTTATTGAATCTTAAAAAAACTATATACAAGAATAAACAAATTATACAAAGCCCTGTTATTAAAGCCCCTTGATAAAAATTGACTTAATTCTTTTCTCTTAAAAGCCTAGGCTATAAAAATAACAGATGTATGAAAACTAGATTTAGTATTAGATACTTTAGTAATGTATATTTTTAAATACATTGACTTTTCCGAAATATGGATTGGATAATAATTACATAAATTTTCTATTTTGTCAGTTTTTATGTTAATAAAAAAATTGATAAAGTATAGCTCAAAAGCCGGGGTTTAAATCAAACTTTTATGGTACACCAAAAGCCATAGCTGATAGGTGAGGACTGAATATTTACCCTTAGATATTCAGTCTAATTCTAATAAGATTGAATTAGTTGTTTTTATAAGGACATTTGCTAGTTTTTTTCACTTAAAAATAAAATTAGGATGACTACATGATTGCAGAAATTATATGCGTTGGTACAGAGCTATTATTAGGAGATATTTTAAATAGTAATGCTCAATTTTTAGCCAAACAATTAGCAAATTTAGGCATAGCTCATTATTATCAAACCGTAGTAGGAGATAATCCAGACAGAATCAAACAAGTATTAGCGATCGCTACAGACCGCTCACAAATATTAATTTTTACAGGAGGTTTAGGCCCAACTCCAGATGATTTAACTGTAGCAACTATTGCTGATTTTTTTGAGACCCCATTAATAGAAAGGCCTGAGATTATAGAAGATATTACCAAAAAATTTGCCCGAAGGGGTCGGATTATGACTGCCAGTAACCGGAAACAAGCTCTAATTCCCCAAGGTGCAAATATTCTACCAAATCCTATAGGCACAGCTCCTGGAATTATTTGGCAACCAGTACAAAATATAACAATAATGACTTTTCCTGGAGTTCCTACGGAAATGAAGTCAATGTGGCAAGAAACTGCTATACCTTATATGCAGAGTCAGGGTTGGTGTGAACAAACAATATATAGTCGGACTTTGAAATTTTGGGGTATTACAGAGTCAAGTTTAGCAGAAAAAGTAGCTCCATTTCTGGAAAAGGAAAATCCTACTGTTGCCCCTTACGCTAATTATGGAGAAGTAAAACTACGGATTTCCGCCCGTGCTACGTCCCTTGAATTAGCAAATAAATTAATTATTCCTGTAGAAGAAGAAATAAAAGATATTGCCGGAATTGACTTTTATGGAATTAACGATGAATCTCTAGCTTCGGTAGTAGGGAAGTTATTATTAGAATCTGGTGAAACTTTAGCTGTAGCAGAATCTTGTACAGGTGGTAGTTTAGGTAGTATGTTGACCTCTATTCCAGGAAGTTCAGAATATTTTTATGGTGGAGTTATCAGTTATGAAAATCAAGTGAAAATTACTCTCCTAGATGTTAATCTTGAAGATTTAATGGCTGAAGGTAGTGTAAGCCATGTAGTAGCAAAGCAAATGGCAAGTGGAGTGGTAAAGAAACTAGGAACTAATTGGGGAATTAGTATTACTGGTATTGCTGGACCTGGAGGTGGAAGTGATACTAAACCTGTAGGTTTAGTTTACATTGGGATAGCTAGATATGATGATATTGTAGAAAGTTTTGAATACCGCTTCAGTAATTTGCGTGATCGTAATTGGATTAGAAGAGTTAGTGTTTCTACAGCTCTTGACTTGTTGAGAAGAAAGTTATACTTATCTAAGCAAAGACCACAACATCATCAAGCTTGATTATAATTGAATTAGATGATAACAAAAACATACTAGAGTTTTTAACTTTAGTCCATAATTCCATAACATAAACTTATTATTAATGAATGGCCATAAAGACCACAGTTCAAGATACCGTGTTAACATAAAAAGATAAATCAACAAAAAGCCAGGATAATTATTTCTTTTGGCTAAGTTGTGAGAATATTCCAAGAACTTGATTTAACAAGGGAAGCGGCATATCCCGCCCCGCTTACCCCTCACTATACAAATAAAAAAAGTAAGTATGGTGAAAGTAACCAGTGGGAATTCAATTTAATGGATTACATTGAAAAAGTACTAGAAAAATTAAAGGAATGGACTCGGAAGCTAGTTGAGGCTTTGTTAGGACCAGAAGCACAACCAGAACCTATTCCTATTCCAGTAAACGACCGTCCCCGTCGTTCATAACTTTATCATTCAATCTGTAGATTATTTGTTTTTGTTTAATATTTTAGTTTTACATGGGCCAAACTTGAATCTCTTGGGTCTGCGTGAACCAGGAATATATGGCTCTGTAACTTTAGATAATATAAATCGACTGTTAAAACAAGAGGCGGAAGCCATTGGAGTCAAAATCTCCATATCACAGTCTAATCATGAAGGTGTCTTGGTAGATTTAATTCACTCAAGTAGTGAGCAACACCAAGGCATACTTATTAATGCTGGTGCATATACCCATACTAGTGTTGCCATTAGAGATGCTATTTCTGGGATTAATATTCCCACAGTAGAAGTTCATCTTAGTAATATATATAGTCGAGAAGAATTTCGACATCATTCTTTTATTGCACCAGTAGCTATTGGTCAAATTAGTGGTTTTGGTTCACAAAGCTATCTATTGGGACTAAAAGCAATAGTTAATTATCTTAAAAACAGGGGTGATTAAAAATAATTATCCAAAATGTATGTTAAAAATTTTTTTCTGATACAAATTACCTAATACCGTTTTGAAAGAAGAATGTATTTGAATAGTCAGGGAGATAAAAAGATTTTACAGGAGATGTCCACTAGAGCCAAAAAGATGATTTACTAATTAATTAAAAATGGTATTGTCATTATGAAAATGAGTTCTGACTTCTGAGTCTTAAAAATTCTCCTAGCTATTTGTAGCAAAAATTTATCACACTTGGTATAAGTTGTGAATTAAAGACAGAAGGCAAGGGTGAAGATGTATCCTATCTCATGTGGGCAACAAAGGAAATATAAGCACTAATTCTAACAATATAGCGACTTATTCTATTGTTGCTTCTTGCCTTCATAATGCTCGATCTATTCTATTCTCCTCAATGCTCGTGCTCCAAAAATTTTTTTTGGCAAATATTTGTTTATGATAAATATTCTTGTTAAAAAGGAAAAGCTATGGTATTTTTGATATTTCTCAATTGACACAATCAAGAAAAGAAGAAAGTAGATAGAAAATTTATTAATCTCAATTATTATTATATTATAGCAGATTTTTATAGCAAATTTCGGACAAATGAGTTACAAGCCGTGAAGAGTAAAACTATTATGATATTATGAATATCACTAAATTTTTAGTGAACTCACCGGTAGGGAAAAATGCTGTATAACTGTTATATAAAAAAGCTATGCTAGTGCAACAATAATTATTTTTAAAATAAATATTAGATTTAGAAGATATCTTTAAATAAATATTAAATCTTGATGTAGGGTAATTAATTCGCAGATTTGCTCGTTAAGCTAAACAATCTATTTGATTCGCCTTAACCCAGATAAATTAAAGTTTTGAGTAGACTAATAGATTGATTTTATGAATAGCTTAGTAAGTTAAATACTCTTGACAAGAATTAAATTATTCTGGATGTACAATATTTTTTTTTAGTGAGTAGTAATATAAATATGTATAGATAGTGTAAGAAGCTTAAATAATAAAAATTGTATAATGAAAAAATAATGCAGTATTCTCTTTTAAAGAAATTTCAAGGTGCTTTACTAGGAGCAGTTTTAGGAAATTATATAGGTTCTCATTTTGAGTATCAGGTCAGAAAAAATAGAGGAAATTATAAATTATTTATTAATCAGCATAAATGTTATCTATCAAATTCACAGAAAAACTACTTACAAAAATGGGGAGAAGCTACATTTAATTGCGCAAAAAGCTTAATTAGCCAACAAGAATTTAATGAAGAGAATTGGCAGAAAGTTTATATAGAATGGAAAAATAAATGGGAGGACCAAAAAGATTATACTGGTGAACCCAACAAAATCAAAGATTCTCCAATAGAATTAGAAAAGTTAGTAAGGAGAGTTAATGATAAGGAGTCTAATTTTCAATACATAAACGATGATGTTTTGATTCCTACAGCCAGTAATGCAATTATTGCTAGCTTGCCAGTTTCTTTGATGTATCATGAAGATGAATTAAAACTCCAACAAAAATTGCGACAATGGGGAAATGTTTGGCAAAATTGCTTAGAAGTAAACCTAAGCAATTTAGTTATTGGATATACAATAGCTCAAGCCTTGACAGAAAGATTAGACCCTCGAACCATCATACCGAAAATTATCAATTATATTGGAGAAAAAGAATCAATAGTAGACCAACTTAGACAGGTAGAAAAATTGATTAATCAGGGAGCAAATTTAGATGCGGCAATAAATATTTTTTCAAAAAATGTTAGTTTTTTTGATAATGGGCAAATATCTAATGAGGGTCAACAAAAATCCCAATCTTGTACTTTTTTTATACCTATTTCTTTGGCCTTATACTGCTTTCTAAGTACCCCGGAGGACTTTGGTTTAGCAGTATTGTGTTCTGCAAGAACAGCATGGTCAACTCAGGTTTGTGCCATAGTAAGTACTTTATCAGGAGCTTATAATAGTATTGCTGGAGTTCCTGTGGAATGGCGACAAAAAATGGGTGTTGAACTGTTGGGAATGAAAGATGAAGTAGAGATTATGAAGTTGGCAAAAAGCCTTTGGGCAGTTTGGTGTGGGGTTTATGATCCAAATAATCTGACACAAAGTCTGGTTCCAGCAGTTGCTGCGAGCAATGTGATTCGTCCTCGCCCTTGCCCAGCTAATGGATATTGAAAACTCTATGATGTTTTGACATCAAGAAATATGTATCTGACACGTTTGATTGGGATATTATTTAAACCCCAGAAAAAAGGACAAGTATCGCGTTGGTCAACTCTGGCAACTTCGCCCATGTTGGTCATACTAGCAATAGTATCTCTAACCGCTACTATGGGCCAGCGATATTATAACCAGCCAGAGTTAAAAGAGGGAACTATTGCTCCTCAAATTATCCGCGTTCCTCAAGATGATACGGTGATAGATCATAAACTTACTGATGAGAGACGTAAGTCAGCTAGACTTGGGGATATAACTGTATTTATGATTGATCAATCAGTTAATCGGAAAGTAGATAAGGAATTAGAAGAAATACTAACAGTGGGTAATAAAGCTAGATATATGGTTGCTAATTTTCCTTTTGTAAATACAGGTATATTATCAACAATTACTCAGCGATACTTACGTCAAGTTTCTCAACAAAAGTGGCAAGCTATTCAAAAGATAGTGGAGGAAGAGTTACAAGAAAGACCGCCTGGACCTGAGTCAGAAAGAAATGTTTCTGCTAGCTCAACTCAAAAAACTCGAAAAGTTACAAATGAAAAGAATGATATTATACGCCCAACTTCAACAGATGAGGAATTGTCAAAGGGAAAATCAATACTGGCAGGTAATCAAAAAAATAGTTCTATAGTGGTTAGTAGTAGAGATAAAAAAGTAATTTCAGAGTTACTAACTTATCGTAAAAAGAGTTTATTTGAAAACTACCTCAAAGTTTTAGAGGAAGTTTCACTTGCTCGCAATTTTTATAAAAATGCTAAAAAACTTTTGGCTCAAGAGCAAGAAAATGAAGGTTATGAGGTATATGATCATACTTTACTAGAGCTGTATGATTCTACTTGGCAGAAAACTCAAATAGGTATTAAAACTGTAAAAGATCGTATGTTGGCTCAAGGAATATCACCAAATTTCCCCAAAAAGAAATGGGTGAATGCAATAAAAGCACAAGTAGTTGGTGTGCTGCCATTGGAAACTCAAGATTTAGCAGTCAATATTTTGAAGAACATTTTGGAGCCGAATTTAGCTAAAGATCAAGATGAAACTAGGAAATTAGTAGAAAAGGAAGCACAAAATGTTAAGCCTGTGCAGTATAAAGTTCGTAAGAATGAAGTTATTGTTAAAACAGGAGAAAAAATTAACCGTAAGGCATTTGTGCTTTTGGATAATTTTTCTTTGAGTCGCCGCAGAGTCAATTGGCGTAGCTTGGTGGTATTTGTGTGTATTGTGAGTGCTTCTGTAGCTATAGTCGTTATAGTAGGAAAAAAATTTCAATCCTGTTTAAGGCGCAGAGATCATATACTCTTATTGTTGTTAAGTTTGAGTGCGCCATTACTGGTGGCATTGAGAATACCCTGGACTAGTAGTTTGCCAGCAATTGGTTTGTTGGTGGGAAATTTCTACGGTTCAACTATGGGAGTAACATTGGTGGGGTTGATATCTGTAGTACTGCCTATTGGTATGGATGTTGACAAAATAGATTGGTTTGCTAGTGCTGTTGGTGGTATTGTTGGCAGTCTAGTGGTAGAAAAAATGCGATCGCGTGAGGAACAGGCACTTTTAGGTGTAGGGGTGGGTTTAACTCAAGGTATGGTGTATTTGTTGACAAATTTGATTGTTCGTGCTAATCCTGGATTGTTATGGTATGCAATCATCGGTCCAGTGGGTTGGCAAGTACTAACAGGTTTGATTTGGGGTATCGTGGCTTTGGGTTTGAGTCCGTATTTAGAGCATTTGTTTGATTTAATTACTCCGATCCGTTTGTCTGAGTTGGCTAATCCTAATCGCCCTTTGTTGAAGCGTTTGGCATCGGAAGCACCTGGTACTTTTCAGCACACTTTGTTTGTGGCAACTTTGGCGGAAGCAGCAGCACGAGAAATTGGTTGCAATGTAGAATTGGTGAGAACGGGTACTTTATATCATGACATTGGTAAAATGCACGATCCATTGGGTTTTATTGAAAATCAAATGGGTGGACCGAATAAACATGATGAAATTAATGATCCGTGGATGAGTGTAGAAATTATTAAAAAGCATGTTACTGAAGGGTTGGTGATGGCTCGTAGACATAGATTACCAAAGGCTATTCAGGCGTTTATTCCTGAACATCAGGGTACAATGTTAATTGCTTTTTTTTATTACCAGGCAAAGCAAAGATCTGAGAAGGAAGAGAAGGTAATTGAGGAAGAGCTTTTCCGCTATGCAGGTCCTATTCCGCAGTCACGGGAAACAGCTATTGTGATGTTGGCAGATTCTTGTGAAGCAGCGTTGCGATCGCTTAAGGATGCGAATCATAAGGATGCACTACAGATGGTGAAGAAAATTTTGCGGGCACGGTGGCAGGATCATCAATTGGTTGATTCTGGTTTGACGAGAGGAGAAATCTCAAGTATTGCAGAAATTTTTGTACAAGTTTGGGAACAGTATAATCACAAACGTATTGCTTATCCTAAAGGGGCAATAAATCCAAATCAGGTAAAGACTGTAAAATCTAGTTGTTAGTTATTAGTATATTTATGATCTTAAAAATAGACAAAACTTATCTATGACTATTTTTCTGAACTATATAACAAAAATGACCTATGGTGTGCTTCATTATATGGTCAATGCGCTGTCTGGTATATAGATTTTGGGTGGCGACTCTGAGTAAGTTTTACCTTCAAATAAACAAGACAAAGATATTTTCAATATTCACTAACCTCTTTGAGGGTAGTCTTCCCATAAATTAGTTATCTGGCGCAGACTAGAATGTTCTCCGTTACCGATAATAATATGATCTAGTAAGGGTATATCTAAAATTTGCGCTCCTGCTAAAAGTTGTTTAGTTAAATTGATATCTTCAGGGCTTGGTTCGACATTTCCTGAAGGATGGTTATGAGAAATAATTACTCTGCTTGCACCTTGGCGAATCACTTCTCCAAAAATTTCGCGGGGATGAGCTAATGTTTCTGTTGCTGTACCAATAGTAATTACCTGAGTTCCGAGTAAGCGGTTCTTTACATCTAATAATAAAACAGCAAATTTTTCTTGGGTTTGCCACATCAAATCTTGACTCAAGGCATCAGCAGCAGCTTGGGGACTTTCAACAACTGCTAATTCTGGAGGGCGAGATTGAAATACTCTTTTTCCTAATTCAATAGCAGCGAGAATAGTTGTTGCTTTCGCTGTACCAATACCATGAATTTGAGTTAATTCTTGAACTGTAATATTACGGAGAATTGAGAGGGGGTCACGCTCATATTGACTTAATTGATTTAATATGTATTGTCCGAGGCCAACAGCAGAGAGTTTTCCTTTTCCTTGACCCGTACCTAGTAGAATAGCAATTAATTCTGCCGTCGAAAGACTTTGAGAACCACAGGCAATTAATCTTTCCCGTGGTCGTTCATTACTAGGTAAGTCTGCTATTCTGAGGCTGTAGGTCATTTCTAGTTATTACTTATTAGTTATCAGTACTTCTAGCTGAATTATAAAACTTGAAATACTAGAGTTAATTTTTTTCAACATAGCATAGTTTAGTCACAGATAAATTCGATAAACACAAAAATTTTATAAAATTCAGTATTATTTATTATATTGCAATATTATTCTTATTTATAGAATCAACTTTAGTTATAAAAAATCAACAGGTTAAATATGGCAATACTCAAACTAGAAGACGGTACAATATACACTCAGCTTCACGATATTTCTCGTGAACTTTCTTCTCTAAACATTCAACTAAATCATTGGCCTGTAGGAGATAATCTAGAAACTCATAATCTACTGGAAAAAGATGTGCTTAGTGATGATCAAAAAGAAGAATTCTTGCAAAGTGTGGATCACTATTTTGAGGAACTAAAAGAAACTGCTGGTTATCAGTCACGAGACTTATTGGCGATACATCCAGAAATTCCTAATCTTGATGCTATCTTATCAAAGTTCGATAAGTGTCATACCCATGCAGATGATGAAGCACGTTATATTGTGGCTGGAATTTGTATTTTTGGTTTTGTACGTCCCGATGATAGTCAAGTCGAACTAACACTACAGCCACAAGAATATATTAATATACCAGCTAATACAGAACATTGGTTTTATTTGACACCAGAAAAACGGGTTAAGGCTGTGAGATATTTCTCTTCCACAGAAGGCTGGACTCCTCATTACACTTCTACGGAAATTCATTTTAAAAAATCATAGTATAAAGTATTAATTGAGGTAAATATAAACTACTCAGGTACTTACTAATTACTACTATAGTATTGTGTATTTTTTGTGATTCTTTCCGATATTTACACTCCCTCATTTATATGGTGTAGTTATGTACATCCTACTACCAAAAAAGATAGTACAAAAACTAGCCAATAAATTTATAGGTAATACCAATTTCCATGGATTAATACTATAGTTAGGCAGCACTTTAAAAATTTAAGTGATTAACACACTCTTGTCATAACTTTTTAAGTGTTTTGATCAAGTGTTAATATTAATGTTAATGTTAATTTTTAGATGTGTTATATGGATGCCTTTATACAACATCCCTAACCCCACTTTTTGACTCCCTCTTCCTAAGAGGGGTTAGGGGTGAGTCTCCTACTATTGAGAAATGTAAAAAACTTTTTTAGAAATGGTATAAACTATTGTAGAGGGTTTGATTTTCTAACCTCTATCATAAATTTGATATTGATTTTATCAAAGAATATGAAAAAATCTATAGGCAATAAGAAATGAATTTTTAATCAGGAATATAGGAAAGGCTTTAGTTCAGCAACTTAAATAAAAAAAATGTCTTGCTAATTGGTAGATTTTATTGCTCTATAAGCCTGACTAATAAATAAGGTCTTAAACCTCATTTTCTAGGGGGTAGAAAAAGGAATTTTTTGATTTTTTTTTACTTTCTGTTAAAGCTCAAGGTAATAATAACTAATAAATGAAATGATAAGCATATCGAGGATCAGCACCATTACACTCATTGTTTAACTCTTCTAGTTTAACCTGAAGTATATAGCATTAGAGGTTTAGTCTTACATATAGGTGTAATTAATTTTGTTTGCCTGTTTAAATCTCATTTTTTTTGCTTCCTATCTTAAAAAAAACAAGTATAAATATCTTCGTTATTCCTATTAATGCTAATCTAAAATTATACAATTCACTAAAAAAAACTATGAAATACAACAAGCTTGGCGATAGTAACCTTAATGTTTCAGAAATTTGTTTAGGCACGATGACCTATGGACTACAAAATACTATTGAAGAAGCTCATCAACAACTTAATTATGCTGTTGCTGAAGGTATTAATTTTATTGATACGGCAGAAATGTATCCCGTGCCAAGTAGGGCTGATACTCAAGGAAAAACAGAGGAATATATTGGTGAATGGTTAGTTAAACAACAACGGGATAAGTTAATTATTGCTACAAAAGTTACTGGTCCTAGTCCTAGAATTACATGGATTCGTGGGGAAAATCGTAAAGTTAACCGAGCTAATATTCAGCAAGCAATAGAAGATAGTTTGCGTGCTCTTCAGACTGACTATATTGACCTTTATCAAATCCATTGGCCTGACCGTTATGTGCCTCTATTTGGTGCCCCAGATTATGATCCAAATAATGAGTGGGATTCGACGCCTATTGCGGAGCAATTAGAAGTATTTGCAGAGTTAATTAAAGCTGGAAAAATTCGTTATTTAGGAGTAAGTAATGAGACGGCTTGGGGACTGTGTGAATTTTGTCATCTAGCAGAAAAATTAGGTTTACCAAAAATAGTTTCGATTCAAAATGCTTTTAGTTTAGTGAATCGTGTTTTTCATATTAATATAGCTGAAGCTTGTCGATTTAATAATGTGGGATTAATGGCTTATAGTCCTCTAGCTTTTGGTATTTTAACAGGTAAATATTTGCAAGGAGTTCCTGAGAATTCTCGTCTAGCTTTTTTCCCCGGATTTGACCAACGTTATCGTAAAACAAATTTGACTGAAGCGATAAAAAGTTATATAGAAATTGCCAATAAAAATAATATGACTCCGGCACAATTAGCATTAGCTTATGTGAATTCTCGATGGTTTGTAGCTAGTACAATTATTGGAGCAACAACTATGGAACAACTGAAGGAAAATATTAGTAGTGTGGAGATAAGTTTGACTGAGGAAATTATTGCTGAAATTGATACAGTTCATGCTAAATATCCTAATCCTACACCTTAGAATAAAATCTGAAGGAGTAAGGTAAAATTTATTAAGTTATAGTAGGTTATACTTTGGGGATACCAATTAATTTTTTAAGGTTTTACAAATAGTTTCTAACTTTAAGTTTTAAATAATTTCCTGAAATTACTGGGTTTTTCAAAGTTTTTAGCTGATAAAATCTTAATGGATAAATGCATGACTTCTGTGAAATAGTATGAGGTAAATTTATCTCGGATAAGTAGGGCTATGGACGTTGTATACAACGTCCGTACAACATAAGAATAATTAAGGCGCTTTTGGTTTTTTATTATCAAAAAATCTACTATTTATGTATTAATTACTGAATAATTAAAGTTTCACCTAGGTAGAAAGTTATTTACTTACTTTGGATATAAATTACTGTCAATTTATTCTGAAATACTTCTATTATTAATAGTGATTTATTTCTCAGCACGACTGCTATAATTCATTTGAATAATTTTTTTTTTGATTTACTTTTTATAGTGCTTTTACTTCAGTTATTTACAATTTACAGCTCAAAGTTGGTTCTAGAAAATATGTAAAAAAATAATGTGTAAATACCCTAGAATGTGATGCTATCTAAATTCTATAAAAGCGAAGGTCTATTTTTGTTTTTATGGAGAGAATGTGGCAACTAAATCTAAAACAATTTTCAGAAAATTACTGGTTTTATAAATATTTTTCTCTAAAATAATCCTGAGTTTATGTTGTAAAATATAACTGTTTTGGTTGATAAATGAAACTGAAGCTAGACAAGTTAAGTAATTTGTTGATCTTGAATACAGTTGGCAATTATATATCTTGAGTTGAACTTAATTTTTTGAGGTTTATCTTTAAGAAAACTAATTTATTGCAAATCCTGTATAAGTACGAATTTCTGGGGGATACAACCCTAATTTTTTTGACTTTTAGGAATACCTACTATTGATTAAATCTAAAGCTGTTCTATGTTCTAATTCATATTCGTAAATCCAATTTTTATGATTAATAATTTCTCAGTTCACTATACAACTATGTACCTTTTTTACTTTTAAATATCCTACAGTTAGTAACAAATATTTTTTGTGGTTTTTAGTAATTATAATTTTTCGAGATCAGTTACTTTAAGCTTATGGTCAATTAGGATATTACCCGAGAGTTTTAGTAATAATTTGATGATAATTATTTATGATATTTGTTCAAAAATAATCTCTTTGAAACTATGTTGACGTTTACTTTTGCTGACATTCGAGAGTTTAACAGTGATATCATCACTAGCACTGGTAATAATTTTGCCATTAGGACTCTAGGCAACTTCACGCAATTTATCTTGATGTTCTCCGATGTCTGTCAGCTCTCCCGTTTCAATATTCCATGTTTTTCAGATGCTCCCCGGCTTAAATATATGGGGGTTGGTTCTCACAAAAAGTGATTCTTTTATGAAATAATATCTTGATCTATAAAAGCCATTTAGGATTTTTTTCAAGAAAAGCGATCGCCTAAAAATACGAGGAAGGGATCAATGAATATGCTGGTTTATTAATTCAAGAAGAAAGGGGGGGTCGGTTAACTTTTGACTTATTCTCCATCCCCTATCAAAATAAAAGGCGACCAATAAAACGGACTCACATCTGACCTAGCATAACTTAATTTCGCCTGACGTAATGCTTCCACCTTGGTCATTCCTTGTTTCAAATTATCATAAAATTTCACCATAATATCCTTTGTTGTTCCATCCTCGGCATTCCATAAACTGGCTATGACAGCATCCGCACCTGCACGCTCAAATAAATAGGCAACTCCTGCTATTTCTTCTCCGTTGGAGTCCGCTTTCATGGCTGTTTGGCATGCACTCAAAGCGATTAAATCTGTATTTTCTAATCCTAAACGTGCTGCATTGGCAATATTAAAGGTTTTATTGTTGGCAAACAAAATAGTATTTTCTTCTAAACCCTGCTCACGGCAACCACCTTTTTGAAAGCAGCCGTGGGTAGCTAGATGCACTAAGGGAAAACCGGGAGATTCGTTTTCAAAACTGCTGAGGGTCGCTTTTTCTCGAGTTAAGGATTTTCCTGATAAGTTTTCCGCGATAATTTTCGCTTCATCTTCTGCACCGCGGAGGTTGATCTCTGTGGGCTGGGGATTTCCAAATGCCAATACTTTCAGGGACTTTGTCGGCTCTTTTGGCTCCTGTCTGGTGGCAGAGATGCGGGTCAGGTAGTGGATGGGATATTTGGCTATTAAATATTGCTCGGTTTGATTATCATATAGGGTTTCAAAGGGAATATAACGCAATTTTCCTGTGGGGATGATGGCTAGTCGTTTGGGGGAGTAGGCGGCTATTTCTGTTTCTATGGGGCGGATGAGATAGTCGTAGAGTTTTTCTTGGTTAGTGGCGTAGTTGTCGGCGTTGGGTTTTTCTAGTTGGCTGCGATATTCGGTGAGGATGCTATCAAATTCTTTAGCATCTATGGGGAGTTTTTTGACGAGGGTGGCTTGGTCTCTGGTCACGAGGAATATAGCTATGCTATCGGGGACACTTTTCAGACCAGTTAAAAGAGCAGGTTGAATAACAACGGTGCCCGGTGGAATATTGGCTTTGAGTTTGTCGATGTCTTTGGGTTCAAATTCAAAAAGCTCGGCAACTTCTGGATATTTCTGGCTAGCGTTTTCTGCGAGTTGGTTGTTTTCTGCTTGTAACTGCTTAATTTGTTGGGAAAGTTGGGTAGTTGTTCCATCTTCTATTTTGCTATAGAGAGCTTGCAATTTTTGATAGTTTTCTTCCCATTGGTTAATCAGTTTTTGGGCTTCTGGGTTTTTGACTTTGGCCTTAATAAGGCGGGTGTAGTCGGCGAGGTCGAAAGTGGTGGCTAGATTATACCATTTCCAAGCGGCTTCGGGTTGGTTTTGGTCGATGAGAAGATCGATCAGGGCGATCGGTGTCCACTTATTATATTGGAAATTTAAAAAAGTTTTGCGATTTTCTTTTTTTAAACCCCCACGAATTTCTAGGGTAATTTTTACTGACTTTTCCAAGTGGTCTATGGCTTTTTCTGGTTGGTTGCTATCTCGGTAAACTTTACCAATACTACTGAGAGTAGTAGATTCTAATGAGCGAGCGCCCACTTCTTGCATGATAGGTAAAGCTTTCTGTAAGTATTCTAATGCCTTTTGGGGTTGACCTATACTGCTGTAAACGTTACCAATATTATTCAGAGTAGTAGCTTCTTGTGAGCGATAGCCCACTTCTTGCCAGATAGGTAAAGCTTTTTCGAAGAATTCTAATGCCTTTTGGGGTTGACCTATATTAGAGTAAACTAGACCAATATTATTGAGAGTAGTAGC